>Ga0194060_10002885_pt1 | contig 12264 bp, 9 predicted proteins | sample SepL225m_MetaG_FD_163427 | JGI IMG/M metagenome (GOLD analysis project Ga0194060, IMG submission 163427) | Anoxic zone freshwater microbial communities from boreal shield lake in IISD Experimental Lakes Area, Ontario, Canada - Sep2016-L222-5m | ecosystem: Environmental > Aquatic > Freshwater >... | reverse complement strand
GGGTAAATCCATCGTTACAGGGTCGGCAATGGCGCGAATGGCAAGAAAGGGCATGGTGTGATGTTGTGCGACTTTGGCAATAGCAACGCTTTCCATGTCTAAGGCGATGGCTCTAGTTTGTTGGTGTTTGTGTTGTTTATCGTGGCTAGTGGAAACGAGGGTCTTACTTTCTAGCAAAACACCACAACGGAGCGCGAATTTTGATTCACAGGCTAATTTTTCTAGCACAGCTTTAACGTGCTGATGCCAATCCGCATTTACAGCAATAGTCTCGCCTTCGGCGGTAATTAACGTATCGGCTAATACTAAATCACCCGATTGTAAGCCCGCACTTAACGCACCAGCGCAACCCCAACTAATGAGTCGAGTCGCGCCTTGGGCAATTAATAGTTTCGCGGAGGCTTCGGCATTGCTTTCACCTGCACCTGAATAGACTAAGACCAGCGTTTTAGTCAGAAACACGCACTGACCCTTAACGATTTTCTGAGTCGTTAGCGTTCCAAGTTCTTGATGTAAGGCGACGACTATCCCAGTAATCACTGTTTAGCCTGCTCATTACGGTATCTCGCTAACGCCCACAGTGGAAAAAATTTGTCATAACCGTGATATTTCAGATAAAACACTTTAGGGAAACCTGGGGCGGTAAAGCATTTGTCGTTCCAAACACCATTGGCTTGTTGAGTACGCAAAATAAAATCAATACCCGCCTTCACTTCAGGGCTACGCGCTTCACCTGCTGCCATTAAGCCTAATACTGCCCACGCAGTTTGAAACGCAGTGCTGAATTTGTATTTGCCGCTAAAGCTGGTGTCATGATAGCTGTAGTTATCTTCACCCCAACCACCATCAGCACGTTGTACGCTTTTTAACCATGCGGCTGCTTTGGTGTACATAGGATCAGTTTTTGGTAAGCTAGTTTGTTCCAAGCCTAACAAGGCTGACCAAGTACCATAAATATAATTAGTTCCCCAGCGTCCAAACCATGAGCCATCAACTTCTTGTTCGCTACGAATATAAGCAATTGTGCGCTCTAACGCAGGCAGATATTCATCATGGTCTTGAGCAACCCGCGCCATTAACATCGCACAACGCGCACTGACATCGGAAGTCGGGGGGTCTAATAGCGCACCGTGATCCGCGAACGGAATTTCATTCAGATAGTAGCAGGTGTTATCAACATCAAACGCACCGTAGCCGCCGTTTTTAGACTGCATTCCAACTATCCAACGGGTGGCGCGGTGTATGGACTCTTCCAGCTCAGGTAAGTTAGAGTCTGCCATTGCAAAGGCAACGACAGCAGTATCATCAACATCAGGATAATGCGGATTAGCAAATTGAAATGCCCATCCGCCGCCTGCTAAGTCAGGTTTGCTGATACGCCAGTCACCCGCTTCATCGCTCAGTTGTACACTTTTTAACCAATCGTAAGCGTGTGTTAAAGGAATAGCATTACCAGTTTTATCAGATTCTTGCAATGCCAATGCCGCCAACGCTGTATCCCAAACAGGCGACAAGCAAGGCTGGCAATAGGCATCATGTTCGTTAATCACCAATAGTTTATCAATGGCTTTACGCGCAGTGACTATTTGTGGATGGTCTTTGGGCATTCCTAACAATAGCAGTGCTTGATAAGCTGCCATCATTGCAGGGCAAATACCCCCTAAACCATCTTCGCCATTCAATCGCTCGATAATCCAGTCTTTAGCTCTGGTAATAGCTAGTTCGTGCATTTTTTTAGGAATTAATGGGCGCGTGGCATGACCCAGTTTATCCAATCCCAAAAATATTTTATTGAGTATGGTTCTTTCAGGAAAATAATGTTTTTCTTGGTCAGGATGAGTGACGAACAACTCTAATATGCTAACTTTATTGGGATTAATCGCCTTGGCTTTTAAGGTGCAGAGTATAAACAACGGCACCATCACCGCTCTTGACCAATACGATACTTTGTCCAAGTGAAACGGAAACCAGCTAGGAAATAACATGATTTCAACGGGAATATACGGCACACCGCGCCAAGGCAGTTGCTCAAAAATGGCTAAAGCAATGCGCGTGAATACGTTAGCTTTTGCCGCGCCGCCCTGACTTAAAATATAATTTCTCAGACGTGCCATGTGCGGTGCATCTATCGAGTCGCCTGCCATTTTTAGCGCGTAATATACTTTAACGCTACAGCTAATATCAGCAGGACCACCTGTAAATAAGGGATAATAACCCTCTGCTGACTGACGTGAGCGCAAGTACACGGCAATTTTAGCTTGCAATGGTTCGTCGATTTCATCCAAATAGTGCATCATCATGATGTACTCAGACGGAATCGTACAGTCGGCTTCTAATTCAAAGACCCAATAGCCATCTTTGTCTTGTAGACTCAATAAATGAGCCTGAGCTCTACTAATGGCTTTATCGAGGTTGTATGCTTTAGAGTGAATTGCAGTGGATGAGCTAGCTGCATCGTGAAACTGTTTGTGTGTATTAGTATCGGTAAACATAGCGGCGCGTCCTTAAAGGTCTTGGGTGGCTTTTGAGGAAGTTATTGAGTAAATCCAATCAGGAGTTTTCAACTCTCGACTAGTTAAATTAAAAAGTAAACTGAGCAAGGTGTTATTGCGCCCGATTAAACGAGTGGCAAAAATAGTGGCTTTAACACTGTTGCGAGTGATTTTGACCTGATTGGATTGGTTAAAATCTAACTGCTGTTTGATTTTTTTCAGCGTTAATACCGCCATACCCAATGCCCATAGACAAAAATTGCGTATGCCTGTTTCATGAGCGGGTAGTAGCTGGGTATATTTGAGTGCGTTATGTAAATGCCCGTGAGCAATGCTGATTAAATGGCTTAAGCCTAGTCTAAATTTTTCATCAGAGTATTCAGGGCTTAAGTTTTTTAATTCAAAACCAGTTTCAGTAAAAATATCTTGTGGCAACCAGCAAACGCCACGCTCTGCATCATCCCATATATCTTTTAAAATATTGGTCATTTGCAAACCTTGTCCAAAAGAAACGGACAATTTTAGCAATTCATTTTTGTGTTGGGCAATCTCAGGTGAATAGCAACAAAACAATTTTGCTAACATTTCGCCAACACAACCCGCAACGTAATAGCAGTATCTATCCATATCAGCCAGTGTCGCTAACCCATCATGTAGGTTTTGTGCTTGAAAAATAGGCATTCCTTCCGCCATTGTTTCTACACAGGTTGCAAGAGCTTCAATTTGTTCAGGTGTAAATTTATGAGTAATAGCGATAACGCGTGGCAATACTTGAATTAAAATATGCTCAGCAGGAATGGTTTGTTCAGACAGTAAAGGTGCGAGTTCTGCGGCAAATGCGTCGGTATCATTCCCTGTTTTAACGATAGCAATAAATCCCTCACAAAAATGCTTTTTTTGTTCAGCCGATAGTGACACTTCATCTTCAATAGTATCAACAATACGGCACAATAAATAAGCATTAGCTACCACGCTATAAAGCGTGCTAGGTAGCTGTGGAATAGTCAGCGCAAAGGTTCTGGATACGCCTTCAAGCAATAAAGCTTGGAATTCATCATCAGAACCAAGACTAAGTGATGCAGGATTTTCCAAAGAAAGTTGAGTGATGCTCATGACGTTTTTGTTGTTTTTATAGTGAGTTTTAACGGTTTGTTAATGGCAATAATAGACTGTTTGTTGGTGATTTGCAAAACAATGTTGTTTTGTTGACAACGCTTATGGCTAGTCATCTTAAAAATCAACTTATTGTTAATAAAAACAGTAGATTAAAGATTTGTGTTTTATTTACAAATATGTTGTTAAATTGCACATAACTCATTATTTTTTGAAAAAATCATCGTAAAAACTGGAGTCGTTTGGTAAAAGATAGTATTCTAATCAACAATAGATAAGCGATTGTATTATATAACTGGCTTGTTCTTATTTTCGAGAGTTAACAGCTAAAAATGGCTGAAGGATTTCTAATCTCGATGAGTCGAACTTGTCTGTTGTTTTATTGCTACACGTTTAATCGTTTCACATGACAATGTGGTTTTAAGGTAGTCAAGATAGCTTGGGCTACCAACTGTTTAATTTTTTGAGGATTTATTTGTGGGTGTTCCTTTACGTCAACAGCTAACAGTAGCGAGTTACCTGATTAAACAAAAGTTAAAAGGGGTAAAAAAATACCCTTTAGTGCTGATGTTAGAGCCTTTGTTTAAATGCAACTTAGCCTGTGCAGGTTGCGGTAAAATTGATTATCCAGACGACATACTCGACAAACGATTGACGTTTGAAGAATGTATGCAGGCGGTTGATGAATGCGGCGCACCGATGGTGTCCATTCCTGGGGGCGAGCCGTTAATTCACAAAGAAATGCCGCAAATTGTTGCAGGCATTATTGCGCGTAAAAAATATGTCTATTTGTGTACTAACGCCTTATTGTTGAAAAAACGCATTGATGATTATACGCCATCGCCTTATTTGACTTTCTCTATTCATTTAGATGGGATGCAGGAAAGACACGATACTTCTGTTTGTCAGGAAGGCGTTTTTGATAGAGCCGTTGAAGCGATTAAATTAGCACTGGCAAAAGGCTTTAGAGTCAATATTAACTGCACACTTTTCCAAGGTGAAAATGCTCAAGAGGTCGCGGATTTTCTTGATTACGCAATGGAATTAGGTGTTGAAGGTGTGACTATTGCCCCAGGTTTTAGCTACGAACACGCACCACAACAAGATGTATTTATCAAAGGCAGGGATGTCAAAGACTTATTTCGTGGTATTTTTAAAATTGGCAAAAACCGCAACTGGCGATTAAATCACTCAACACTGTATCTTGATTTTCTGGCAGGTAATCAAAATTACGAATGTACGCCGTGGGGTAATCCAACGCGCAACGTATTTGGCTGGCAAAAACCGTGTTACTTATTAGCTGATGAAGGCAATGCGGCAAGTTTTCAAGAATTGCTGGATACCACACCTTGGGATAAATACGGTAACGTTAATAATCCTAAATGTGCTAGTTGCATGGCGCATTGCGGCTATGAAGCCACGGCGGTTGAGGATATGTTAAAGCACCCATTGAAAGGACTACTTACCGCTATCAAAGGACCAAAAACCGACGGTGATATGCTGACAGAACCAACCCCACTTTATGCCGCTGAAAGTTCAAAGCCTACGCTTGCTGGAATTCCTATCAAAATAGAGAGATAGTCATACACCAGCCTGCTTTTACGGTCGCCGTAAAAGCAGTTTACTCAACATTATGTTTTTCCGAGGTTTTTGAATAATGGTTTTAAAAAATATAAAGTTTGTCGCTGTTTTTATGTGCTGTCTACTGTTAGGAACGAGCAATGTTTTTGCCAAAGACGAAGCTGCGAAACAAGTCGTTGATAAATTTCAATCCGAACTGATAGCCGTTATGAAAAATGGCAAACAATTGGGCTTTTCTGGTAGATACGACAAATTGGTTAGCTCAGTTTCCAATAGTCATGATCTCACAAAAATTGCGCGTATTGTAGTGGGCAAAGAATGGGAGAAATTATCTGACGATCAACAAAAAAAATTAGTTGATGTCTTTAGTCGTTTGAGTATTGCTTCTTACGCGCATAATTTTAAAGAGTATAGCGGCGAATCATTTACCATTGATTCAGAAGAAGAAACCACTCGAGGTGGTGTTGTCGTCTACGCTCACTTGAGTATTCCTAATGACAAAGACGTTAAGTTTGAGTATCATCTAAAAGAGACGGATAAAAGCTGGCGTATTATCAATATAGTGGCGAATGGCGTGAGTGATTTGGCATTAAAAAGATCAGAATATACCAGTATTTTACAGCGCGAGGGCTTTGATGCACTCATCGCAAAAATCAATGAGAAAATTGATAACTATTCAAAACTGTAGTTTATGGATTTTTTTAGTAACAGTGAACTCGATAATTAAAAATAAGAGAATAACTATAGGTTTTATGGTAATGAATAGACTACACAGCGGTAATGGTAAAATACTAAAAACTTCCTTAGCACTATTAATCGGTGCATTATTCCTAGGGGGATGTGCGACAACCGCTGTTGAACAACGGGGAATAGCAAGCAAAGCCGATCCTTATGAGAATATCAATAGGAACGTATTTACTTTTAATGATACCGTTGATAGCTACGTTGCCAAACCTATTTCAGATGCTTACAAATGGGCAACCCCCCAATTTGCACAAACGGGCATATTTAATTTTTTTAATAATTTAAAAAATGTTGATGTAATTATTAACGATGTATTGCAGGCAAAATTTGCACAAGGTGCTGAAGATGTTGGTCGTCTTTTTATAAATACCACGCTTGGTTTAGGTGGTTTGGTTGACGCAGCTCAAGACCTTGGGCTTAAACAAAATGATGAAGATTTTGAACAAACCTTAGCAGTATGGGGTGTGCCTAGAGGACCTTATTTGGTACTACCTTTGTTAGGTTCGACTACAGCACGCGGCATTCCAGGCTCAATACTCGATACAGCCGCGAATCCAGCTAGTTATATCGGTGCGCCAATACAACTTGTGTCATTGCTGAACACGCGAGCAAATGCACAAGGCTCCTTAGATTTTGTTAAAGAGGGTGCGTTAGACCCTTATGTTTTTATTCGTGAAGGTTATTTACAAACGCGCGAACATTTAGCAACTGATGGGAAAAGTCAGGCATCTTTAGATGTCGATAACGAGTTTGGCGATGATAATACCGCAACTTCTGCTAGCGACAAAAAAGCGGCAACGGGCAGTAAAGCAAATTACACCTTACAGTTAAGCTCTACTGAACACACCACCAGCTCATTCGGAAGTGCTACCCAGTCATTAGATCAAACGGCTAAATCGTTTGAAGATGCTAGCGATAAAATAGACAAATTAGCCAAACAAAGAACATTAAGAAAAGTTAGATAACTCGTAACTACTCACCCCATAAAAAACCGCTCGTAGCGTATCCAATGGATTGAGTTGTCTGATTTATTGGATTCCCATATCGATCAAAAAGTTTCGGATTCGTCAAGAGTACGGAAATCGCCTGTGACTTTGAGTTTGGCGCACCAGCCGTTCGGCGGGGTTATTATCGAAGGCTATGTAACCGTGAAATGAGTAGACGGCTTTGAGAAAATACCGTAACTTGGGAAGTTCACATTTTCAAGCCTCCAGCTTTGCTGGAAGTTTTTGACTTGCTGTGCTTTCGCGTTCCTAGTTCCCACACAGCGCGTGGGAACTAGGTGGAGTTTTGGAGAGTGTAAACCTGAGGTTTATACCCTGTTGCTTATTTAATAAAATCCAATCTGCCCTGCTTGTACTTGTCTTACTACACTTACCAAGCGATCAATTTCTTCGTAAGTATTATAAAACGCCAATGACGGGCGCACCGTACTTTCCAAACCAAAACGCCGCAGAATCGGTTGCGCACAATGATGTCCAGAACGTACTGCAATGCCAGCTTTATTCAAAGCTGCGCCCACATCTTCGGTACTGTGACCTTTCAACACAAACGATAACACGCTGGTTTTTTCTGCCGCTGTACCAATTAAGCGCAAACCGTTGATACCGCGTAACGCTTCAATCGCATAACCTAATAGCTCATGCTCATAACGCGCTACATTTGGCACACCGATACGTTGTAAGTATTCCAACGCCGTGCCTAAACCCACAGCATCGGCAATATTACCTGTACCTGCTTCAAAACGTGCAGGGGCAGGTTGATAGATGATGCGCTCAAAAGTCACATCTTCAATCATATTACCGCCACCTTGCCACGGTTGCGTTGCTTCCAGTATTTCAGCTTTGCCATACAGTACGCCAATACCTGTCGGGCCAAAAATTTTATGCCCTGAAAATACCAGCCAATCGCACTGCAACGCCTGCACATCGACACTTAAATGTGACACCGATTGCGCCGCGTCCAGTAATACTTTTGCCCCAACACGATGCGCCAGTTCAATCATTTCTTGAGCGGGTGTGATTGTACCTAGCGCATTGGACACTTGCGTGAACGATACCAATTTAGTACGCGGATTAAGCAGTCGAGTATATTCATCCAATAACACTTGCCCGTTATCATCGACAGGTGCAACGCGCAACACCGCACCTGTTACATCGCACAATTGTTTCCACGGTACGATATTGGCATGATGTTCTAACCAAGTAATGACGATTTCATCATCTTTACCGATATTTTGCTGTCCCCAACTTTTTGCGACTAAATTAATCGCTTCGGTTGAGCCACGCACAAAGACAATTTCTTCAGGCGAGGACGCATGAAGAAAATTCGCCACAGTTTTGCGGGCTTTTTCATAAGCATCAGTAGCGCGTGCCGCCAGTTCATGCGCGGCGCGGTGAATGTTGGAATTTTCATGGCTGTAAAACTCAGAAATTCTATCAATCACCACTTGCGGTTTTTGCGTCGTTGCGGCGTTGTCCAGCCATGCTAATGGTTGCCCATTAACACGCTCACGCAAAATCGGAAAATCACGGCGTACTGCATGAACATCAAATGCTGCATGACTGCTGACTAACCCCAAAGTATTTAAATCACGGTGCGGGTGTTGTTGTGCATCGAGAAAATAAAACGTCGGGTTTGCGGCAGTCTCAGCGACTGTATTACTTGGTATGCCAGAACGATTCACTGTGGCATGACTCGCCAGTAGTTTATGCAGTTCCAAGGTTTCCGCAGGTAATTCAACGTGCTGTCCTGCCAAGCTAGACAATCCGTTAAAATCAGCATTTGTCGCTGATTGCGGGCTAGCTGACTTCATCGCCGAACCTAAGGTTGATAGTGCCTGTTGCTGTGCCGCCGCATCCAAAAAATAAAAATTGGGCGCGGTAGTGAGCGTGTTGCTGGGTGCGCTGGAACGAGTCACTGTGCCGTAATTAGCCAGCAGTTTATTGAGTTCAACCGTTTCCACAGGTGGCTCAATGTGACGTTCAGCTAAACTGGCTAACTGGGTCAACTTACCAGATTCAGCAGCCGCCGTTGTCGCTTGTGGCGATGCGGCATGGACACCTGCATTCAGTAGCGAACCATCGCAGGGCAGGGCAGTGAATAATTGATTTGCCAAGCGCGTCAACTGCTCAATATCGGGCAGAGTTGTGTTATTTGTAGTCATAGTAGTTGCCTACTTCGACATTCTCCAACACACCCAGTGCATCTTCAGTCAATACCGCTAATGAGCAGTACAAAGACACCAAATACGAGGCAATCGCTCTGTGGTTAATGCCCATGAAACGGACTGATAAGCCCATGGTTAACTCGCCTGTTAAATTCGGTTGATACAAACCGACCACACCTTGACGACTTTCACCAGTGCGTAATAACAGAATGTTGGTTTTGCCGTTGGTGACAAGCAATTTGTCCGTTGGAATTAACGGAATACCGCGCCATGTTAAAAATTGCGAACCGAATAGAGTAACGGTAGGTGGTGGTGTACCACGACGCGTGGCTTCACGACCAAACGCGGCAATTGCACGAGGATGTGCTAAGAAAAACGCAGGTTCTTTCCACACGCGGGCAATAAGTTCGTCTAAATCATCGGGGGTTGGTGAACCATTGCGCGTTTGTACTTTAAACGCAGGCGCAACATTGTTCAGTAAGCCGTATTCTGCATTATTGATTAATTCACTTTCTTGACGTTCTTTGATGGTTTCAATGGTCAAGCGTAATTGTTCGTGAATTTGATTATGCGGACTGCTGTATAAATCAGATACGCGAGTATGTACGTCTAGTACCGTGTTGACTGCATTCAAGCGGTATTCACGACCCCATTCTTCATAATCGACGAAGGTTTGTGGCAATATTTTTTCATCGAGACTGGAGCAATCAACGGTAATACCCGCTTCATTTTTAGCTTTGTTGACGCGATAAATACCCGCTTCAACAGGTACCCATTGCAATAAATGCGTCAACCAACGGGGTGTGATGGTTGATAGCATGGGGACGGTTTTGGTGGCATTGGCTAGTGTACGCGCAGCGACATCGCCAAGTGCAGTATGAGCATCATGAATATCAGTCATGGTTTTTTCCTATAGTTGGTGTTTATTAAGAATTTGTCCACGAAAAACCCGAAAGTTCGTATCTTCCGTGGACGATTTATTACGAAGCATGAGCTTCAATTTTTGAAAAGCTGGAGCTTTTTGGTTCTATGTTACTGGGTGGTAATTCACTGCGCACTTGCGCCTGTGTGATGTGGCTGTTAGGTGGCACACTGTGAGTGAGCCAGACATTACCGCCAATGGTTGAACCTTGTCCGATAGTGATACGTCCTAAAATTGTCGCGCCTGCATAAATCACAACATAATCTTCCACGATAGGATGGCGAGCATTGCCTTTCACCAGCGACCCGTCTTCTTCCATATCAAAACGTTTCGCGCCCAAAGTGACAGCTTGATACAAACGAACGTGTCGCCCAATAATTGCTGTTTCACCAATGACAACACCTGTACCGTGATCGATAAAGAAACTTTCACCAATTTTTGCACCAGGGTGTATGTCTATACCTGTTGCAGAATGGGCAAGTTCCGTTATTATGCGAGCAATCAGCGGCACACCCAATTCATACAGGTTGTGTGCTAATCGATGATGTGTCATGGCGACAATACCAGGGTAGCAAACCAAAGCTTCATCTGGACTGTGAGCCGCAGGATCGCCTTGATAGGCAGCCGTTATATCAGTGTCCAGTAACTTCCTGACACTCGGCAATTGTTCGGCAAAAGCGCGTGTAATATGGTTAGCGCGACTATCCATGTTGTGCGTCACCGCGTGATTTTGTTCCGCAACAAAAACCAGCTCACGGCGAATCTGTTGTTGTAATGTGCGTAATGCGGTATCGAGGGTATGCCCAACAAAATAGTCAATGCCTTCGTCATTGATGTCGGGTAAACCCAAACGATTGGGAAACAACACCGCACTCAAACCATCAACTACATTGCGCAATTCTTTACGCTGGGGCAACTTAGGTGGTTTATCGCGGCGGTGGCGTGTCTCCAAAGATTGCACTCGCACCTCGCGTAAGCTTATAACTAAGCTGTCTATGCCCCAGTTGTTATCACTTCTTATCATCGGAAAAAACCTCTTATTCATGTAACTTACTCTTTTAAAAAAGAGGGGTTAGAGGAAAACAAAAATCTCTACCCCTCGAGGTAGGAGTCGAGCAGTTACAAAAAATCAATGTCCATAAATCTGATCAAACACGCCATCATCGGCAAAATGTTTTTCCTGAGCTTTATCCCAACCACCAAAATTAGTGATGTTGACTAATTCTATAGCGGGGAATTGTGCCGCATATTTCGCAGCAATTTCTTTATCAGAGGGACGATAAAAGTTTTTAGCGATAACGTCTTGACCTTCTTTGCTGTACAAATAGGTTAAATACTCAGTTGCCGCTTCAGTAGTACCGTGTTTACGCGCTACATCTTCCACTACGGCGACGGGGGGTTCTGCCAGAATACTTAGCGATGGATTAACAATTTCATATTTATCCGCACCAAACTCTTTTAACACTAAATGCGCTTCGTTTTCCCAAGTGATTAACACGTCACCGATTTGGCGTTCAGCAAAACTGGTTGTTGAACCTCTCGCACCAGTGTCAAGTACCGCTGCATTTTTGAATAACTTGGTCAGAAAAGCTTTAGCGGCGGCTTCGTCATTATTGTTATGCTTAAGAGCATATCCCCATGCGGCTAAATAATTCCAACGTGCGCCACCTGAAGTTTTTGGATTCGGAGTCACTACACTGACACCGTCTTTAACTAAATCATCCCAATCTTTAATCGCTTTAGGATTGCCTTTGCGCACTAAAAAAACGATGGTTGAGGTATAAGGCGAGCTGTTATTAGGCAGTAAAGTTTGCCAATTCTCTGGAATCAATTTGGCTCTTTTATACAGTTGGTCTACGTCATAGCCCAATCCCAGTGTCACCACATCCGCTTCTAAGCCATCTAACACGGCGCGAGCTTGCTTACCACTGCCGCCATGTGATTGATTGACGGTGACATTGTCGCCCGTTTTTTCTTTCCAATGTTTAGCGAATAGCGTGTTGTATTCTTTGTATAACTCGCGTGTTGGGTCATAAGACACATTAAGTAAAGTAATATCCGCCGCCTGTGCCTGATGGGCGATAGCCGCGACAAGGCTTAGCGCGGTGGCTAATATAAGGCGTTTAAAAGGGGTTTTCATAATTCAGTGTTCCTTGAGTAAGTTGATAAACGACTGGCAGTCGTAAAATTAAAAAGAGAGTTGAAAGCGCGTTGCAAAGACTTGTTCAGTCGGACGGTTGTTG
>Ga0194060_10002884_pt1 | contig 12264 bp, 10 predicted proteins | sample SepL225m_MetaG_FD_163427 | JGI IMG/M metagenome (GOLD analysis project Ga0194060, IMG submission 163427) | Anoxic zone freshwater microbial communities from boreal shield lake in IISD Experimental Lakes Area, Ontario, Canada - Sep2016-L222-5m | ecosystem: Environmental > Aquatic > Freshwater >... | reverse complement strand
AATTAGTGATATTCCTGACCGCGCTTAAATGTCTCTTGCTAAATTGGTAATTTAACTCTAAACTTGCGTGTAGTTTTTAATCACTTTTAATAATGAATTTTATGAATAAAGTTTTGGTTATCCTCATATTAATTGCCACACCGGTATTTTCCCAGATAATAACTCCGAAGAAAAGTCTGTATATCGATAGTGATAATGCGATTATCCGGGATAAAACTTCTCTCCCTTCGTTGCTGACGGAGCATACCCCTGAAAAGAAAAGCGGGATGCTCGCGGTTCTTTATTCTCTTGTATTACCGGGAATGGGGGAACTTTACGCGGGTTCTTACCAGTCGGGTAAGTACTTTACCATAGCTGAAGGCGCTATATGGGGCGCATATATCGGTATTAATACATACAGCTCCTGGAAGAGAAACAGTTATAAATCTTATGCATCGTCATTCGGCGGAGTGAATAGTGATAATAAGAATACTGATTATTATGCGAATATCGGGGACTTTGTAAATATTGATGATTTTAACAGGGAAAAAGCTCTCGGTGCTGAGTTTAACAGGATGTATGATAACACTTCGCAGAATTACTGGAACTGGAAAACAGAAGCTCACAGGAGGGAATATAAGATACTCTGGGTATCAGGCGAGCAGGCATATAATAATCTCAGGTTTGCAGTCGGAGCTTTAATTGTGAACAGAGTTGTCAGCGCTTTTAATGCTGTAAGATTAGTCCGTGCCTACAATAAAGGTATGGAAACAGAAAACATCGGCTGGAATCTTTCGATTGGTGTCAGTCCTGTTGCGAATGCGGATACTGATATGAGTCTTAACTTCCAGACCTCCTTTTGAAATTTTATTATAAAGGTTTTGAATAATTATAAGCTTATAATTCAGTATGACGGTACCAGCTACGCTGGCTGGCAGATTCAGGATAATTCCATTACTATTCAGCAGAAAATATCCGATGCTGTTGAAGTAATACTGAAAGAAAAGATAAACCTGACCGGCTCCGGCAGGACTGACACCGGTGTTCATGCGTTCGGGCAGTGTGCTAATTTTCAGACAGAAAAGAAAATTGATATTTACAGGTTCAGGCATTCGCTAAACTCGGTTCTGCCGGCTGATATCTCGGTGCCTGAAATGGTTCAGGTCAATGAAACATTCCATGCCCGCTTTGATGCGAGGAAGAGAAGTTACCTGTACTTTATCACTAAACAGAAGTCGCCATTTTATAATAAATATTCATTTCTTTGCAGAGACAAGCTTGAGATAAGCCGTTTAAATAAACTGAGCCGCGTGTTTTTAGGTGAGAAGGATTTTACCTCGTTCTCCAGGAAAAAGTGTGAAGCGAATAATAAAAACTGCATTATTTATGACATTCATTGGAAAGAGACCCGTGGATTTATTATCTTTTACATCGAAGCAGACAGATTTTTACATGGAATGGTAAGAACAATCATTGGCACTCTGCTTAGAACGGTTAAACTGAACCGGAATGAATCATATATATCAGATATACTTTCCTCCCTAGACCGTCAGTCGGCAGGCGAGGCAGTCCCTGCTAAAGGATTATATTTATATAAAGTAAAATATTAAGAATTAGTAAAACGTTTAATGCAATTACGGATTAATATATTTGCTCCCGATTATTATAATTGTTGTTATTAATCTTTTAGGCTTTCTGCTTAAAAGTTATGGTCTCGACCGTCATCTGATATTTACAGGATTCAGATTCCATATCAGTTGTGTTTTGCCGGTGCTGTTATTTATTTTTAAAAAGGAATACTTTGATGAAATAAAGGAAGACCTTCTGCATCCAAAGCAGAGGGAATACTTCCTGACATTTTTATTTATTACGATTCCCGCCGTTGTTCTGCTATCGGTTTTATACCTGATGCGCCTGTTGGATATGGCTGACCCTGATTACTTCTATGAACTTGGCATAACTTCTATTATAGACTATCCTGTTTACCTCTTCTGGAACTTTCCGCAGCTTTTAATACTCACGGCATTCTTATCTGCTTCCGCCAGAACTTTCAGGTTCAGATTCCCTGTTATTCTGGGTTGCCTTATTTTACTTTTTGCCTTTGAATTTATACCTGAGAAGCAGGCTGCCTTTCCCGTAATGGATGCGGTAAACATGGCTTCTGCCGCGATACTCTTTGCTGTGTTTTTAACTGCAATTAAAAATTTATATTTATTTGTGGCAGTAGTCTTTTCTGTTACATGGATAAATATATTATTATTCGGAAGCAGATCAGGTCTGCTTGTTAATCTGTTCCTTGCCAGGAATTATAATCAGTGGGATGGTTTTTTTGAAGTAAGTAAAGCATATTCTCAGTATATTATACCTGCGCAGATTGTGATTACGCTGTTGTTGTTTATAATTTCTTTTGTAATTAGGTTAAAAAAGTTCCCCGCAGATAAAGCTGTGGCGGGAAATAAAATTATAAGTGTGAGCAAATGAAAAAGTTATCCCTGATAATAGTTATATTACTGCCTGTTTTGCTGCAGGCTCAGACGTTTGATACAGAAAGAGCACGCGGGCTTTTTATGGCGCTCGCTATCGGACCAAGAATACCGGTGTCCGTGTTTTCTGACTCGCAGACGCTGGGCGTTGGTATCAACGTGGATGTCTCTTATACCGATAATACTTATCTTCCGCTTTTCGTTTATGGCAGAATAGGCTACGAACATTATCCTGGCTCGGCTGATTATTACAGGAATACTGATTATTCAGCTTATACAGTCAATGTTGTACCTTTTAACTTTGGCGGGAGGATTTACTTTCCGCCTGTGATAAAGGATATGGTGCTACTTATTCCGGTTGCTGAGTTTGGCGGGTCATTTGCCATATTTGAAAAGCTTCACCAGTTTAAGACTAATTCAGGGCGTAGCAGTTTCCTTGAGGATAATACAAAGCTTGGATTTCATGCCGGTGCGGGACTTTCAATGTTTTTAATTGAAATAATGGGACTGTATAATTATTACTTAAATAATGAATACCTGTCCGCGGATATCAGGGTCAGAATCCCGATATTTATGAAGCTCTGATTCAGTATATATTATGGAAACAGATAATGTTATCTTTGAAGTTGAAGATGGCATAATTACATTTATGCTTAAAGGAAGTTAAACCTCCGGCAGTTGTAGGTATATTCTTCATTGTAATTTCTAAATTCTGCAATAACAAATGGATTTGAATTGAAAAAACAGAAAATTGTTAAGTATCTCCTGATAACCGCTTTTATATTGCTGCTTACCAATGTTGCGCTCGAATTATTTATTAAAAAAGACCCGAACATAATAGAACCGACCACTCTTTCAGTCAGTGAGGTAAACAGTAAGTTCATCAGTATAGTTACCGGTCTTGGTATTGACAAGAGCTGGATAAAGTCAAAAAAACTGAAGCATAAACTCTCTGATTCGGTCTCATCGGTTTATGAAGTAAAGACTCCTGCCAGTCTTCCCATAGCAGTTATAATAAGCGAACTAAATTCCGCATTAATTCAGCAGAATCTTATTATAACTTCCAGAGAACTGGTAAAAAGGAAGGTTGCGACTCTTAAGATTCTGTCTGATAAGACTATAATGCTTCAGGCTGACATAGTATCAGATACACTCATACACAGGAACACCGTAGCGCTTGGCTTTATTATCTATGATACACAAAGTCTTTCAGACAAACAGATTGATGAAATCCGCGCTCAGCCGGAATATTTAGCGTTTATACTTACTCCTTCCAACAGGGGCGAGAGCCTCATCGAAAGGATAACCGACAGCCGTAAGGAATATGTGGTTCTCTTAAATGATGATATTGATAATGTGAAATTTAAGCTGAAGCCTAGTTATAATAAGAGCAGACTTATTAAATCAGTCAGGACGATATTTGGCGGGTTCAGGGAATCAAAACTATTTCTTATAGATGAGACTTCGAACCTGCATAAGTCACCGGCCGATAGTATTGTCAGTAAAGAATTTGCTGTCCGCAGGCATAACCTTGTACCGCTTAGCAACTTTGTTACAATCCGTTCTCAAAAGGATAAGGATATTCAGTCGGTCTTTAAGTCCTGTTGCGAAAGTGGCGACAGTACCGGCAATAAGGTATTCCTGATTTCGGGCGAAGATTTCTGTAAAGTCAGCAATGAAATACACAATCTCCGAAAAAAGGGGTTCCAGTTTGTTCCTCCGTCAGCCCTGAAGTTTGGACTTAAATAACTTTTAAGGGGATATTACCCTGATATCACGCCTTCGGTATTCAATTCAATTACTTCAGGCTGGAAAGAATCCTTTATTTGCGGGATAATTATATTCCTGTCGCCAACGGCAAGTATTATAAGGTTATCCGGGAAGATATTTTCTGTTGCAGCCTGATATGTTCCCTCAATCGTTATCCTCTTAATATTGTCGATATAGTTATTGAAGTAATCATCCGGCAGACTGTGGATTACTTTATTGGACAGGTTGCGTCCGATCTGTCCGTAAGTCTCAAAAAGAGACGGATATTTTCTTGTTATCGAGCTTTTGGCAAACCGAAGTTCCTTTTCGGTTATATGAGTAATGATACCGTTAAGCTCATTGATAATCTCAATAATGGAATCCATAGTGTTTTCGCTCTTAACAGCGGCTCCGGTACAAAAGTAACCCTGTACTTTATTATAATTAAACGAAGAATGCGCTCCGTAAGTATAGCCTTTATGTTCCCTAAGGTTAAGATTAATTCTGCTGGAGAACTGCCCGCCTAATATATTATTCATTACAGTCTTTGCGTAGAAGTCAGGTGCATTTCTGCCCGTAGTTATATGACCGAGACGGATCTCACTCTGTGCAGCATCATCTTTATGGATAATGTACATCCGGGTTTTACTTAATGCCGGTACGGTCATCTCAAAAGATGAAGGCTTATGAGTATGCCACTCCGCAAGCAGCCTGTTAAGCTTAGCCAAAAGCTCCTGTATATCGGTGCTTCCGACAATTACAAGAGTGGAGTTTTCAGGAGTAAACCGGGTTGTATAAAAATGCTTCACATCTTCAAGTGTAATTTTCGCAATGCTATGAACGGTTCCGGTATCAGGAAGTCCGTAAGGATTATTTTCGCCATAAATCAGGCGCTCGAAGACTTCACCTGCGACATGTGCGGCATTATCTTTCATCTGTCCAACGTGGGTGATGACATTCCTTTTCTCCCGCTCGAAGTCAGCTTCATAAAAGTTCGGCTTTGTTATAATCTTTGAAAATAAGTCGAGAGATTTGTCAGTATTTTCCGAAAGCGTGAGCATCGAGATAAAGAATGAATCAGGATCGGAGGACACGGAAATAGATGAACCAAGCGATTCAAAAGCATCGCTGAGTTCGAGCGGGTTCATACCGTCTGCGCCTTCATCGAGGAGCATCGCGAGCAGTCCGGATACACCTTTTTTATCCTGCGGGTCAAGTCTGCTTCCGGCGTTTGAGACCATTGAGAACTGTATGATTGGAAGGTTATCCTTCTTTACAAATAAAATCTGAAGCCCGTTTTCAAGGCTGTACTTCTTTATCTCCGGAAGTGTAAATATTAACTTACCTGCTGCACGCGGCTTTCTGCTTCTGTTTAATTCCATGCTATTCTTTTCCTTCATTTTTATTTGCGGGTATAATCCTGAGTTCTATATATGGCTGTCTAAGGTATCTTATGGCAGTTTCCATCAGACTTTCTCTGGTTACCTGCTGATATCTGTTCAGATCAAAGTTAAATGAGTCAGGTTCATTCAGATAAAAATAATATTCATTAAGCCGGTTGGTAAGGGAATTAATATTTTGCATTGAGTAAATAAAAGATGCCCTGATATTATTCTTTGCACGGGTAAGCTCCTCATCCGTAATACCCTCCCTGAGCAGTTTCTCTATCTCAATGAATATCTCTTCCTTTAGTTTATCCGCTGTAGTGCCCGGTTTAACGGTTGCCACAAGCAGGAAAGACCCGCCGTGCTTCGAACCATTCTGGAACGCCGACACATCCTGCGCGATTTCCTTATCGAATACGAGAGTTTTGTAGAGTCTGGAACTTTTAGAGCCGGATAATATGTAAGAAAGTATCTCAATCTCCGCATCACCCTGACTGTATAGCTCCATCGAGTGCCATGCGAAATAAAGACGCTCCAGCGTAACGTTATCTTTATGAATGATAAGCTGATTTTCCTTCAGAGCAGACACGTTGATATTCAGGGGCATAAGCGGGGAGCCTGCCGGCAGTGAGCCAAAGCAGCTGTCAACCAGTTTTCTGGTCTTTTTAATATTTATATCGCCGCCGATTACAATACTTGCATTATTCGGTGCGTAGTAAGTGTGGAAGAAATCCACAACATCGGACAGATTAATGTTGGCTATATCCTTCATCCATCCGATAGTAGGCCAATGATAAGGGTGAGACTTGTGATACAGGTTCGAAAAGAGCAACTCCCAGGCAAGCCCGTACGGAGCGTTCTCATATCGTTGCCTGCGCTCATTTTTAACAACGTCTATCTGATTATCAAGCTTTTCCTGATCCATTGCCGGAATCAGGAAACCCATACGGTCAGATTCAAGCCAGAGGACAAGCTCCAGATAGTTAGCCGGCACACTCTGATAATAGTTTGTTCTGTCGAGGCTGGTCGAGCCGTTTAAGTTGCCACCTGCTTCCTGAATATATTTAAAGTGCATCTGTTTGGGGACATTCCGGGAACCCTGGAACATCATGTGTTCAAACAAATGCGCAAAGCCGGTTTTACCTTCTGTTTCGTTAGCCGAGCCAACGCGATACCAGAGATTAACCGAGACTAAAGGCAGGCTTCTTTCAGGGAAGAGGATAACATCAAGCCCGTTATCCAGCCGGTATTTCTCATAATTTATTTTTAGCAGTTCATTCATTGTATTTAATTTCATCCTTCTTACTTTAATATAAACCCGATTCGTTCGATTTCCCCATCAATGTTTTGTCGCGGAACGATGCCGAATATCTTACACAGCAGGGGATAGATGTCAATATTCCAGAGAGAACCGGTTTTATAGCCACTTTTGAACGCAGGACCGGCTGCAAGGAATATTCCGTGCATATCCAGTTCATTGTTGTCATATCCGTGCTCGCCTAAATATAAGTATTCCTTATCATTGAAAAACGTTCTATTCTTTGTTAATAACCAGCCCTTATCAGCTATTATTATAACAGGGTAAATAAAAGGGTTATCATTAAAGAAATAATGCGGCGGGATATTATCCCTGGTATAAACTTTATAGTGATTCTCTTTCTGCTTTAATTTAATATAAACATCCTGTAGCTTATCTGCCGGAGGTTCAATCATCATAACGGGGCCTTCCCCCTCAATCTTATAATTCGGACCAATAATATCTTCGATAAATATCGCTTTGTCTTTGCTGACGGCAGTCATCCCGTGGTCGCTAAGTATAATTACATTAATGCTGTCATGCATATTAATTTCCTTAAGCCTGCCAAATAAAATACCGGTCAGGCTGTCTTCAAGACAAATCGCACTATTAATTTCAGGTGAATCCGGTCCATAAGAATGTCCGACATCATCAGTAGCATTTATATAGAGCGATATGAAATGTGGCCTGTCCTTGTAAGGCATCTTCAGCCAGTTAATTACAGCATCTATTCTGTCAATATATGGCTTGTTCTGCTCAAAAGGCATAGTAAAGGAGGGTCTTCGTGCAGAATCAGTCAGTTCAGAGCCGGGCCAGAAATAGCTTGCTGTTCTTATGCCATGATGTTCGGCTGTCTCCCAGAATGATTCGCCTAAGTACCATTTACCGTTGGTTATCGCCTTCTTGTTGCTGGTTCTGTAGTGGTCATCCGTAACAGGATTGGTAAAGGAATTATGAACTATCCCGTGATGTTCCGGGTACATACCGGTTATTATTGAAATATGATTAGGGAAAGTTTTGGTTGGAAATGTAGGGCGCAATGAAAGAGCCGACACTCCGCCTGCTTTTATCTTATCAAGGTTCGGAGTAATACCCCTGCCGGAGTAATCCCACCTGAACGCGTCATAGGAAATCAAAAGGACATAAGTATTTCCCTGAGAAAGTACCGGCCTGGCCGAAATGAAAAGAAGAAGAGCAACAGCCAGAGTCCGCGACAGGAATTTATTCATAAACAATCCGGTTAATATCCGTTAAAAAGAAAGCTTACAAATGTAACAATAAAATTCTAAATTAAATCATCAATAATTCTCTTTACTTTTCAATATTTGTCGCCTAATTTTAGAATGTTTGTTGCAGGATATTTATTAGACCCCGGTAAAGATACAGACCCTTCTATAAACAAGAATTTGTTAAGTCTGATATGTTCATAATTCTGCTCTTCGCCAGTATGATTTTTTACATTATGTTTGTTCCTCGTATTTCAGATGAATAAATTAAGATATATCTGGCTGATAAGTTAATCATTCACCTGACGGGAGAAACCTTTATGACCATAGTTGCAAAAAAACTTTTATCTGCATTATTATTTTTATTGTTTTGTGTCCCTTCTGTTCTGTCTGCTCAGGGTGTAACTACAGCGGCAATGAATGGCATGGTTACCGATGAAGATGGTCAGATTCTCCCGGGTGCTACTGTTATCGCAACTCACGTTCCTACCGGAGCAAACTACGGAACTACTACGCGCATTGATGGTAAATATAATATCAACAACCTGCGCGTTGGCGGTACTTATAGTATAAAAGTTACTTTCATCGGCTACTCTTCACAGATAACTAAAGACATTAACCTGAAGTTAAGCCAGAACTATACGGTTGATTTCAGACTGGCAGGCGAAAGCGTTCAGACAGGGACAATTCATGTCATTGCTGATAAGAATGCTCTTATTAGTGCAGGACGTACAGGCGCGGCTACAAATGTCAGCTTATAAACTATCCGGGAATTCCCTACGATTTCCAGAAACTTCCAGGACTTTGCCAAATTTACCCCGCAATTTGACGGCCGCTCAAATAGTGCAGCGGGACGCAACAACCGTTTCAACAATATCCAGTTGGACGGTACACAGTATAATGACCTGTTCGGTCTTGGTGCAAGCGGCACGCCTGGTGGAACAGCCGGTACATCCCCCGTCAGCCTTGATGTTATTCAGGAATTTCAGGTTGTCGTTGCTCCTTATGACGTGCGCATGAGCGGCTTCACCGGCGGCGGTATCAACGCTATCACACGCAGCGGAACCAACGATTATTCAGGCTCCGCTTATTACTATGGCAGAAGCGAATCTTTTGTCGGCGTAAGTCCAACGGCGGCAAGAACAAAACTTAATGCTTTCTCTGAATCTCTGACAGGTTTCCGCATTGGCGGTCCTGTTTCTAAAGACCGGTTATTCTTCTTTGCCAGCGGTGAATTGGCAAGACGCACCGAACCTGTCACAAACACTACGTTGGAAAGTGTTACAGGTATAAGGGAAGCTGCTGACCAGATTAAGAGCATTCTTATTTCGAAGTATGGATACGACCCCGGTTCTTATGACTCTTTTGATGCCCTCCGTCCTTCAGCTAAAATATTTTTACGTTTCGATTATAACCTTTCAGATGCGCATAAACTGACGGCACGCTTCAATTATGTTGATGCAAATCAGGATAACACAGGCCGTTTCTCAAATCAGTTAGGTTTTTCTGACAGAGTTTATAAGCTGAACAACAAAACCTTTGCTCCCGTTGTCCAGCTTACCAGTACATTCGGCAACACTATGTCTAATGAACTGATTTTAGGCTTTACAAGCATCCGCGACCATCGTATCCCGGCAAGCACAGCCTTCCCGTCAGTCAGAATTAACTTTGATGCCAACAATAATATCCGTGCGGGGGGAGATGAGTTCTCGCAGGCTAACCAGTTAGACCAGGATATCTTCGAATTTACAAATAACTTCTCCATGTATATGGGTGAGCATATATTTACATTCGGCACGCATAACGAATTTTTCAGATTTAGTAATTTATATATAGCCAATCAGACGGGTTACTATGAATTTGCTACACCGGCGGACTTTCTTGCAGGAAAGATAAGCCTTTATAACTACAGCTATGCTTACAACGGAGACAATGCACTGGCGGCTAAGTTTAATGCTGTTCAGTTAGGCGGTTACGTCCAGGATGAATGGACTGCCAGCTCAACTTTAAAAGCTACTATCGGTTTAAGAATTGACGTTCCTGTATTTCCTGACAAACCATCGTACAATGCTAAAATTGACTCGATGTTCAGTCCTCTCGGTTTAGGTACAAATAAAGTCCCATCGGGTATGCTTCTCTTCTCGCCAAGAATAGGTCTTAACTGGAATGTTAACGGCGACCGTTCATTACAGATAAGAGGCGGCGCAGGGTTATTCACCGGACGTATCCCTTATGTCTGGATTTCTAACCAGTATGGAAATACCGGAGTTGAATTTGGCAGAGTAAGCGCATCCAATCCCACTTTCCAGCTTGAGGCTGATCCCAATAACCAGCCACGTCCGGGTAAGACAACAGTACTAAGCCCGGTTAAGACAACGGAAGTAGATCTTACGGACGCTGACTTTAAGATGCCTCAGATATTAAGATTTAACGCAGCCATCGACCATGCTCTTCTTTATGGTCTGACCGGAACTCTTGAGGCTATTTACTCAAGATCAATTAATGATATTACATACCAGGACCTTAATTTAGTCCCTGCGGCTTCACAGGTTAATCCACGGTATACCGGTGTCAGAATTCTGATGACAAAGAGAGATGCAACTAATTTTACGAACATCGTTCTTATGAAGAACACAGACAGAGGTTATACATATAACCTTACAGCTCAGGTTCAGGGAACACTTCCTTTCGGGTTGTTTACTAATTTAGCCTATACATATACGCGTTCCAAAGACCTTAACAGCGTTGTTGCAAGCCAGGCTTACTCACAGTACAGATATAATCCTGTTCAGACAAACCCGAACGAACCAACACTGGCAACATCAAACTTTGAAATCCGCGGCAGACTCATGTTTGCTGTTTCATATAGTTTTAAGTATTTCACAAACTTCAGTACGACAGTTGCGATGTTCTACAACGGGCAGTCAGGCCGTCCATACAGTTATACATATAATGGCAACATTAACGGCGATGGTGCTTCTACCAATGATTTGCTTTACATTCCTGTAGCCGGAGAAGTACAGGCAATGAAGATGGGAACTACAAAAACAACATCAAGCAAGACTTATTTTGTAGCCGATCCTGCAATGAATGCTAATTTCGAAGATTTCATTAACGCGGATAGTTATCTTAGCAGCCATCGCGGGCAAATCATGGAGCGCAATGCTTTAAGGGAGCCATTTGTCCACATGCTTGATATGAAATTAACGCAGGAAGTTCCGGTTATCGCAGGGCACAGGGTTGAAGTTTCTCTCGATATACTTAACGTCCTTAACCTGCTTAGCCGCAACTGGGGATGGGTGAATACAGTTTCCAGCCAGAATGCCAGTATTTTAACTTATACAAAGACAACTGGCGATGCTGTCGATGTTTTTAAGTTCATAAAGGCAAAAGATGTTAATGGTAACCCCAAAAATGACTTCTACGCTCCTGATGATATTGCTTCGCGTTTCCAGATGCAGTTAGGTGTCCGTTACTCTTTCTAATGTAGCAGCTATTCGGGACATTCCCTTTCATACTCTTACTCATAATCATAATCTTACTCATTCCATGGCGGGTGAGTAAGATTATGATTATGAGTAAGATTAAGAGAAGCACAGGATGCGCTGATATACGCAGGAGCGATTTCCCTGCAATGCTGTCAGGGTTAAGGTTCAAAACTTTTATTGCGCCCTTGCAGGGCTTTAGGTTGTGTGGGGTATTCATTTTCCACAGGGCGATTGCCCTGTGCTATTATATTTCGCCCTTTCAGGGCTGTATCAGCCCTGAAAGGGCGAAATATATAAGCGATGGGCAAACAGCCCATCGAAAAACAAAATAACAATCTATAAGCCCTGCAAGGGCGCAATATTGTGTTAACCTGGTAGTTATTGCTCGATGACATGTCCTGCACCTGCAGGATGGGCAAAAAGACGTTCGATGACATGTCCCGCACCTGCAGGATGGGCAAAAAGACGTTCGATGACATGTCCCGCACCTGCAGGATGGGCAAAAAGACGTTCGATGACATGTCCCACACCTGCAGGATGGGCAAAAAGACGTTCGATGACATGTCCTGCACTTGCAGGATGGGCAAAAAGACGTTCGATGACTCAATCCGTAAGTGCGGATTGACCCGTTTAAGGCTTTATGGCATACTTCGCACC
>Ga0194060_10002882_pt1 | contig 12270 bp, 12 predicted proteins | sample SepL225m_MetaG_FD_163427 | JGI IMG/M metagenome (GOLD analysis project Ga0194060, IMG submission 163427) | Anoxic zone freshwater microbial communities from boreal shield lake in IISD Experimental Lakes Area, Ontario, Canada - Sep2016-L222-5m | ecosystem: Environmental > Aquatic > Freshwater >... | reverse complement strand
TAACCTGCGCGTTACCCTTAGGCCATGAACTCACGCAGTCTCCTCCTTAGCTGCCGTGGCGGGGTCAAATAACCGATCCCCTCGCTGCGGGGTTTGTCGTATCGGTACAAAGACAAATTCCGCAGACCAATAAGGAGCAATAATGAATTTTCCCAAGCAAGTACCGTCATCGATGCCAGTGCATCGCTACGAACCATTCCATCCAATTGATCTTCCAGATAGAACGTGGCCGGATAAGAAAATAACAAAAGCACCCAAGTGGTGTTCAGTAGATCTTCGCGATGGAAATCAAGCGCTTATCGACCCGATGGATACTCCTCGCAAGTTAGCGATGTTTAAGTTATTAGTGGCGATGGGTTACAAAGAAATTGAAGTTGGCTTTCCAAGTGCAAGCCAGACTGATTTTGATTTTGTACGAAAGATTATTGATGAAAACTTAATTCCTGATGATGTTGTAATCCAGGTTTTGACGCAGGCTCGCGAAGCGTTGATTGTTCGGACCTTTGAAGCGATTAAAGGTTCAAAACAGGCAATCGTTCACTTATATAACTCAACTTCAACTCTGCAACGTCGAGTAGTTTTTGGTTTAGATAAAGATGGCATCAAGAAGATTGCAACCGATGCCGCCAAAATCTGTTTAGATTTAGTGACAACAGTCCCTGAGACAAAAGTTTCTTTTGAGTATTCGCCTGAGTCCTATACGGGTACTGAACTCGAATTTGCCGTTGAAGTTTGCAACGCCGTCAACGATGTCTGGAAGCCAACTCCGCAATGGAAGACCATCATGAATTTGCCAGCAACAGTTGAAATGGCAACTCCAAATGTTTATGCAGATTCCATCGAATGGATGTGCCGTAATTTAAATAACCGCGATAGCGTGATTGTTTCTTTGCATCCCCACAACGATCGAGGAACCGGGGTTGCAGCAGCTGAACTCGGCTACTTAGCTGGTGCTGATCGCATTGAAGGAACTTTGTTTGGCAATGGTGAGCGCACTGGAAATGTCTGTCTTGTAACTCTTGGAATCAATTTAGTGACACATGGAATAGATCCCCACATTGATTTTTCAAATATTGATGATGTTCGCCGCACAGTTGAGTATGCAAATCAATTACGTGTACCCGAGCGCCATCCTTATGGTGGAGACCTTGTATTTACTGCATTTTCTGGTTCGCATCAGGATGCGATTAAAAAAGGTTTCGACCATATGGCCCATGATGCAAAAGCTGCCGGCAAAGAAGTTCGTGACCACACGTGGGCCATCCCGTACCTTCCAATTGATCCACTCGATATTGGGCGTAGTTATGAAGCAGTCATCCGGGTGAATTCACAGTCAGGCAAAGGCGGCGTTGCCTATCTAATGAAGAATGAGCACCACCTAGATTTACCGCGCCGTTTACAAATTGAATTTTCAAAAAATGTGCAGGCAAAGACTGATGCCGAAGGTGGCGAAATTAGTTCTGATGATTTGTGGAACATATTTGAAGACGAGTATTTACCTACAGAAAATGCACCCTGGGGAAGATTTCGACTTAAAGGTCTAAGCCAGAGTTCAACGCTCGGTGAAGATGTTCATTTAACTGTTTCACTCACTGACCGCGGGGAACTTCACGAACTAACTGGCCAGGGAAATGGTCCAATCGCGGCGTTTTGTAATATTTTACAGAACTACGGTGTTGATGTTCGAGTTCTTGATTATTACGAGCATGCATTATCGGCGGGTGGCGATGCTTCGGCTGCTGCATATTTGGAGTGCGCAATTGATGGAGATGTATTTTGGGGTGTAGGCATTGACCCCAACACCACTACTGCCTCACTCAAAGCGGTCGTGTCTGCCATAAATCGCGCAATTCGCTAATCCACGCACTACCTTTGCCCGTATGAGTTTGTATCGGGATGAGGCAATTGTGTTGCGCACCCAAAAACTCGGTGAAGCCGATCGCATCATCACAATGCTGACAAAAGAGCATGGACGAATTCGTGGTGTAGCAAAAGGCGTACGTCGCACGATGTCTAAATTTGGCGCACGGCTCGAACCCGGAAGCCATGTTGATATTCAGTTACATGTGGGAAAAACTTTCGATACCGTGACTCAAGTTGAAGCGCTAATGAATTATGGTGAAGCACTAACCGATGATTATCAGCGCTGGACAGTGGCGGCAGCCATTTTGGAGGCCGCGGAAAGATTTAGTCCCAATGAACATGAGACTGCGCTACAAGAATTTAATTTAGTTGTCGGAGGAATGAAAGCTCTAGCTGAAAATCGTTATGAGCCTTTATTAATCCTTGATGCATTTCTGCTGCGCTCTTTAGCCGTTGCTGGATATGCGCCTTCAATGACAATATGTTCGCGCTGTGAAAAACCTGGTCCGCATAGATATTTTTCTTTAGTTGGTGGTGGCTCAGTCTGTGGAGATTGTCGCCCTTCGGCTTGTGCAACCCCTGCACCTGAAACTCTTGAACTTATGGGCGCACTACTAAGCAGTGATTGGGATACGGCATCAGCAAGTGAGAGCAAATATCGCCGAGAGGCTAGTGGTTTAATCGCAGCCTATTTACAATGGCACCTTGAACGCGGTCTAAGGAGTTTGCCAATGGTGGAGCGAGTATGACGATTCATATTCCAAACCATGTTGCAATTGTTATGGATGGCAACGGGCGATGGGCAAAAAAACGTGGACTTGCGCGAACTGCTGGGCACGAAGCCGGAGAAGCTGCACTCTTTGATGTTGTTGAAGGCGCAATTGAATTTGGTGTTAAGGAAATAAGTGCTTACGCATTTTCAACAGAAAATTGGCGACGCTCACCAGATGAAGTGAAGTTTTTGATGGGTTTTAATCGCGACGTAATTCGTCGTAGACGTGATCAAATGAATGAACTAGGTGTGCGTATACGTTGGGTTGGTCGACCTAAGCGCCTATGGAGCAGCGTTATTAATGAATTGGAAGCTGCCGAAGAGTTAACAGCTAAAAACAAAGTTCTGACTTTAAATATGTGCGTTAACTATGGGGGGCGCTCAGAAATAGTTGATGCAGCTGCAGCATTGGCACTTGATGTAAAGCGAGGAAAAGTTAAAGTTGATGCAATCACTGAAAAAGTTTTTGCTAAATATTTAGATGAACCCAAAATGAGCGATGTGGACCTATTTTTACGCTCTTCTGGTGAGCAACGAACCAGTAATTTTCTTCCTTGGCAAAGTGTCTATGCTGAATTAGTTTTTATGGATGTCTTATGGCCTGATGTAACTCGCAAAACTTTATGGAAAGCAATCGAGGAGTATTCACAAAGAGATCGAAGATTTGGTAAAGCTTAAGAAAAAGCGACAACGGCCCACATAATTATGACCCCGACTGAAGTCATCACCAGTGTCCAGCGCGATTCATGGCGAGAATGTGCTTCGGGTAAAATATGTGAAGTTGCAATATAAATAACAAAACCTGAAAACAAAGCTAGATAGAGTGCCAAGTACTTATCATTTAGAGCTAAATACGTTCCAAGAGTTGCTCCACCAATTCGTGCAACAGCATCAACACCTAATAGATATTTACTTGATTTAGTCCAGTGTCCGCTCTTAACGAGCATTGAAACCGTATTGAGACCGTCACTAAAGGCATGCACAACCACCGCTAAGAAAACTGCGATGCCAAGTGAGGTACTAACACGAAAAGCAACACCTAAACCAACGCCATCTAAGAAAACATGGCCACCCATTGCTAATGCGCCGATAGTTCCAGAAATTGTGTGGTGCTCATGGTCGTGGCCGTAATCTGATTCGACTGGCTCGTGTGATCCAAATGAGCGCTCGAGAACATGCAAGAGCAAAAAACCACCAAGGATTGCCAGAGAGACTGCAGGAACTCCGGCTACCAAATCTTTATTCATTGAAAAAACTTCAGGAAGTAAATCAAAACCAACAAGGCCAAGAAGTAAGCCAGCTGATAATCCAAGGACTAAATGGAAGCGATCACGTGATTTAAAGGCTAGAACTCCACCAGCAGTAGTGGCCACAACCGTAAAGATTGCGAAGATAATCGCTAAGTTCATAGTTTTAGCGTATCGCGAATAGGCTATGCCTCATGTTCGCAATTGCTCGATTTAACGTTGCCTTAGCCGATGCCGCAGCCTTTGATTCGCAATTGGCCACAGCCCTTGAAGCCTTTTCTGCATGTGCGGGCTTTATTAAGGGTGAATTCGGCCAAAATCTCGACGACACCTCACTATGGTCACTTGTGACACATTGGGAAAATGTGGGTTCATATCGAAGGGCTTTGAGCAACAACAATGTGAAAATGAATGCAATTCCATTATTAGCCCGTTCGATTGATGAGCCGGGTGCGTATGAAGCACCCTTTTAACCTGTAAAATTTAGAACACGCAAAGTAACACTCGTTGCTTTTCGCCGACAGCCAGCCGGATGGAGATTATTGTGGCAACGGATCGTTTAGAAAATATTGTTGGTTTATCAAAGCGTCGGGGATTTGTATTTCCCTCATCTGAAATTTATGGTGGTCTTCGTGCATCGTGGGACTACGGCCCATTGGGTGTCGAATTAAAAAATAACGTTAAGCGCCAATGGTGGAAATCCATGGTTACGGGTCGTGAAGATGTTGTTGGTCTTGATTCATGTGTCATCTTGGCAAAAGAAGTATGGGAAGCATCTGGTCACGTTGCAACATTTAGTGACCCACTTACTGAATGCACGGCCTGTCACAAGCGCTACCGCGCAGATCATTTAGAAGAAGCTTATGAGGCTAAACATAAGAAAGCCCCAACATCCTTAGCAGAGATTAACTGCCCAGCATGTGGCAATAAAGGTCAGTTCACTGAACCAAAACAATTTAGCGGAATGTTAAAGACCTACCTTGGACCAGTTGAAGATGAATCGGGTTTAGCATTTTTGCGACCTGAAACTGCGCAGGGTATTTTTATTAACTTTGATCAAGTGATGACTACTTCACGCAAGAAGCCTCCCTTTGGTATCGGACAAATTGGAAAATCTTTCCGAAATGAAATTACTCCAGGAAACTTCATTTTCCGAACTCGAGAATTCGAACAGATGGAGATGGAGTTTTTTGTAGTTCCTGGAACAGATGAAGAATGGCATCAATATTGGATTGATACACGCTTGGCTTGGTATACAGGTCTTGGAATTAATCCAGATCGCCTGCGAATTTTTGATCATCCAAAAGAAAAGCTCTCGCACTATTCAAAGCGCACAGCAGATATTGAATACAAGTTTGAGTTTGCCGGAACTGAGTGGGGCGAGCTCGAAGGTATTGCCAACCGCACTGATTTCGATTTGAAGGCGCACTCCGCGGCCTCCGGAAAAGATTTGTCCTACTTTGATCAGGAAAAAGGCGAACGTTGGACACCTTATGTAATCGAGCCTGCGGCAGGTGTTGATCGATGCACACTAACTTTCTTAATGGATGCTTTCACAGAAGATGAAGCGCCAAATAGCAAAGGTGAAATGGAAAAGCGCGCAGTTCTTAAATTAGATCATCGACTAGCTCCAATTAAAGTTGCAGTTTTACCGCTTTCTCGAAACGCAGATTTATCACCTAAAGCCAGAGATTTAGCGGCGCAACTTCGTAAGAACTGGGCAATTGATTTCGATGATTCAGGTGCAATCGGCCGTCGTTATCGCCGTCAAGATGAAATCGGAACTCCATATTGCATAACAATCGATTTTGAAACACTTGAAGATCATGCAGTAACAATTCGCGATCGAGACACAATGGCGCAAGAGCGCATAGCACTTGATCAAGTTGAAGCTTGGTTGGCACCACGATTACTCGGCTGCTAAATCCACTTCGGCTGCCACTTGCAAGTGGTGATCATTTAGTTGATCCACCAGTTGTACTTGCTCCGATGGCCGGAATTACTAATGCACCATTTCGTACATTGTGCCGAGAACAAGGTGCAGGTTTGTTTGTCTCCGAAATGGTTACTGCACGTGCATTAATTGAAAGACGTCCAGAAACTTTGCGCATGATTGTTCCTGGCAAAGATGAGTGGCCTCGTTCGGTTCAGCTGTATAGCGTTGACCCAACCACAATGCGCGCGGCTGTAACGATGCTAGGAAAAGAAAACTTAGCCGATCATATTGATATGAACTTTGGATGCCCCGTACCAAAAGTTACGCGCAAAGGTGGGGGAGCAGCACTTCCATTTAAGCGCAAGCTTTTTACCAATATTGTGCAAGCCGCAGTTGAAGCTGCCCGACCATTCGGAATTCCAGTAACAGTAAAAATGCGAATCGGAATCGATAGCGATCATCATACTTTTCTTGAAGCCGCGAAATCGGCAGCAGATGTTGGTGTTGCTTGGGTTGCTTTGCATGCCCGCACTGCTGCGCAAATGTATGAAGGAAAAGCTGATTGGTCAAAAATTGCCGAGTTAGTTGAACATTTAAAACCAACCGGAGTTCCAGTTTTGGGTAATGGAGACATTTGGTCTGGAAAAGATGCCATCGAGATGATTTCGCAAACTGGTTGCGCCGGTGTGGTTGTAGGGCGAGGTTGCTTGGGACGCCCTTGGCTATTTGCCGACTTGGTATCTGCACTTAATGGAACAAATCATGAAACAACTCCATCACTTCACCAAGTTCGTGAAGTGATGTTTCGTCATGCAAATCTCATAGTTGAATATCTGGAATCTGAAGATCGAGGAATGCGCGATATGCGCAAACATATGGCCTGGTATCTCAAAGGCTTTAGAGTCGCTCGCGAGATTCGTCATGATTTGGGAATGGTTTCATCCCTTGATGAAATGCGAACACTTTTGAACATGCTCGAAGATCAACTGTATCCAGTTGAAGTTGGCGAAAAACCACGAGGCCGAACCAGCCATGGACGCGCTCCAACTTTGCCCGATGGTTGGCTCAATGACCCTGATGAACTAGTTCACGTTGAACTAGAGGATGCATTTTCAGGCGGCTAAATGTTTATTTTTAGATGGATACGGCGAACAATCACTTTAATTTTACTTGTGGCATTAATTGCCCCGAGTTACGCAGCAGTTCAAGTGTGGCGTGCGGCTAAAAATCCAATCGTGCGTCACGGTGATGTAATAGTTGTATTAGGCACCGCGCAATACAACGGCAAACCTGGGAAAATTCTTGAAGCCCGTCTTATAGAAGCTAAACGCATATTTGAACTAGGTCTTGCACCAGAAATTATTACTGTCGGAGGCAAAGCGCCGGGCGATCGCACAACCGAAGCGGCCTCGGCAAAATACTGGCTAACTCACCATGGAGTTCCAGCAAAAAAAATTACAGCAGTTGCAATTGGACGTGACACACTGAGTAGCACAAAGGCATATGTAAAAATTATGAAGAAAGATTATGTAAGTGATGCCATCATCGTTACTGATCCTTATCACTGTAAGCGAGCGATGACCATGGCAAATGACCAGGGAATCATTAGTACGTGCTCACCAGTTCAAACGGGGCCTGAAATTATTTCTCATTCAAGTTATAAGTACTTAATTCGTGAATCAGGCGCCTATTTGGTCTACATCACCCTTGGTCGTCGTGGGATTCAAGTCAGCGATCATTTACCAGGTGCAGATATCCTCACTAAGGTTGTGCCGTGACTTATAACGCCCACGACACTGAGAGATTTCTAGACGAACCTGCAAAACGTGCAGGTCGAACAGAATTTATGCGCGATCGTGCCCGTGTTATTCATTCAGCCGCACTTCGGCGATTAGCAGCAAAAACTCAAGTGGCAGTTCCGTGGGAAAATGATTTTCAACGAACACGACTTTCACACTCACTTGAGTGCGCACAAATTGGCCGAGAACTTGGTGAATCTTTAGGTGCCGATCCAGATTTGCAAGATACTGCTTGTTTAGCACATGACTTAGGCCATCCACCTTTTGGTCACAATGGAGAAGAAGCATTAGCCGAGATTGCTTCTGATTTTGGTGGATTTGAAGGAAATGCACAGAGTTTTCGATTACTTGTTCGACTTGAAGCTAAAACCGTTGACACAAATGGCAATAGCGTCGGACTCAACTTAACTCGCGCATCTTTAGACGGAGCTACGAAATATCCATGGTCTCGGGATACAAACTCACGCAAATTTGGCGTTTATGACGATGATGTAGAAATCTTTAATTGGATGCGAATTGGTGCGCCAGAAAATAAGCAATGCATCGAAGCGCAGATTATGGATTGGTCAGATGATTGTGCATATTCGGTACATGATTTAGAAGATGCAATCTTTGCAAATCAAATCTCAGTGAAGAATTTTGAAAAAGATTTCGAAGCTTTGTACTCGGTAATGGTTCATGATTATGCAAGTGATTCCACCGAGCAAGATGCAATTGATGCTCATAAGCGCCTTGCTTCTCTTTCGGCGTGGCCACATTATTACGATGGCACTCATCGCTCACTTGCACGTTTAAAAGATTCAACCAGTCAGCTCATTGGTCGTTTTGTTTTGGCCGCAGAAGTTGAAACTCGAAAAGTTCATGGTGACGGACCACTTTCTCGATACAGTGCGAACCTTGAAATTCCCCGTGAACAAGTAATCGAAGTAGATTTTCTTAAAGCAATCGCAGGACACTACTTAATTAACGCCGCACATTCACAAGAGCGTTATGCCAAACAGCAATTAGTTATCAGCGAATTAGTCGAAATGCTGATTGAGTGTGCCCCGGCAGAGTTAGATTCCTTTTTTCTCAAAGCCTGGAACGAAGCCAGCGATGAAACCGCCCGTATGCGAGTAATAATTGACCAAGTTGCTGCCCTTACCGATCCCGGTGCCTATGCCTTGCATGCACGTCTTTTGGCATCTCGATAGGGTGCTCTCATGAGTGGGCGGATTAAAGAAGAAGATGTCGCTTATATTCGCGACCGCGCTCCGATTGATGAAATTGTTGGCGAGTATGTTCAATTAAAAAGCGCAGGTGGTGGCCAGAAAAAAGGTTTATGTCCCTTCCATGATGAAAAATCTCCCTCATTTCACGTTACGCCAAGTAAAGGTTATTTTCACTGTTTTGGTTGCCAAAGCGGTGGTGACGTAATTGCTTTCTTAATGAAAATTGATCATTTAACTTTTACCGAAACTATTGAACGTCTTGCAGATCGCATGGGATATACCTTGCGATACGAGGAAGGCAGTTCAACGACGCCCTCATTTTCAGCTGGAGCTCGCTCGAGATTAATTGCGGCAAACACTGAGGCGGCAAAGTTTTATCAAGAACAACTCAATACATCACCCGATGCCGCGCACGGGCGCGATTTATTAACTAAGCGTGGTTTTGATAAAGCCGCATGCATGCAATTTGGTGTTGGTTTTGCTCCTGATGAGTGGGATGCATTAACTAAACATTTGCGGGCACAGGGCTACACAATCGATGAACTTGAAACTGCCGGACTTTCTAAAATGGGCCAGCGCGGGCCGATAGATCGTTTTCGAAATCGTCTGACTTGGCCGATCAAAGATATTTCAGGTGATGTGGTCGGTTTTGGTTGTCGAAAACTGGCAAGTGATGAGGAAGATCAAGGTCCAAAATATCTCAATACCCCCGAAACTCCTGTCTATAAAAAGAGTCAAGTTTTATACGGTTTGGATGCAGCTAAAAAAGAGATCGCGAAAAAACGCCAAGCGGTAATTGTTGAGGGATATACCGATGTTATGGCGGCTCAGTTAGCTGGAATCACTACAGCCGTTGCAACATGCGGCACAGCATTTGGGGCAGACCATATTCGTATCTTGCGACGGTTATTAATGGATGATGATTCATTTCGAGGTGAAGTAATTTTTACTTTTGATGGTGATGCGGCGGGCCAAAAGGCTGCTCTACGTGCATTTAGTGAAGATCAAAAATTTGTTACACAGACTTTTGTTGCAGTCGAACCAGATGGTCTGGATCCATGTGAACTTCGCCAGACAAAAGGTGACCTAGCTTTGCGCGATTTAATCGCCCGCAGAGTCCCACTTTTTGAGTTTGCAATTAGAGCAGAGTTGGCACACCATAAACTTGAAACGGCAGAGGGTCGCGTTAATGCACTTAATGCTGCCGCACCATTAGTTGCGCAGATTCGAGATAAATCGCTGCGCCCTGAGTACACACGATTGCTAGCAGGCTGGCTTGGAACTGAAGTTGAAATAGTTTCAAAGGCAGTTGCTGCGGGAGTTAAAACTCAACCAAAAATTACCGAACCAGTTGATGTAGCTCAAGAAGACACATCGGCTTGGCGTCCTGATCCAAGTGATGCTCGTTTGATATTAGAGCGCGAAGTTTTGAAAGCTCGATTACAAGAGTCTGCACTTTTCGCCCCAACTTTATGGAGTGATATCGAGCCTGGTGCATTTACACACCCTGCTTATCGTCAGTTAGGAAAAATGATTGATGAGAATCCAGAGCTCAGTATCGAAAAATTGAGCGATGATCGGATGAAAACTTTATTTACAGAGTTAACTGTTGAACCAATTCGTGCCGACGGGAAGCCAACAACCGCCTACGTTGCAAGCATTGTGGCCAGATTGCGTGAAGTTGCCATCTCACGTTCAATTGCAGATCTCAAGTCATCTCTCCAACGCTTAAACCCATTAGAAAATGAAATTGAATACAACGCAGCCTTTGCCCAGTTAGTGGCCCTAGAAAGTGCACGGCGAAATCTGCATGATTTGGCGCTTGGAGGGCTTTAAAACTCTCAATTTCAGCCAATGCCAGTGCGTGCGCTAGAGTTTGCGCTCTATTGATCCCTGATAGCTCAATGGCAGAGCAGCCGGCTGTTAACCGGCAGGTTCTTGGTTCGAATCCAAGTCAGGGAGCTTCTTACTCGGCTATTTCTCAGCCAGACGCTTTACTATTCACGTTATGAGCAAACCAAGTAGCTACATTCAAACCGCACTTCAATCATGGCGCTCGCAAACACCAGCTCTGCGAATTATGCGCTTCTGGCTTGGAGTTACTTGGATTTATGCAGGTTGGGTTAAAGCTAGCGATGCTGGTTTTCTGACTTCTGGATCCTCAACTTTTATTGGAACTCAACTTTCGGCATATTCAACGCAATCACCGGTTGGCTTTGCTTTCAACAAACTGATCGAGCACGCCGTTCTCGTGGGCGGTTTTGTCATGCTCTCCGAGTTTGCTATCGGTCTTGCGACGCTTTTATGGGTTGCGCCTCGGCTCAGTGCACTGGCAGGCTTTGCGATGTCGGTTGGGCTCTGGCTTGCAAGTAGTTTTCATTCCACGCCGTATTTCTTAGCAAGCGATACTGCCTATGCAGTTCTATGGTTGTCCTATTTACTACTCATCTCAGGAAAGCGAAAAGGGTTACAAATGTCATTAGAACGTCGTGGATTTTTGCGGGCAGGAATCACCGGAGCATTAGCAGTGGCTTTTGCTGGGGCTGGAAAGTTTTTCGCAAAAGCTGCACCAGCAACAAATAACTCTGCTGCAGCAAGTACGAAAATTGTAAAATTAACTGCAATCAAATTTGGTGGAAGTAAAAACTTTATTGCCAAAAATGGCACTCCGGCAATTCTTTTCAGAACAAAAAAAGGAGTCTTTGCATACTCCGCAATTTGTACTCACCAAGGTTGCACAGTTGCCTACTCGACAACGAGTAAGACACTTCAGTGTCCTTGCCATGGCGCTGAATATGATCCCTTAAATTCAGCCAAGGTACTTGGCGGTCCAACTCAAACTCCACTGGCAAAGATAAAAGTTGCCATTTCTGGTCTTTGGGTTGTCGAAGTGTAACTTTCACGAAACAAACTCGAGGTACTCTTTAGACATGGCACAATTCAAATTAAATGTTTCACTTCCTGATCGACCAGGTGCACTCGGTTTACTCGCTTCTGCCATTGGGGCAGCCGGTGGAGATATTCGCGAATTGGCCGTATTGAAATCTGAAAATGGACGCGGGTACGACGATATTGTCGTAGCGGTTCCTGGAAGTGATCCAACTGATTTATTAAATGTGCTTGGAGCTATTGGCGGGGTAGAAGTAGTTTCAATTACACCCGTTGAATAATTTCGGCACCTTGGCTTGGCAATGAAGTAAAAAACCGCGGGGCTTTGAAGGCATTTTCCATAAAAGCTTTTTCTACAGCCTCAATCGTTGCCTTCGTCTTTGAGACATGAATAAGTGCGATTGCACTTCCGCCGAAACCACCACCAACCATTCGCGCACCAAGTGCACCCGCAGTTAACGATGCATCTACAGCCACATTGAGTTCTGGGCATGAAACGGTGTAATCATCGCGTAGAGAAGCATGGGATTGATTGAGAAGTTCACCTAATTGC
>Ga0194060_10002880_pt1 | contig 12277 bp, 7 predicted proteins | sample SepL225m_MetaG_FD_163427 | JGI IMG/M metagenome (GOLD analysis project Ga0194060, IMG submission 163427) | Anoxic zone freshwater microbial communities from boreal shield lake in IISD Experimental Lakes Area, Ontario, Canada - Sep2016-L222-5m | ecosystem: Environmental > Aquatic > Freshwater >... | reverse complement strand
CTTTCACACGGTAGAAATGCCGCTGGTTCCTATTCTGGCGAACATGGAAAATCTGGGAGTTCTGCTGGATTTGCCGCTTCTTTCGGGGCTTTCAGCGGACTTTGCCGGGCGGATGGCAACTCTTGAAGAACAGGTTTTTGCCCTGGCTGGCCAGCGTTTCAACCTTAACTCACCCAAGCAGATGGGGGAGGTGCTCTTTGAGCAGATGGGGCTTAAAACCGGGAAAAAGACAAAGGGGAAAACCGGCTGGTCAACCGACAATGAGGTTCTTACAGAGCTGGCGGAGGAGCATGAAATTGCCCGGCTTATTCTGGATTATCGGAGTGTTGCCAAACTTAAATCCACCTATACCGATGCCCTGCCGCGCCTCGTCAGCCCCAAAACCGGGCGGGTACATACCTCATATAACCAGACAGTAACCAACACCGGGCGGCTTTCATCGTCTGACCCAAACCTCCAGAACATCCCGATCCGCACAGAGGAGGGGCGGCGCATCCGTCATGCATTTATAGCACCACCGGGAAAGCGGATCCTCTCGGCTGACTACTCGCAGATTGAACTCCGGGTTCTGGCTCATCTCTCCGGTGACACTGTATTCTGCCACGCTTTTGCCGGCGACGAAGATATTCATACCCGCACCGCCGCCGAAATCTTCGGTCTGTTTCCGGAAATGGTTACCCCCGAAATGCGTCGTCAGGCTAAAACCATAAACTTTGGTATCATCTACGGACAGGGGGCGTTCTCCCTTGCAAAGCAGCTCGGCATTGCGCGCAAGACGGCCGATGAGTTCATTTCCGCCTACCGCGAGCGGCACAGCGGAGCGATGAGCTATCTGGACTCCTGTATCCGCGAGGCGGAGGAGTCCGGCTTTGTCACGACGATTCTTGGGCGGCGCCTGCCGATCCCCGAAATCCACAGTTCAAACGGCAATGTGCTGGCTTTTGCCCGCCGCAACGCCATCAACTACCCGATCCAGGGCTCCGCCGCCGACATCATAAAAGCGGCCATGATCCGGGTTGATTCACGGATTCGCCAGGAACAGCTTCAAAGCCGCCTGATCATGCAGGTGCATGACGAACTGGTTTTTGAGGTTCCGGAAGAGGAGCTGATTCAGATGGAGCGACTGGTGGAGGAGGAGATGGGACAGGCGGTTGAAGCAAGGGTACCGCTGAAGGTAGATATCAGTCACGGAGCCAACTGGAGCGAAGCACATTAGATTCCGTCACGTAAGCAACAGGTTGGGCAAAGGCGGTCTCTTGCCGTGCCCAACATTGTCGCCTCATTATTCCAATTCACTAAAAAATCTGGGCATTTTTCAGCTCGACCGTTACAAGCTCAGAAAGCTCACCGCTAACATCTTTCGCTGCACCCGAATCAACACCTTCACTCGAACCTGTCCAAATCTGATTAAAATCACCCTTAACATCCAAGAGTTTTGTCTGATATGAAACAATGCGCTCTTTCTCAATGCGCCCAGGAGTTTTCTCGATTACAGTAGTAGATGATGGACCTCCCAAACGTCTACGATCTCTATAATCTGCACTGTTCCTATAATCTATATTATTTTTGTGATCTGTATTTATGGTGGTTCTGCTAGCGGTCTTATAAGTTTCAATGCGCTGTCCTGTTTGATTTATCACAAACATGCCACCAAAACCGGTTGTTTGAGCTTTATCTTTAAGAGTATCTTCGTCAGGGAGTTGTTTTTGAAAATAGCGATACGAAGGCTCCGCGCTCAATCCGCCACGCGAAAAAGCATTTACAAAAGCGTCTTCCCATACCCGTCTTTTTAGATTGTCATTTATCATGGCGACTACCAGAACCTTATTGATGCTCCCCCGCTTATAGCCCGGATCTTTCCATGTATCTACGAGACGATTTGAAGCGCAGCCACTAAATGTTACAGATAAAAAACAGACCATAAAAAGTGTTATTTTTTTTGTTAAACTCATTCTGTTCTACCTCCTCTAAATCGGGTTTGAATTAAAGCTTACTCTCAACGGCAAACAAAAATAAATATGCTGGTTTCGTAAAAAAACCATCTCCGTGGTGAAGTGTTACAGCCTTATAGAAACCGACCTGCCATGCGCCTCCAATCCTTCCAGTCGGGCGATGCGCACTATGTCGCTCCCTAGCCGCCTTAACCCATCTTCTGAAAAGTAGACAATAGAACTCTTTTTAACGAAATCGTCAACCGAAAGTGGTGAGAAGAAGCGGGCGGTTCCACCGGTCGGGAGGGTATGATTCGGGCCGGCCAGATAATCACCGGCAGCCTCCGGTGTCCAGTGCCCCATGAAGATGGCACCGGCGTTGGTGATCTTTGAGAGGACTGCAAATGGGTCGGCAACAGCCAGCTCCAGATGCTCCGGCGCGATCCGGTTCGAGAATGTAATCGCCTCGGCAACGGTTTCAGACACGATGATGGCACCGTACTTTTCCCACGAGGCGCGGGCGATTGTCTCGCGAGAGAGGAGCGAGAGCTGGCGTTCAACTTCTGTGGCAACCTCTCCAGCAAAAGCACGGTCGGTGGTAATCAGGATAGAGGAGGCAAGTTCATCATGCTCCGCCTGTGAGAGGAGATCAGCCGCGATGTGTGCCGGGTTGCCGCTGCCGTCGTTGATGACCAGTATCTCACTAGGCCCGGCGATCATGTCGATGCCCACCAGCCCAAAGACCAGTTTCTTGGCTGTCGCTACATAGATATTGCCCGGCCCGGTTATTTTATCGACTTTCGGAATGGCAGCGGTGCCGTAGGCGAGAGCCGCTACCGCCTGTGCCCCGCCGATGCGGAAGATCCGGTCAACGCCGGAAAGGGAGGCTGCTACCAGCACGTGCGGGTTTATCTCCCCCCCCGGTGTCGGGGCTACCATGATGATCTCGCCGACTCCTGCCACTTTAGCGGGAATAGCGTTCATTATCACACTGCTCGGATAGCTCGCTTTCCCACCCGGCACATAGATGCCGACCCGTGCCAGCGGAGTTACCTTCTGCCCCAGCATGATGTCCGGCTCTTCCGTCGATACCCATGTCTGCTGCTTTTGCTTTTCGTGGAAACGGGTCACCCGCTCGACTGCCAGTTTCAGGGAGGCAACATCAGCGTCGGAAACCTTTGCAAAGGCGGTTTCAATCTCTGTGCCGGAGATCTCCAGTTCTGCGACAGAACCGGCTTCCAGGCGGTCAAACCGCCGGGTTAGTTCCAGCAGGGCGGCATCTCCCCGTTTACGGACATCAGCGATGATGTCCGCAACAACTTTTTCCACCTCACGCCCGGACTCCTCCCCACGAGAGAGGATGTCGTTAAATTTCAGGTCAAAATCATTATCTTTAATATCGAGAAAAAGCATTGCGCAACTCCGTAAAAATTACTTCGCAAATCCCTGTGCGCCCTTAAGATCCAGCTTCAGTAATACCACCGCTTTAGCAAGATCGGGATTGTACTCGCTGACAGCAACCTCGGCACCTTTGACAAAAGCTTCCAGGCGTGAAGTGTATGTGCTGAACCTGATTTCACCGTTGGTTGCATAGCGTGCAAAATACTCGGCAAGATTGCGTTTCGCCGTCACCTCGGCGGCGCGGGTGGCGGTCAGACGTTTTTGTCCAACCCCTTCAGCACCGGCAGCCGGATAACCCTCCCCATATACCAGCACCACCCCTTGAGCAAAAGCCTTGTCATACTCAAAAACTTTGGACTGGCCGACATTGACAGCCAGCTTGTTTTCGGCTAACCAGAGGTCAATTTTGGGAAAAGGTTGTGCGACGACCGGAACTTCCTTCTGTCCGGTGGTTGAATCGGGTGATTTGGAGGGGGGGGCGCTGCAGCATGCAGCCAGAGCGGCGCAGATAATCAGGCATCCGGTACGGGAAATTGTTCTCATGGTAACCTCACTCTTTACAGGATTTTTTCCAGCTCTTTTATTATTTCGGATATCCGCTTCTGTTTGATCTTAAGACTGGCGCGGTTGACAATCAGTCTGGTGGTTATCTCGGCGATAGTCTCCACCTCTACCAGTCCGTTCTGCCGCATCGTCTCCCCGGTTGAGACCAGATCCACTATCCGCTCGGAGAGACCGACCAGCGGAGCCAGCTCAATGGAACCGTATAGTTTGATGATCTCCACCTGGATACCCTTTGAGGCGAAATAGGTTTCGGTTACATGCGGATATTTGGTCGCGATACGAATATGCGACCAGGATGAGGGGTCATCAACTTTTGCCAGATTGGCCGGTTCGGCAACCATCATACGGCAGTAGCCGAACTTTAAGTCGAGCGGCTCATAAACATCTTTCCCCTGCTCCATCAGTGTATCCTTGCCGACAATCCCTATGTCGGCACTCCCGTACTCCACATATGTCGGAACGTCGGTCGCCCTGACGATCATATAGCGCATCCGCTGCTCGTGATTCTCGAAGATCAGTCTGCGCGAATCGGAGAGCAGTTCCCGGCAGTCGATACCGATCCGGCCAAACATTTCGACGGACTCTTCCAGAATCCGCCCCTTGGGGATTGCTATAGTGATAAAATCGCTCATAAAAATCTTCCGGCCTGCCTTATAATTTGAACTGGCGCACCAGCCGCTGCAACTCTTCAGCGTTTCTATTCAACTCTGCCGCAGCGGTGGCAGATTCGTGCGAACCTTGTGATGTCTGCTGAACTACTTCGGTTATCTGTTTCATATTGAATGATATTTTGCTGGTGGTAGCGGTCTGTTCATCAGCGGCGGTGGCGATCTCATTTACCTGCATCGCAACTGCATTGACCTGTTCCAGGATGTTGCGCAGTGCTTCACCGGACTTTGACGCTTCCAATGTGCCGGCCTCCACCTGATGAACTCCCTGCTCCATTGCGGCAACAGCCAGCCTGGTCTCGCTCTGAATCGCCTTTATCATTTCACCAATTTCTCTTGTCGCCTTTGTGGTTCGTTCTGCCAGAGCCCGAACTTCATCGGCAACAACGGCAAAGCCGCGCCCCTGCTCACCGGCGCGAGCCGCCTCTATCGCAGCGTTAAGCGCCAGCAGGTTGGTCTGATCTGCAATATCTTCAATAGTTCCGATAATTTGACCGATCTGGTCAGAACGTGCCCCAAGCTTTTCGACCGTCTTGGCAGATTCCTGCACTTTGGTAGCGATCTGCCCCATAACCGCGACAGTTTTATCAACTACCTCGGCACCATTTTGTGCGGTTCTGGAGGCGAGTTGCGACCCTTCAGCAGCCATCTGGCAGTTTCGGGCAATATTTTCTGATGTTGCGGAAATCTCTTCGCCTGACATTGCGACGGTGGAGGACTGAGCCGCAACCTCTTCGGCACCGGCGGCTATCCGTTCTGAGCTTGCATTTACCTGTGACGCAGCGGTGGAAACCACCTGCGATGCGGCGTCAATCTTTATCAGCAGGGATCTGAGATTGTAGGCCATATACTGAACCCCCTGTGTAATCTGAACGACTTCATCGACAGATGTGCTGCTCTGGTCAGTCTCTATCATACAGACATTTCTGAAGTCACCGGATGCCAGCAGGTTTGTTTCTGCTACCGCATTCATAAGCGGCCTGGTAATCCAGAGTCGCACAAAAGCCATAAACGCCAGGACAAGTATGATAACGACCAGCAGCGTAGCCACAATCATGGCATTACGCAGTATTTTTGTTTCTGTGGTCAACTCGTCAATATAGGAACCACCGGCAATCAGCCAGTTCCACTCCTTAAAAACCTGAAATGCTGCCAGTTTTTTCCGGGAAAAGAGCTCGCCTTTGGCCTCATTGCGCCAGTCGTAACGATAAACCCCCTCTTTCATCTTAAGCATTTCCCTTATAAAGTCGTGCCCGTTAGAATCTTTCAGCTCTAAAAGATTTTTCCCCTCAAGAGTTGGATGAATCATAGTGATCCCAAGATTTTTCCCCTCTTTTACATCCAGTGCATAAAAATAGCCGGTCTTGCCGATCTTCACGCTGATGATTTTTGCTTTCAGTGCTTTCAGGCTTTCCGTAAAATCAAGCCCAATGAAAAGCACCGCAATCACTTTGCCGGTTTCATCCTTTACCGGAAGATATTTTGTCATATAATCTTTGCCGAACAGAGTCGCCTTACCGATGAATGTTTCACCCTTTAAAAGTCCCTGGTAAGCGGGATGTTCTCTGTCAAGCGGAGTGCCGACCGCTCGACTCCCATCCTCTTTTTTTAAAGATGTACTGACCCGGATGAAATCATCGCCGGAACGGACAAAAACAGTTCCGATCGCCTGCGTTACGGCGGTAAACCGGTCTACTATTTCGGTGTTAAGATTAAGCGTTGTGGTGCCGACGGTAAGCTGGGGGGTTTCTTTATCGCCGATGGTAACTGTTTGTGACGGGCGAAGCCTGAATGATCCCGGGAAATACGTTTGGAAGACGGCTGACATCTTGCCTGCGTTGTCAGCCAGGGCGGCATGATAGGAGGACATCGTATTTATCAGCAGTGTCACCTGCTGTGTAAGATCCTGTTCTGTCTTTTTCTCCAGCCGCTTTGATATGTACACTGACAGTGATATGGTGAAAATCCCCATGACAAAGAACACCAATAGCGCCTGAACTATGGAAAGCCGGACACCAAGCGAGAATCGTGCTGTTTTCGTTGCTGCTGAAGTTGCCATGCCATCTCCCTCACTAAAACATCTACGCTACTCTTTGACCCTCACAATATCCGCACCAAGACCGGCCAGTTTGGTCTCAATCGACTCATAGCCACGATCCAGGTGATAGATGCGGGAAATTTCCGAACTGCTGTCAGATGCCAGTCCTGCCAGAATCAGAGATGCGGAGGCCCGGAGATCTGTTGCCATGACAGGTGCGCCGGAGAGTTTTTTGACCCCCTTAACGGTGGCGGTGTTCCCCTCAACAATGATATCAGCACCAAAACGGAGCAGTTCCGATACGTGCATGAAGCGGTTCTCGAAGATGTTTTCCGAGATGACACTGGCACCGTCTGCCACACACATTAAAGCCATGAACTGCGCCTGCATATCGGTCGGAAAGCCGGGATAGGGGCGGGTTTTTATGTTAACACCCTTGATTTTTTTGGGCCCCTTGACGCGCACCACTCCGTCGCGGGTTGAAATTTCGACACCGGCGTCCTGCATCTTAAACGCCAGCGCGTCCAGGTGCTCAAGCTTCATGCCGTGGATTTTTATGTCACCGCCGGTAATCGCGGCAGCGATCATAAAAGTACCGGCTTCTATACGATCTGGCATGACTTCGTAATTGGCGGCAGACAGCTCTGATACCCCCTTGATACGGATAGTGTCTGTGCCGGCTCCTTCAATTTTGCCCCCCATGCGGTTAAGATAAAGGGCGAGATCGACGATTTCCGGTTCACGGGCGGCGTTTTCAAGCACCGTTTCGCCTTTGGCTGTGGCAGCAGCCATCATCAGGTGTTCGGTGCCACCGACGGTTGATATGTCAAAATTGATACGTGCGCCTCTGAGACGTTTGCACTTTGCCTCGACATACCCATGTTCGAGGATGATCTCGGCTCCCAGCGCCTGCAGCCCCTTAAGGTGCAGGTTGATCGGACGGGCACCGATGGCGCAGCCGCCAGGCAGCGAGACCCTTGCCTTGCCAAAGCGTGCCAGAAGCGGCCCCAGAACCAGCACAGAAGCGCGCATGGTTTTAACCAGTTCATATGTTGCTTCATGACTGTTGATGCCGGATGTGTCTATTTTTACGATATGTCCGCTACCGTCAACCTTTGCCCCAAGAGATTCCAATACCTTGATGGTTGTGTTGATGTCCCGCAGAAACGGAACATTGCTGATCTGATTGATTCCAGGAGCCAGGATAGTGGCGACGAAGATCGGCAGAGCAGCATTCTTGGATCCGCTGACTGTTACATCCCCTTTCAGTTTTTTACCCCCTCTGATAACCAGCTTGTCCAATGAAAAGCACCCCTTTCATGTCAGAAATGCCGCCATAATACTTGATGAGAGGGGGCTTGTCCAAATAAAAGTTGTCGATTTAAATGTGAACAAAACTGTAAAATCATGATACAGTCTCCCTGCTGAAACGGCATTCAAAAGACGGGGTGCAGGCCGGATTTATGTCCAGATTTTCTCTTAAAACAAAAGTCACACTTTTTTTCCCCCTGGCGGTTACCACTATACTGGCCGCTATCCTTTTTTTTGTTCATTCTCTTCTCGGAAGCTACATAAAAGAGTCTATTTCCAGCCAGCAGCTTCAGATAGTATCCATTCTAGCTGATGAGATTGACCGGAAACTGGTGTCCAGTCACAAAACTCTTCAGGCTCTTTCAAAAGGGTTCACTCCACAGCAGATATCTGATCCGGATGCGGTGTTAGTTTTTCTGCTGGAACGGTCGGCATCCGCCACCCTTTTTGATAACGGGCTCTTTCTTTTCGATCCGCAGGGTCGTATAGTTGCGGAACTGCCGCTGGGTATCTCTCGTGCCGGGAAAGATTTTTCCTTTCGGGAGTACCTTAAAATAACGCTTGCCACGAAAGCACCGTATATATCCGACCCGTATATTTCATCACAGAGCCACCATCACCCCGCCATAATGCTGACCGCACCGATTTTAGACGGCAATGGAAATCTGCTTGCCGTGCTTGGCGGCAGCATTGATCTCACTCAGTCCAATTTTTTGGGAGATATCAGCTCCCGAAAGATCGGCAAGAGCGGCCACCTGTTTCTCTTTAACAGAGATCGGGCCATGATTTCCCACCCCGACCCGAACCGCATACTTAAACAAAATATCCCCCCGGGTGCTGATCTCTCTATTGACCTTGCGGTCAACGGATTCGAAGGAACAGATGAGAGCGTCAACTCCGGCGGTGTACATGCTCTGGTCACTTATAAACATCTAAAGGCAAAAAACTGGATCGTTGCAGCCAGTTATCCAACCACCGAAGCGTTTCAGGCGATCCGTAGAATGGATAGCATATTTATGATTGTCCTACCGCTCTTCTCGTTCGCGCTTTTCTGGTTTACGAGACGATACATGAACAGTTTCACTGAACCGATCATCCGGCTTACAAAACATGTGGAGGGGCTTCCTCAAAAAAATGGCGATGAACGCCTCTTTATTGCCGAAGCCGGGGATGAGGTTGCTGTTCTGGGAGCGGCTTTCAATGAGCTTGTCACCGAAAATGACCTGCAGCGGAGCAGGCTGGAAAATGAACTGAACAGATATGAATTGGCTGATGCACAACTTCTTCGACAAAATGAGTACCTGCATGCGCTGCACGAAGTAACCCTCGGATTGATAAGCCGACTGGATGTTGCCGGTCTGCTCCAGGATATCGTTGTCCGATCCGGGCATCTGGTCGGTACAGAGCATTCCTATGTATATCTCAAAAATATCGCCGACACAGAAATGGTGATGGTATACCAGACCGGCATTTATAATCAGCTCAAGCATTATCCGATAAAAAGGGGGGAGGGTATTGCCGGACGGATCTGGAGTACCGGGAAGCTCTGCCATATTGATGATTACAGCCGGTGGCAATGGCGTCTGCCTGATCCGGATCGTGATGTGCTGAGGGCTATGGCGGGGGTGCCGCTTACGTCCGGTGATAATATTGTCGGAGTGCTGGGAGTTGCCTTTCTTGACGAAGGGGTAGTTCTGAGCAGTGAACAACTGGAACTTCTGACCCAGTTTGGTGAGCTGGCATCTCTGGCTCTTGAAAATGCCCGTCTTAATGACGAATCCAAACGGGAAATTGCGGAGAGGATAAAGGCCGAGGCAAACCTGCGCAAGTTTTCTGTGGCGGTGGAACATAGCCCGCTCTCCATTGTCATAACAGATACAAGCGGTAAGATAGAATATGTAAACCAGCATTTCAGCGACTTGACCGGATACAGCTCGGAAGAGGCTATCGGAGCTAATCCCAAAATCCTGAAGAGCGGCGAGACCACTGTCGAAGAGTACAGAGAGATGTGGGAAACTATCCTGGCAGGTGGTGAATGGCGCGGCGAGTTTTATAACCGGAAGAAAGATGGCGGTCTCTATTGGGAACAGGCATATCTCTCCCCCATCCGCGATAACAGCAATCACATAACCAATTTCATTGCCATAAAGGAAGATATTACCGAGCGCAAAATTCTTGAAAACCAGCTCCGCCACTCGCAGAAGATGGAGGCGATCGGGCAGCTCGCAGGGGGAATTGCCCACGACTTCAACAACATTCTGACCGCTATAATCGGGTATGCGAGCATCATGCAGCTCAAACTGCCTGACGACAGCCCGCTGAAGAAGAGTGCCGAGCAGATCGCGGCTACGGCCGATCGGGGCGCCACTCTGACACAGGGGCTATTGGCCTTCAGCCGCAAACAGGCATCCAATCCGGTGGTCGTAAATCTTAACGAAGTACTGGATCGGGTTCATCAGCTTCTATTGCGGCTGATCAGCGAGGATATTAATCTCGAAATTATTCTCTCGTCGCAGGCGCTCCCTGTAATGGCAGACAGCGTTCAGATCGAGCAGGTGCTGATGAACCTGGCCACAAACGCTCGTGATGCCCTGCCGGATGGTGGGGGGATAGTCATTAAGGCTGATAAGGTCAAAGTAGATTCTGATTTTGTGCTGGCAAGCGGCTTCGGTCAGCCGGGTGAGTACGCCCTCCTTACCTTTACCGACAACGGCAAGGGGATGGGGGATGATGTTGTCAAACACATCTTTGAGCCATTTTACACCACCAAAGAGCTTGGCAAGGGAACCGGTCTCGGTCTTTCCATCGTGTACGGCATCATCAAGAAGCATGGGGGCTATATTTCCTGTCACAGCACGGTCGGCACCGGAACCTCCTTCCATGTTTATCTTCCGCTCCTTACAGGGTCTGCATCTGTTGAGGAGAAGGTGTCTGCGGTAAGCAACATGCCTGACAATGGAGCTGATGTCATACTGGTGGCAGAAGACAATGACATAGCCCGGGATTTTGCAAGAGATATCCTGGAAGAGTTCGGCTATTCTGTTCTTCTGGCAAGAGATGGTGAAGAAACGCTGGAGGTATTTAAGGAGAACCTTGATCGTATAGACCTGATAATTCTGGATGTAATCATGCCAAAACTAAAAGGGCGTGAAGTTTATGACGCAGTTATGGCAATTGACCCGTCTATGAAAATTCTGTTTTGCAGCGGTTACTCAAGGGATGATATTATCAGCCAGGGAGCCTTGGAGCGGGGGATGAATTTTCTGGCCAAACCATTTACGCCTAAGGAACTTCTTATAAAAATCAGGGGGGTGCTGGACAGTGGGAAGTGATGTTTCCGGGAAAATTTTTGTGGTGGATGACGATCGTTTTGTCCTCGAAAGCGTTACGACTCTTCTATCCGAATACGGATTCGATGTCTGTTCATTTTCCAGCGGCAAGGATGCCGTTAAACAGTTTATTGCGGAACCGGTCGATCTGGTTCTGACCGATATAAATATGCCGATAATGGATGGCCTTGAGCTTTTAGAAAAGATCCGTTTTCTGGATAAAGAGACACCGGTTGTTCTGATGACCGCATATGCTGATCTGGATGTGGCGGTCAAGGCGATACAGAAGGGGGCTTTCGACTTTATTATCAAGCCGTATCGCCCCCCTTATCTTATTCACACCGTTGAAAAGGGGATCAATTTCAAACGTCTCACCCAGATTGAAAAAAACTACAAGGCAGAGCTTGAGCGAACCGTCGAAAAACGAACCGCCGAGCTGAACATGGCACTCGGAGAAATTACCAACATGAGCCGGGAGATCATAGAGCGTCTTACCACCGCCGCTGAACTGCGCGATGAGGATACCGGCCTGCATATTTCACGGATCGGCATGTATGCAAAACGTTTTGCCCAGCATCTGCGGCTGGATGGCGATTTTGTGGAAGACATTTCAATAGCCAGTGCGATGCATGATATCGGCAAAATCGGAATTCCGGACTCGATTCTGCTGAAGCCGGCACCGCTGACCGTTGAGGAGTTTACAACCATAAAACAGCATACGGTTATAGGCGAGCGCATTTTAGTGGGATCACCGCACAGTATGCTCAAGATGGGTGCCGTCATTGCCGCAACACATCACGAGCGGTGGGACGGCACCGGTTATCCGAACGGATTGAAGGGGGAAGAGATACCACTGGAGGGGAGGATTGTCATGCTTGTAGACCAGTATGATGCACTGCGCAACAGCAGAGTCTACAAACCTGCTTTCGGCCACGCCATAGCGTGCGACATCATCTTAAATGGTGATGGCCGCACCATGCCGGAACATTTCGACCCTGCGCTGCTGAACGCTTTTGATAAGATCAAAGATGATAT
>Ga0194060_10002879_pt1 | contig 12278 bp, 9 predicted proteins | sample SepL225m_MetaG_FD_163427 | JGI IMG/M metagenome (GOLD analysis project Ga0194060, IMG submission 163427) | Anoxic zone freshwater microbial communities from boreal shield lake in IISD Experimental Lakes Area, Ontario, Canada - Sep2016-L222-5m | ecosystem: Environmental > Aquatic > Freshwater >... | reverse complement strand
GTGCGCACCAGGCAATGTACGGTAAAGCGGGGAAGCGGGGAAGCGGGGAAGCGGTGAAGCGGGGAAAAACCGTAGGGTGTGCTGTGCGCACCAGGCAATGTACGGTAAAGCGGTGAAGCGGGGAAGCGGGAAAGCGGGAAAGCGGGAAAGCGGGAAAGCGGGAATTCTGTCATTCCGGCAGGTTTCTGGCCGGAATCCAGCCTCTAAATGCCAGAAAATCTGGATGCCGGATAGAACCCTTCCGGCAAGACAATCTTTTTGCGGGAGACCCTGGAAAAAGTAAACTATCATCCCCTCAAGCGGGGTCAGGAGAAATTATGAGTATGGCACATCGTTGGGTAATGACGGGGGCGGGTGAGCCTTTGATGAAAGTTGAATTTGATCCTTTCCCCCCTGCTGCGGGGGAAGTTGTCGTGGCGGTTGCGGGGTGCGGTGTCTGTCACACTGACCTCGGCTACTACTATGACGGAGTTCGTTTCAACCACCCACTGCCGTTGGCACTTGGGCATGAGATCAGCGGGCGGGTTGTGGCAGTTGGCGCTGGTGCGGAGGGGTGGCAGGGGAAGACTGTTATAGTCCCGGCGGTTATCCCCTGTGGCGAGTGCGAGCTTTGTAGAACCGGTCACGGAACAATCTGCCGAAGTCAACAGATGCCTGGAAACGATATTCAGGGTGGGTTTGCCACACATATAAAAGTTCCTGCGCGTGGCCTCTGTGCCGTTGATGAAGTTCGGCTGGCTACGGCCGGGTTTGAACTGGCCGATGTCTCTGTCGTGGCCGATGCGGTCACAACTCCATACCAGGCGGTCTCACAGGCGGAGGTGGAGCCGGGTGACCTGGCTATCGTGGTCGGAATCGGCGGTGTCGGCGGGCATGCGGTGCAGGTTGCCAAAGCCTTTGGTGCTACCGTGGTGGCAATCGACGTTGATCATGCCAAACTTGAAACCATGCTTAAATACGGAGCCTCTCTGGCTATCAACGCCCGACGGGTTCAGGGGAAAGATCTGAAAAAAGCGATCAACGATTTTGTAAAGGCTAATGGTCTCAAAAGCACCCGATGGAAGATATTTGAATGTTCAGGAACGGCTGCCGGTCAGGAGACCGCCTACGGTCTGCTCACCCACGGCGCAACCCTTTCGGTGGTAGGATTCACGATGGACAAGCTTGAACTGCGCCTCTCAAACCTTATGGCTTTCCACGCCAGAGCCCTCGGCAACTGGGGGTGTCTCACCGAACTCTACCCTGCCGCGCTTGATCTTGTGCTGGATAAAAAGATAGAGCTGACGCCGTTTATTGAGCGTCATCCGCTCTCAACAATCAACGAAGTTTTCGAGGCGGCTCATGCCCACAAGCTGACGCGCCGCGCCATTATGGTTCCGGAGGTATAGTGATATGAGTGAATCCCCGCTCAAAGTGTGGCTGGATCAGGATGGAAAACTTCTCCGCCTGCGTCTTTCCCGCCCCAAGGCAAATATTGTTGACGCCGCTATGATTGCAGCTTTACAGGCTGCTCTTGGCGAACATCTCTCAAATACGCGACTTCGGGCTGTTCTGCTGGATGCGGAGGGGCCGCATTTTAGTTTCGGTGCCAGCGTCGATGAGCATCTCCCCGAATCGTGCGCCGGGATGCTCCGTTCTCTGCATGCCCTGATCTATCAGATGCTCGACAGCGCGGTTCCAATTCTTGTTGCACTCCGAGGTCAGTGCCTGGGGGGCGGTCTTGAAGTTGCGGCGGCAGGTCATCTGATATTTGCTGCACCCGGCGCTATGCTGGGTCAGCCAGAAGTCAAGCTGGCGGTCTTCGCTCCGGCGGCTTCCTGCCTGCTCCCTGCTAAAATCGGTCAGGCAAATGCTGAGGATCTGCTCTTCTCCGGTCGAAGCATCACCGCCGAGGAGGCTCACCGGATCGGTCTCGTCAACGTGGTTGCAGAGGATCCCGAACAGGCTGCGTTAAGCTATTTTACCGACTATCTCGCGCCTCTCAGTGTCAGTTCGCTCTCATTTGCGGTGCGAGCCGCCCGTCTCACTGTTAATGAGAGCATCAAAGCCAAACTTGCCGCAGTTGAAAAGATCTATCTCGATGAGCTGATGGCGAGCCATGACGCGGTGGAAGGGCTGACCGCATTTATCGCAAAGCGTCCCGCCGTCTGGGAAGATCGCTGATATTCAAGTAGAAAAAAAGATAAATTTACCGGTTGCAAAATATAATATTTTTGATATAAATTCCCTCCGACACCATCACTTTTATAAACCATTTCCACATCAATAAATCTGATTTTTAATCAATTGCCGGTGTTGCGGAATTTTCTGCGCACCGGCTTTTTTTTGAAAGAGAGTCAAGACAATGACCAAGCCGGAATCGGAAAAACCGACCGCAACGAACCTTGCAGAGACGCAGGGAGAGATGCAATGCGTTGACGTAGAGACGCAAAATTTTGCGTCTCTACGTCGACGGGCGGAGAAAAAAGCCGACTGTGTTGCAGATCTGCATATTTTGCAGACACAATCACCCGAAAACACCAAACAGATTTTACATGAACTGCTGGTTCATCAGATTGAGCTGGAGATGCAGAACGAGGAGCTGCGCCGTGTGCAGTGCGAACTGGAGGCTGAGCGGGCAGACTATTTTGAACTCTACGAACAGGCACCGATCGGTTATCTGACCCTTAACGACAAAGGGATGATCCTTAAAGCCAACCTGACAGCATCCAACATGCTTGGCGTTGCACGGAATTTTCCAAAGGGTAAGCATCTGTCGCAATTCATCTGCTTTGAGGATCAGGATATCTATTATAAAGCGAGCAAACGCCTTATTACAGGGGAGTTACAGGCGTGGGAGATGCAGATGAAACGCCCGGATGCCTCCCGCTTCTGGGCACAGTTGCAGGCCATCGTCACACACGAAGGTGATTACAGGATTACCATAAGCGATATAACTGTGCGGAAGCAGAACGAATCTGCCCTGGAAGCAAAAAAAATAGAATTTGCCTGTCTTTACAACATAATTGCACTATCTAATGCACCGGATATTTCGTTTGACCAGCTTTTGAAGAGCGCGGTCACTCTTATTCCGCTGGCCTGGCAGTTTCCGCATATAGCAGAGGCCTCCATAGAAATTGATGGTCGGTGCTTTAAGACACCGCATTTTCAGCAAACACCCTGGATGCTGGTTAACCAGATTTTTGTTGATGGCAAACCGATTGGTGAGGTGAAGATATCATATCTTGAAGAGCGAACTTTTCTGGCGGAGGAGCAGACTCTGCTGAACGCCATAGCGGAAAAGCTCGGCTTAATCGCCAGGCGCAAAATTGCCGATGAAAAACTGCGGGCAAGCGAGCGTTTCATGCGGGTTCTGGCGGATGTCATCCCCGGTATGGTCGGATACTGGACAAAAGATTTACACTGCGGCTTCGCCAATATCTCCTATCTGGAGTGGTTCGGCAAGACACAGGAGCAGATGATTGGGATCCATATCAGTGACCTGATGGGAGATGAGCTCTTCAGCAGGAATGAACCTTTTATCAACGCTGCGCTACGCGGGGAATATCAGCGTTTTGAACGCACCCTCACTAAATCCGACGGCAGCATCGGTTACACATATGCACACTACGTCCCTGACATGGAAGGAGATGATGTGCATGGTTTCTTTGTGCTGGTATCGGATATCACCGAACTTAAACAGAATGAACTCCAGCTTGAACAACTGAACAGAGAGCTGGCAGTACAGACCGAGGAGGCAAAAACAGCAAACTCCGCCAAGAGAGAATTTCTGGCCAACATGAGCCACGAAATCCGCACCCCCATGAACGGTATAATCGGCATGTCCAGAATGCTTCTCGAAACAGGTTTGAGCGAGGAGCAGAAAGAGTACGCTGAAATTGTCCAACGATGCGGTAATAACCTTCTGAGGTTGATCAACGACATCCTCGACTTTTCTAAAATCGAGTCTGGCAAACTTATTTTGGAAATACTCAACTTTGATCTGCAGGAGATGTTGAATGACGCCACCCGGTTATTGGTCTATCAGGCTGAAGATTCAGGAATTGTACTATCCTGCACGATTGAGCCTGCTGTGCCGCTCCTGCTGAAAGGTGACCCTGGCAAAATCCGGCAGATTGTTACCAATCTGGTTGCCAATGCTCTCAAATTTACCAGAATAGGAAGAATTGTTATCAATGTATCGCTCGTATCGGACACTGCTGACCATGTAACAATAAAATTTGCGGTCAGCGATACCGGCATTGGCATACCAGAGTCGCGCCTTACCTCAATCTTCGCCCCCTACACACAGGCAGATACCTCTACAACCCGGAAATACGGCGGCACCGGCCTGGGACTGACTATCTCCAGGCAACTGGCAGAGTTGATGGGTGGCGAGATCGGTGTTTTCAGTGAAGAGGGGAAGGGTTCGACTTTCTGGTTTACCGCCCGGTTAGAAAAACAGACCGCCATACATATGACGCCTGCCGCAGATATGCTGGACTCGACCACCTGCTCCCCTTTCAAAATAGACGGTCAGACATGGCGTATCCTTTTGGCTGAAGACGACGTCATCAATCAGAAAGTCGCCCTGCATACTCTGAAATTACTCGGTTACACAGTTGATGTGGTGTCAGATGGACGGCAAGCGGTGGAGGCTCTGTCAAAGAGTGATTATGATCTGGTGTTGATGGATTGCATGATGCCGGAGATGGGCGGCCTGGAAGCGACAGCCGTAATTCGTGATCAGAATTCAGAGGTTCGTAACCATGATGTGCCGATTATCGCAATGACCGCCAATGCCATGAAGGAAGATCGTGAAATGTGCCTTGCATCCGGAATGGATGACTATGTGTCAAAACCGTTTAAAAGAGAGGAACTTGCGGCGATCCTGGAAAAATGGCTCTTCCAGGCGTATATGTCGCGAAGAAAAAATACTTTGAGGTCACAGATACTCTCAAATAATTTGATGACTTAGGTGCCAGCTACATGAAATTACTAATACTTTCTCCGGCAAAATCTCTCAGCAAGGCTTACCTCAAGCAGAGCCTCAAGCGCGAGCAGATTGATCTTTTCAAGGCCAATCTGGCGAGGATGTTTGAGCGCATTCGGACTGAAGAGCACGAGGAACACCTCAAAAATATTGTCTCTGATTTCCTCAAGGAGACCTGGTACAAACAGACAAACGAGATAAACACCAGCGGGCGAACCGATCTTGTCATCCACAACGGCAAGAACTCTACTGATACTGTTGGTGTGCTGATCGAGGTCAAACGCCCCTCTAACAAAGGAGAAATGATTTCACCGGAACGCCCAAATGCCAGGGCGTTGCACGAGCTGTTGCTCTATTACCTGCGGGAGCGGTATATCAATGATAATCGGGAAATAAAACATCTCATCATCAGCAATGTCTACGAATGGTACATATTCGATGCTGCTGACTTTGAGCGATTATTCTTCAGCGACAAGAAACTGGGGAAAGAGTTTAAAGAGTGGGAAGCCGGCCTGTTCGGGCTGGATAAAACAGACTGGTTCTATGAAAATATTGCCAGACTGTTCATTGAAAAGGAACTGATTGATCTTCCCTGCACCTATTTTGATTTGAGGGAATACGCAGGGTCTAAGCAAGCTTCACCTGCTTCGCTCCAAAACGAAACAAAATCAATATCACTCTACAAACTCCTCTCCCCGCCGCACCTCCTCAAACAATTCTTTGCCAACGACGCAAACAGCCTTAACCGGGAGTTTTATAACGAGCTGCTGCATATTATCGGACTGGAAGAGGTTAAGGAGAAAGGGAAAAAGCTGATCCGCCGCAAATCTGAGGCGAACCGTGCCGATGGCTCGCTACTGGAAAACAGCATCAATATTCTGAAAATCAGGCATAAAATTACACAACATCCCCACCCTGACCCCCTTGAAGGTGAGGAGATTTTTGACATAGCCCTCGAACTCTGCATCACCTGGCTGAACCGACTGTTGTTCCTTAAATTGCTCGAAGGCCAGTTGATCTCCTACCATCGGGGGGAGCGGAGTTACTCCTTTCTCAATAGCGGTTGTATCGCCGATTTTGACGAGCTGAACGAGCTGTTTTTCGAGGTGCTGGCGGTAAGAGTAGATGAACGCAGCAGGTCGGTGCAAACCAAATTCGGCACCATTCCCTACCTCAACAGCTCCCTTTTTGAGGAAAGCGACCTCGAACGCTCCACCATGCGTATCAATGAACTGAAAAACCGCCTTGAACTGCCGCTACATTCGGCAACCGTATTGAAAGACCCCACCGGAAAGCGAGTGAGCGGCACTAAAAACACCCTGATGAAGGGGAGTTTGCCGGTTTTGATTTGATTATCGGGAATCCACCTTTTGGTGTTTTTGTGCAGAAAGAGTTAAAGCCATTCTACAAGACTTATACACAGCGTGGTGAAAGTTACGTCCTCTTTGTTGAAAGAGGTCATGAGTTGCTTCGAGATGCCGGTAGATTTTGCTACATCATGCCGGACACCTATCTAAACCTCTCATTCACTGCGCCTCTGCGTGAGTATCTGCTCAAAAATTCTCAGCTATTAGAAATAGTCGCTCTTCCGGCCAAGGTTTTTCATGAAGCTGTAGTCGATACAACACTCCTTTTCACCGCCAAAACAGATGAAACGTCAGCGTTCAATGATGGCCGAGTCAGAGTTAAGAGCTTTGCCAAACAGATCACAAACTGTAACCTTGACGCTCCGGATCGCTCAGATACGGTTGAAATTAGCCGCTGGCACAGATTGGGCACATTCAACGTACTGGGGAATGTTGATTCTGCTTCACTGCTGACCCGGTTTGAGAATGCTTTCCGAAAGATTGAAGCCGTTGCAGAGATGTTTTACGGTATTAAAGCGTACCAGGTCGGAAAAGGGAAACCGCCACAAACTGAAGAGATTAGGGACAGTAAGCCCTTTACCTCCGTTAGCCGAGTACATGATGGTTTCCTGCCCTTTTATGATGGCAAGCATATAGGGCGTTACCGTCTGCATTGGCAAGAGAATAACTGGCTCCACTATGGCTCCTGGCTCGCTGAACCACGCAAACCTGATAAATTCATCGGCAAAAAAATCCTGATTAGGAAGATCGTCGGTGAAACACTTATCGCCACTTACGTACCTGAAACTTCATATTGCAATACTCTGCTCTATGTCCTTAAACTTAAACCCGAAGCGTCACTGTCCTATCTCTATCTACTGGGAATCCTCAATTCCCGCTTCATTGGCTGGTATTTCAGAGCCAGATTCCAGATATCGGCAGAGGACACATTTCCCCAGATCATGATTAACGACATACTACAATTTCCAATTCCGGAAGTTTCTGACTTGCAGCAAACCCCCATCATCGAACGGGTGGAGAAGATTCTGGAGGCGAAGAAATCCCCCCCGGCTCCCCTTTCTGAAGGGGGGAGTGAAACCACGGACATTGTTGTTCTCGAAACCGAAATAGACCAACTCGTCTACGCCCTTTACGGCCTGACTGAAGAGGAAATTGCGCTGGTGGACGGGAAACGATGAAGACCAGAACCATCAGCGTCAAAGGGAGCGAAATCACCGGTCTTATTCGCGCTTGGGATCAAGATGACAATAAAATTGGATATGTAGGGTGAGCCGTGCGCACCTGTCACATCGATTGGTGCGCACAGCACACCCTACGCGAGATGTCAATATGCTGAGGTGGCAACGCCGACCGGCATGACCGGACTGCAGGTAACCATAGACGGCCTGACCGGAGGTCATTCAGGTGTTGAAAGAGTTTACTGCGACAGTTGCGACTGAACTGGCTGCTACAGATCCAGCTCTGACCGTGACCGTCACACAAGCTGAACCCAAGGTATACGACCTGATTCTGGCAACTTTGAAAAATGTAAATTGACACGACTCTGTTCCAACTGTATTTTTCCCTTAATAAAAAAACAGGTTTTTTTACAAATGTCACTTCGTACACTCAGTTGATGACATTAAAAGAGAGGCTGTACAAGTTCAGGCCATTTATTTTTCTCGGGGTGTAACCACTATGTATTCATCGCTAATTCGAACTTCAGGCTTTCCCTCCCGTTTGACGCTCCTATTCATGCTTTTTCTGGCAGGATGCGCCACTCCCCCCACCCCTCCCCCACCTGTAACTCCGCCTCAACTCTCAGCGCCGGCAGAACCGGCACCGGTACCAAATAAAAGAGCAAGAGAGTACCGTTCGGAAGATTATGTCGTGATATTCGCAGAAGCGGCGGACAGATATGAATCACTGGCTAAAACTTACCTTGGCAGTGAGAAACTGGCATATCTCATTTCCGAATTCAATGACGATGCTGCGATTACACCGGGCAAATACGTGGTGATTCCTCTCAAACCGGTGAACCCTGGAGGGCTCTACCCTGACGGTTACCAGACTATTCCTGTACTCTGCTATCACCAGTTCAGCGCAGGCAAGAGCAAGAACAAGATCAGTGTCTCTGAGGAAACTTTTGATCGCCAGATGGCCTACCTGAAGAACAACGGATACAATGTAATCACCCTCAAACAGTTTGACGATTTTATCGAATACCGGCAGCGCCCCCCAAAGAAATCGGTTGTGATCACAATCGATGATGGCTGGAAAACAGTAAAAACCATTGCTTACCCAATCCTCAAAAAATACGGTTTTACTGCTGTACTCTTTGCCTACACTGACCTTATCAAGTCTAAGTCGAACTCAGTCGCCTTAACCTGGGATGATCTTCGTGAAATGATAGAGTCCGGGGTGATTGAAGTGGAGTCGCACACGGCCACACATGCTGATCTTACCAAAATAACCGATGAACAGATCGGAAAAGAGCTGGTAGATTCAAAAAATGTCATCCGCTCCAGACTCGGAATCTCATCAGCATTTCTGGCCTATCCATATGGAAATTTTAACAAGAGTGTGGTTGACAGCATGGATAAGATCGGCTACCGGGTTGGTTTTACGGTTATCAGGGGTGAAAATGCATTTTTTCACAACACATGGTCACTCAACCGATCCATGGTTTTCAACAGTGAAAAAATCGATGATTTTGCCAAACTGTTAAAAACATTTCGCCAGGAGTGATCATGTCCTTTAAAAACGCTGCATATTCTTTCACTGCTTTCTGCTTGGTATTTTTTTCGCTCCTTTTTGTCGGGGGATGCGCTCATGAGGAAGCTGTCATTGCGCCGATTGCCCCAAAAAGTGTAGTTACCAAACCTCTTGAAAAATCGATAAAAAACGCTTTGGAATTTGAAGAGAAGGGGCAACTGACGTCAGCAGTGGATCACCTCAAAGTCGCTCTGACGATCGATCCTGCCAATGTAATGGTCAAAGATGAATTGAAGAGGCTGATGGCAAAGCGGGATTTAGAAGCTGAAAAACACTACAAGGCTGGACTTGCCCTGAGGGAAGCGGATAATCCTGACGGTGCCAGAAAGGAATTTATTGCCGCCCTGCGGATCAACTTTGATTACATGGAAGCGGCGAGAGCCCTTAAGGATCTGCAGCTTGAATCTTCAGAAGCAACCTTGCAGATGAGGGCCAAAAAAGAGGCGGCAACAGCAAAACCGCAGACCAGGCCGCAGCCGAAAAACCAGTATCCTGCGGACGAAGAGCTGGCCGATACGTATCTGGACACCGCCATCGCTTTCTACGATGCCGGTAATTTTCCTTCGGCCATTCAGGAGCTGCAGAAGGCAAGATCACGCACACCCAATGACCCGGATGTCAATAAGTACCTGAATCTTTCCTGGTATAATTCCGGTATTATCTGGTTTAAGAAGAAGGAGTATAAAAAAGCCCTTGAAGCCTTTGGCATGGTTAAGAAGAAATTCGAAAGTGTAGAAGAGTATATCGGTAAATGCTTGCAGGCACAGAAGAATGAAGCTGAGGAGCTCTACAAGAACGGGTTAAAATCTTTCCGGGAACAGAAGCTTCAGGACGCCATTGCAAAATGGAATGCGGTGCTTGAAATCAACCCGAATCATATCAAAGCAAAAGAGTATATCGAAAAGGCTACCAAGCTTCTCAACGCCTTGAAGGAGCGCCGCTGATGGTTTCAGTCACACTTCAGATGATACTGTTAACCCGGTAAATCTCTATCGGCTCGCTCTTCCCTTTGACCGTTACCGGTTCCAGTTTCTCTGCCTTTATTTTCGCGGCTACCGCTTCGTGGGTGGCGTTACTGATGATTATTTCGCCCGATTCTGCTATCCCGGTAAGTCTGGATGCAAGATTGACGGTATCACCAATGACAGTATATTCCATCCGTTGTTGAGATCCGATATTCCCGGCAATTACCTCGCCGGTATTTATTCCGATTCCGATACGGAGATTTTGTCCCCCTGCGCTCTCCCCCTTTTTTAGTGATGCCTGAAGAGTAACTGCGGCACGCACTGCACGCTCGGCGTGGTCATCATACTCCATCAGAGCTCCAAATACCGCAAGCACTGCGTCACCGATGAACTTGTCAACGTGTCCGCCATGCCTCAAAATGATCTCTGTTACCGTTGTAAAGTGGTCGTTCAGGAGCCCTACAACCTGTTCAGGGGGGATTTTTTCCGATAATGAAGTAAACCCGCGGATATCGGTGAACATGATGGTAGCCGGAATCTTTCTCCCCTGAAACCACTGCCCATCCGGATTATTCAGAATCATATCAACAATTTCAGGATTAACATACTTACCGAAAGCATCTTGAATGACATCCTTTTTCCTGAGCCCTTCGGCCATGTCATTAAATGCCAGGGTGAGGTCTCCAAGCTCATCGTTATGTTCCCGTTCTGTTCGAAAGGCAAAGTTTCCGATCTTGATTTCGGCAGTACCGCGCAGCAGACTCAGTACAGGGCGTGAAAACTGGGTGCTGATAAAAAAGGATATCCCTACGCCTATCCCTATCAGAACCGTTGTCATCAGGAGCAGGAAAAGACCGGTAGTCTCAATTTTTTTACGGAGAGATTCCATTGAAATACCGATATGTATGGTACCCAGAAAGACCTGGTTGAATGCCACCGGTTCGCTGAAATCCATAACCTCAATTTTACCTTTGCGGAACTTGCTTATCTCCATCTGATCGTTTTTAGAAATGGTGGTAAAGCTCGGAGCAGGTTTGTATGGCTGCCCCAGTTTCGCAATATCGGAATGGGCCATCACGGTACCGTTTTTGTCAAGTACCGCCACATAGTCCATATCCTGCATCTTGGAGATCTCTTCGATAAGAATATTCAGGGATGCGTCATCATTTTCCAGCATCGGCACGGAGCAATTATGGGAAAGATTGTTTACAATGGATGTACCGAAACGGGTTGTCTGGCTGACGAATTCCTCTTTCTGACTCTTGTAAAAATACATACTTGCAGAGCACATAATGAACACTATCAGGAGTGTCATGAAAACTGAAAGTCTGACCCTGATTGGTATCCTGGCAGTTTTTAAACGTTGCAGCCTTGTCCCTTTCCCTTCAAGTTTGTTCTGCAACTGGAGCGAAAAAGCATTCATGATATCCTTCTGGGTGGCTACTCCGCGCGCCACAAGGATATCTCCGAGCCGGAGAGAACTCTCCCGCTGTTCCTCCAGAGCCTCTTCCAGGTGTTTCTGAGTTATTATCTTTTTTTCAACAAGTATTCGCCCAAGCTGCTTACTCTTATCCTTATTCTGTGCAAGAGCTTCGTCCGCCTCATTTTTGTCGATTATATGTTTTTCCAGCATGAGTTCGCCCAGGAGTTTCTTTTTATCTTCGGACATGAAAGTTGACTCTCCTTATCAGTAAACTTGAAGTTTTGTCAGGTGGGAGACAATATCAGCGGGAACGAGCCACCGTCAATCTGATTTATGGAGATTCAAGCTGTTTTTTGAGTAAAACAGAGCCGCTTAGGAACAAGTATGGCAGAGATGAGTTTTGCACACGGCCACGTCAAAATCTTTTCTGTAGGTCGTGTTAGGCGGGTTTATGCCGTAACGCGACAAAATCTGTTGCGTTACGCGATGAAACTGCTAACGCAACCTACATTTTAGCCGTGAATTATGACTTTGACGTGTTCCTGGAGTTTTGCATGACACATCTGACGGAGATGTGTTATGCATAAGGCAAGCTGGGGAGTTACTATGCATCTGGTGAATATGGTATCACAAAGGAGTGGCAGAATGTCCCTTTACAGAGTGATCCGGCGGTTTACAGCAGGAATCTCAGCGGTGGCCATGCTGTTTTTGTTTTTGCCTGCGCCTGCTGCAACCGGCATATCACCCCCAAAAACTCGCGTTGTCCTCCTCGGCACCGGCACCCCGCAACCTGACCC
>Ga0194060_10002878_pt1 | contig 12278 bp, 7 predicted proteins | sample SepL225m_MetaG_FD_163427 | JGI IMG/M metagenome (GOLD analysis project Ga0194060, IMG submission 163427) | Anoxic zone freshwater microbial communities from boreal shield lake in IISD Experimental Lakes Area, Ontario, Canada - Sep2016-L222-5m | ecosystem: Environmental > Aquatic > Freshwater >... | reverse complement strand
ACTGTAAAGCTGAAACCTGGCACTTGAAACCCTGTCTTAACCTCAATTCCTGTGATAATCATACGCAGACGAGGGATGCCGCACCGCAGCGGAGGGCATCGGAATGCGGAGGAGGGATGACAATGCCTGTAAGAATGGATATTCTCACAGGAAACAGTACTTGCTGCCGAGGGTCTGATGCCGGTCACTGTGCTATGGAATTTTTCTTGAATCCATGCGTGCTGCCGGGTCACTGCGCCAAAAACGGCCAGGGGTGAGTCATCTGCTATACTTTTTGCGAATATAATGTCTGCACTACAGGCAAAGAGGAGGGAATCGTTGTCATGCAACGAAGCATCCGTAAAGTGTTAGTAGCCAACCGTGGTGTCCCGGCCGTCAGGATCATGCATACCTGCCGAGATCGTAAGATCCCGACGACTGCCGTGTACAGCACGCCTGATCGGCTTGCCTATCACGTTTTCATGGCCGACACCGCCATCCATATTGGCGAAGCGCCGCCAATCGAGTCGTATCTGAACGCGGACAAAATTATCGAGGCGGCGCTGATCAGCGACTCGAACGCTATTCATCCTGGCTGGGGGTTTCTGGCGGAGAATGCGGAGTTTGCCCAGAAGGTGAACGATGCCGGTCTGATCTGGATTGGCCCCACGCCGGAGGTGATCAACCTCATGGGCGACAAGATCCGGGCCAAAGAGATCGCCAGGCAGTCGAATGTGCCGACCGTCCCAGGGATCGAGAATGTCACGAGCGCCGAGCAGATCAGTGAGTGGATGCAGACCGAGGGCGTCCGATTCCCGATCATGATCAAGGCGGCCTCCGGCGGCGGTGGCAAGGGCATGGTCAAGGTCGATCACCTCGATCAGATTGCAGGTGCGCTCGCTCAGGCCCGCTCCGAGGCCAAGAAATCCTTTGGCGATGACACCGTCCTCGTCGAGAAGTATATCGAGCACGGGCGGCACATTGAGGTGCAGATCGTGGCCGACGAGCATAAGCACGTGGTGCACCTCTTCGAGCGCGAGTGTACGCTCCAGCGCCGCAACCAGAAGATTATCGAGGAGGCTCCCTCGACCCTCGAAAACGACCTGCGCCAGGAGATTTGCGTCACCGCCGCGCGCCTGATGCGGCGGATCGGCTACACCTCGGCGGGTACCGTCGAGTTTATCTTCGACCCCTCCACCCAGAGCTTCTACTTCTTGGAGGTCAATACCCGCCTCCAGGTCGAGCATGGGATCACCGAGCTGATCACCGGGCTGGATATTGTCAGCATTATGCTCGATGTCGCCGAGGGCAAGCCTCTGCCGATCAAACAACTCGATGTCGTCCCGAACCGCTGGGCGCTTGAGGTGCGGCTGAATGCCGAGGACCCCAAGACCTTCGGCCCCTCGTTCGGCACGATCACCCGCCTGCGTGCCCCCATGGGGCCGAAAGTGCGGGTTCTGCTGGGCGCAGCGGAGGGCGAAGATATTCCACCCTACTACGACTCGCTCTTTATGCTCTTGATGGCCTCGGGGACGGATCGGGCCGATGCGCTGCGGGTGATGGATCGGGCGATCACTGGGGATCTGCGCATTGAGGGAATCAAAACCCTCGCGCCGCTGCTATTGAGCATTATCAGGCACCCCAAGTTTATCACCGGCGACTTCTCGACCAAGTTTATCGAACAGCATATGCCCGAACTTGTCTCCGGTTTTCGGGAGCGCACCAGCGAGGACGAGATGCTCCGGGTGGCCCGGTACGTGGCCGAGATTTCTGCCCTCGGCCCACAGAGTTGGATGTGAGGAAGTACTATGGTGACCGATAATTCGTCCCAGCCCGTCAGTTCTCAGGGATCATACACCTTCGTTCGGCCAGGTATGACGGCGCGTGAGATTGTCCAGGCCGTGCGTAGTTTGCCGGGTGTCTGTCTCACGTCGGTGAGCATGCGTGACTCCGGACAGTCCGACTTCAAGAATCGCCATCGGAGCTACGATCTGAAGACCCTCGCCCCGGTGTTCAATACCATGGGCCTATTTAGTGCCGAATGTCACGGCGGCGCCCGCTGGCACGTCGGGATCATGAACCGCCGCGAGAGCCCTTTCGAGGAGGTGCAGGATCTGCGGAAGCTGATGCCGAACGTACTGCTCCAGACCCTGGTTCGCGAGACGAACCTGTGGGGCTACCGGCCTTACCCCAAGAATGTGATCGAACACGCCGTCTCGCAGGTTGATGTTGATGTCTGGCGCTGTTTCTCGTTTCTCAACGATATACGCAACATGCGTACGGTGGCCGAGACGGTGATGAAGCGTGGGCGTCTGTTCGAGCCGGCGATCTCGTTCACGGTGGCGGATTGGGCTACCGATGCGTACTACCTGGGCGTGGTGCGCGAGATTGTCGCCCTGTGCGGTGGCGTTGACGAGATCATTTTGTGCATCAAAGATATGGCCGGCGTCGGAAACCCGGTGCGGATCGGCCAGTTGGTGACGACGATTAAGCAGCACTACCCCGACCTGCTCATCCACTACCACCGCCATGTCACCGATGGGTTGGCCCTCCCGGCACTGTTTGCCGCCGCCCAGGCCGGCGCGAAGATCGTCGATGTCCAAGAAGATGCGATGGTGCGCTTCTACGGCCACCCGCCCATTCTTGGGGTGCAGGCGTACTTTGAAGAGAGTGGAATCCACGTGAACCTCAACCGGCCAGCCGCCGAGCTGGCCAATCAGAAGGTGCGTGAGTGGATCGGACATTACGATTGGGCCGAGTCACCCTTTAAGGGGTATGATCACGGCGTCACCAAGCATCGGATGCCCGGTGGAGCCTTCCCAAGCTCGTTCGAGCAGGCCGAAAAGGGCGGCTTCTTTCACCTGATGCCCGCGATCCTGCGCGTGATGTCGCTCTACAACCAGATTGTGCGCTACTTTGATGTCACCCCTGGTTCACAGATCACCTGGGTCACCTGTAGCGGGATCGTCAACCGCTACGCCAAGGAGCGCGGTGAGGGGGGCGTCAAACGGCTGATCGCACTGCTCAGCACGTTCGTCGAGGAGCAGGAGCAGGATTTTGACGCCATGACCACGCCGGAGCAAGATGAGCTGTTGCAGCTCTTCCGCAGTGCGCCCGGCGACTTCAAGAGTCTGTTGGTGGGGCACTACGGCAAGCTGCCGGTCGGCTGGCCCGCCGATTGGGTCTATCAGAGCGCCTTCGGCGACGAGTGGGAGGCGAAGATTCAGGGGCGAACCGATCTCTCTCCCCTCGATACGCTCAAGGAAGACGACATCGACAAACTCCGCCAGACCCTGACCGAGACCCTGGGCCGAGCGCCGACAGAGGAAGAGTTCGTCCTGTATCTGATGCACCCCAAGGACGCCCTCAGCTTCATTGAGTTCCGCGAGAAGTATGGTATGGCCCCCCTGGTGCTGCCGACCGATGTCTGGCGCTACGGCCTACAACGCTCCGGTCAGAAGGTTGATTTCCAGCTCGATGGCAAGCCCTACTGTGTTGAACTGGTGTCGGTGGGGGCTGAACACGAAGGCATGATCCATGTGGTGATCAAGGTCAATAATGTGACCCGCGTCTACCCCGTTGCGACGCCCCGGGTCAAGAAGGTTGAGATTCGGCTGGCGCGGGGAACCCATGACATCGGTGCCCAGATCAACGGCACTGTGTGGCGGATCGGCAACCCGCAGCGCGGGCCGATCCACGTCGGTGATGTCGTCCACAAAGGGGAAGAAGTGGCGAATCTAGAGGCGATGAAGATGGAAAATGCCATTCTCACCCCCTTTGATGGTCGTATTGCTGAAGTCTGTGTCAAACTGAACGATATCGTTCAGGAAGGGCAGTTGCTCTTTGTGCTGGAGAAAGAGCTTTGATCGTGATCGGGACACTCATTAACCCGTAGGTTCCCGTAGGTTCCCGTAGGCTCCCGTAGGCTCCCGTAGATTTCTACGGGAGCCTCCCGTATATAAAACTGATCATTTTTCCGGAGAGACAGCTATGGCCCCGGTGCCTATACTGAGGGCACGAAACATCAATGAGTGATGTGCCGGAACAACAAAACAGAACCTCCCACAACGGGAGCAACGAACCCATCGGACACACTCAGTCAACTGACCGACACTATCTAACCTCAACATCCAATAAGGAGTACGACCATGTTTTCCGAGAACACACAACTACACCACAGCCAGATCAATGGGAACATCTACGCATCCTTGGATGGCTACAACACCATCGCCCGTCGGAACGTTGAGATGCAGAACATTCACGCGCATGTACACGAGTACAACGCTATCACCCCCAAGAACAGTATTAAGGCGAACCAGGAGGCTCAGGTTCACGTTCGCTGGAGCATGTATGGCGATATGACTTCTTACATCACCGGGACGTGGTCCGTCAGTGCTTTCCTAGAATTGCAGCAGCCCGGCAATACCCAGCGGATCCCGCTCGCCACGGGGGCAACCATCGCCCTTACCCCTCAGACCGAGCCGGTTGATTACGAGACCTGGGTAAAAGTTCCTGCCGACACCGTTACGTTCGACGAGGATGAGTACACCAAACTCTACAAGCTGGTTGTCGTCGTGTCCTACAACGCGCCCACGTTTTCGGCGGTTCCGCTGACCAGTGGTGTTGGGACTCTCACGTCTCAGTCTCACTTCAAGCTGGTCGCCCCACTGACCTACGGTGTGCCGACCGGTCTTCCCGGTCCACAGACGGACATCGTGGACGGCCCGGAGCTTCAGTTCTACATCGTCGTGTAAGGCAGGGATCACATGAGCATAACAGTCCTAACGGGGACGCGATGAGGCGAGGAGATGATGAGGCGAGGAGATGATGAGGCGAGGAGATGATGAGGCGAGGAGGTGATGAGGCGAGGAGATGATGAGGCGAGGAGATGATGAGGCGAGGAGATGATGAGGCGAGGAGATGATGAGGCGAGGAGATGATGAGGCGAGGAGATGATGAGGCGAGGAGGCGAGGACGCGAGGACGCGAGGACGCGAGGACGCGAGGACGCGAGGACGCGAGGACGCGAGGACGCGAGGACGCGAGGACGCGAGGACGCGAGGACGCGAGGAGGAGCGCGTCCTCGCCTCCTCGCCTCCTCGTTTCGTCGCCACGCTGTCACGCGGGATTGAACCATGCCTTAAACATTTAGCAATCCGCACTCGCGGGCGAACTGCACCAGGTCGGCCTGGTTTTTCAGGCCAAGCTTGTGGAGCAGGTTGGTGCGGTGCGTCTCCGCCGTACGCGGGCTCATCGACAGGCGATCACCGATCTCGGCATTGTCGAAGTTTTGCGCAATAAGCACAAGCACTTGGCGCTCGCGAGCGGTCAGCATATCAGCCCAATCAACGCGCCGCTCGATGGCGGGCTGGTGCAGGTACGCGCTGATCGTGCGCTCTACCAGGGATGGGCTCAGGTAACGCTCGCCCCGCAGCGCCATTCGGATGGCGTGGACGATGGCAAGGGCATCGGCGTCCTTCAGCACGTAGCCGGAGGCCCCGGCATCCAACGCCTCGTGTACATAGGTGTCCTCGGCATGCATCGAGAAGATGATGACGCGGGTCGAGGGCGTACCGATACGGACTTGGCGAAGTACCTCCAGCCCGTTCATACCGGGCATCTGGAGATCGACGACCAAAACATCAGGGCGGAGCCGCAGGGTGAGCGCAAGCCCGGAAACCCCGTCGGCGGCTTCGCCGTCTATCTGCCAGTCTGTTTCGGCGTTAAGGGTGGCACGAAGACCACTGCGTATACTCTGCACGGGTTAAAGCTAGACATTCTATAGAAGGGCGTTTTACCGCATCAGTATGCAGAAAATCCCCTCTTCACGAACGTCCAAAAGTCAGCCGTGCAGAATATACCATCGGATGATCATCAACGAGCACGACAGTTGTCATAACATGGGCTCCCCGTTTGGAGACATGAGTACCCCTTAATTGATGGCGGGTGTTCGTTTCAGATCAACAGCAATTGACGCAGTGTGGTGGTACATAACCCATCAAGGGCAACTCGGCGATGATCCGCGTGCCGCGCCCCGGCGCTGACTCTATCGTGAAGACCCCCCCGATAAGTCGTACCCGCTCACTCATCCCGCTGAGCCCACCCGTGGTTTGCGCTTCCACGACCATTGAGTAATCAAAACCCTGTCCGGCGTCGTCCACACGCAACATCAGGTATGTTTCGTCGGCAAACAGGCGCACGGTGGCCGTGTGGACGCCCGCATAGCGAGCCACATTGGTGAGTGACTCCTGGATGATACGGTAGGCGACGGTTTCGATCTCTGCAGGGAATCGGCGGCTTATCCCATCGTAGAGCAGATCGACATGCACACTGGTGCGTAAGGTGTAGCGCTCCAGATACCAGGTGAGGGCAGGCAAGAGCCCTTTGTCATCGAGTAACGCAGGCCGGAGGTCGAGCGAGAGGGCGCGAACTCGCCCCATCAAATCATTGATCGCCGTCTGGGCGCTATCGAGGGTTGCGGCAATGGACGCGGGAGCATCTGTGGCGGCGACAGCAAGGGTCAGCTTGAGCCCGGTGAGAACCTGGCCCATCTCGTCGTGCAGTTCGCGTGCGATGTGGCGCCGTTCGCGCTCGTGGGCTTCCAGCAGGCGGCGTGAGAGGTACTGGAGTTGCTCCGCCGACGCCCGCAGGTTTGCCTCGGACTGGGTGCGCTCCGTGATATCACGGACGATCCCCTCAAGAGTTAGCGGATTTCCCGCCTCATCGGAGACCCTCCAACTGTATAGCTCAGCACAGCGGGGCGTCCCATCCTTGTGCAGCCAGTGCAGGATGAGCGGTCGCGTAGAGATGTCACTAACGGAGTTAAATGCATCCTCGGCACCGGGTTTGTCCTCGGGGACGAGCAGGCGCACACTGAGTTCAGGGTCGTTGTAGAACACCTCGCGGGGATACCCGGTCAACTGCTCAACGATTGGGCTGATGTACTCCAGCGTAAGTTTCGGCGTAAACCGGTAGCGGAAGATCATATCGTGGGCATACTCGGATAACAGGTACAAGCGCGTCGTGTTCTCACGCAAAGACGCTTCCACCTGCTTTCGCGCCGTGATGTCACGATTGACGATGATCACACCGACAACGACCCCCTCATCATTGGTAAACATACGCATCGAGGAATCGACGATGATTTTGCGACCGTCACGAGTGTAATGAATGACCTCACCACGCCAGAGACCCTTCGTTATGATGGCGTGCATCTGCGCCGTAATATCCCCACCATCAGCGCCGTGGAGTACGGGGAGTATCTCGGTAATCGCGTGTCCGACCACCTCGGAGCGTGTCCAGCCATAGATCTGCTCAGCCGCCTGATTCCAGTGCAGAATATTCATGGCTATATTGACCACAAAGATAGCATCATTCACCGCATCAAATGCATGCACCGTCGCAGTGGAAGGAACGGCGCTGATGGGCTGATGATCTACGGGCAACTCCTCCAGGGTTTCTGGGTTCTCGTATTCCAGGGTCTCTGGTGGAAAGGAACTCATTGAGGCTCGCTTTCTACACTGCAAGGGAGTCTTCGTCCATCCCGCATAATCGTCGCTTAGGCATGTTTCAATCCAGATTGACAATTCAGCGACGAAACGATGACGCGGTGAGGCGCTCCGTATCGCCTCATCACCTCATCGCCTCGTCGCAAGACTGTAAAGCTGAATGTGCCCATTTTGAAACATGCCTTAGACAAGGTTTCAGGTTTCAGGTGCCAGGTTTCAGCTTTACAATTTGGCGATGAGGCGAGGATGCGAGGAGGCGACGCTATCGCATCCTCGCCTCATCGCGTCTCCGCCACACTGTAAAGCTGTTCTGAACCATGCCTTACCCATTATATTCTATCAAGATTAACAATCCTGACGACCGGAACGGGTGGCGCGTTTTGGTGTATAATAGGAATGATTATCATATCTACTTGTTATGACAACGTCGTCTAACGAAGGGAAGCAGATCGATGAAGAAGCTAAGCGCCTCAGGTCGTGCCTGGCTCAAAGGGTTTCACATCGTTTGCACATGTGCCTGGATAGGCGCGGGCGTCTGCATGTTCCTCTTGAACTTTGTCGCCCGCCCCAATGACAGCCATGATCTTTATGTCGTGATGGCCGCCCTCAGGCTGATTGATGATTGGATGATTATTCCCGCCGCCATCGGTAGCCTGCTCACCGGCCTGCTCCTGAGCTGGCTAACACCGTGGGGCTTCTTCAAATGGCGCTGGGTCACCGTAAAGTGGGGGCTGACGGTGATCATGACGCTCTTCGGCGTCTTCTATCTTAGCCCCTGGCTCCACGAGATGGCAGATATTACCGTCAGTGACCCCATCGGGGTCCTCCACAACGAGACGTTCCTCGCCAAACGCTGGCTGCTCTCGCTCAGCGGTGGCCCGATGTTCCTGGCCATGTTCTTCCTGGTCTTTATCTCGGTGATCAAGCCCTGGAGCGCACGCTCTAAGGGGAAGAGTAGCAGCCGCCTTTCGGTGCAGCGCGAGATCACGGAGCCAACGCCCAGAGCGGACGACACCCGCCGCCGAGACATCGGCCAGCTTGGTACGTCGCCGGTTCAGATCGGTGACGGTATCGAGGTTGGATCAGCCCTGGGAGCCGTCACCCAAAGCTAAGGCCACGCAGCCATCACCCCCCAGCCCCCTCTCTCGCTCAGGGACATAGCTTTACCCACATCTTTTTTACCGCATTACAATGGGGTGTATCTGCACCCCCAGCGGCGACTTCAGTCGCCCGCTCTGCCCCCCCGATGGGTGAATCCCTCACGAGTCGCAGAGATGTGGGTAAAGATATGCCCTGAGCGGGAGAGGGGGAGTCGGACGTGTCCTGTTGCGGAATCATCTCCCCTCTCCCCGTGAGGGAGAGGGGCAGGGGGTGAGGGTCGGCGGGCGACTTTGACGTAGCCCTAAGCTCCACGAGGGCTGTCCTTGACCGTGTGCGCCATTGTGGTATTGTTCCTAAACGAAAGTGGCGGTCTTGTTACTCACGGAGGGTTGACGCATAGAGTAAAATGCTACTTATCGCACAAAGAATTACATCAGATGCACAGCTTGCAACGACGCAGGGACGCAAGACGACGACGCACTTGTGCCCTGTTTTTTTTGTGGTGCGTTCGTACCCGCATCTGTCTGTTGCCCTCCCCCGATGCTGGCTATAAAGGGGTTGTCTATTCATGGAGACGCACGCCTACGATACACTGGTTATCGGCGCTGGCATCAGTGGGATGCAAGCCGCCCTGGATCTTGCCGACAAAGGCTATCGGGTACTCGTTGTTGAGCGCCAGGCCAGCGTTGGCGGCACCATGGTTAAGCTTGACAAGACCTTCCCCACCAACGATTGTGCGATCTGTATCGCCGCTCCCAAGATGGTCGAGTTGGCCCGTCACCCTAATATTACGCTGATGACCAACGCCCGCGTCGAGCGGGTCAGTGGCTCGGTTGGTAATTTTGAAGTGGCGATCTGGCGGCAGACGACTTATGTGGATCCGGTGACGTGTAAGGGCTGCGGCGACTGTGCCCGCGTCTGTCCGGTCGAGGTTGAGGACGAATTTAACGCGGGGCTTTCTAAGCGCAAGGCGGTCTATCTCCAGTTCCCCCAGGCGGTGCCGGCGGTTTATACCATCGACTACGCGCACTGCGTTGGCTGCGGAGCCTGCGACCGGATCTGCGAGGTGGGCGCGATCTCGTTCCTGAAGCGCTCGCAGGCGATCACGGTGAATGTCGGCAGCATGATCGTTGCCACGGGCTTTGAGGTGCTTGAGCCGACGGAACTGCGCCGCGAGTACGGCTACGGGCGCTTTACCAACGTCCTCACCGCGCTCCAGTACGAGCGGATTATCTCGGCATCTGGCCCCACCGACGGCAAGATTACCCGCCCCTCCGACGGTCAGAAGCCCGCACGGGTGGCCTGGATCCAGTGTGTCGGCTCGCGCAGCCTCAAGGGCGGCTACCCCTACTGCTCGAAGATCTGCTGCATGTACGCCACGAAAGAGGCGCTGATTACCCTTGAACACGCCCCTGGGACGCAGGCGACGATTTTCTATATGGATCTGCGGGCCTACGGCAAGGATTTTCAGCAGTACTACCGCCGGGCTACTGACCACGGGGTACGCTATGTGCGCGGTCGCCCTGCCTCGGTGGAGGAGAACCCGGATAAGAGCCTGACGATTACGTATGAGGACACGCTGACTGGCGAGGTGCATGTCGAGCAGTTTGACATGTTGGTACTTTCGACAGCGGTGGTGCCCTCACCTGATAACCGGCGGCTCGCCCAGGCTGCGGGCATCGCGGTTGATGAGCATGGCTTCTTTGTTTCGCAGGATGAACTGCTCGCCCCGCTCCAGTCCACTCGCGAGGGTATTTTTCTGGCGGGCGGTGCCCAGGGGCCAAACGATATCCCCGATAGTGTGGCCCAGGCATGTGGGGCGGCGGGACTGGCCGCGATCCCGATCAGCATGCGCAAGCGCGCCGCCGAACCGGAGCCACTCCCCGAGATTGATGTGTCCGCTGATGAGTCGCGGGCGGGGGTGTTTGTCTGCGGCTGCGGCAAGAATATCGCAGGCTACCTCGATATTTCCGCCGTCGCTCAGTTCGCTGGTACCCTCCCCGGTGTGGCCATCGCCGAGACATGTACTTTCGCCTGCTCAGAGGACTCGCAGCGCCGGATTAGGGCGGCGGTTACGGAACACGGACTGAACCGGGTGGTGGTGGCCGCATGTTCGCCGATCACCCACGGGCCGGTGTTTCAGCAGACGATCACCGAGGTCGGGCTTAATTCTGGCCTCTTTGAGATGGCCAACATCCGCAATCAGTGTTCGTGGGTTCACTCCCAGTCGGCGGATCACGGCCCGGCTACGGCCAAGGCCGAGGATCTGGTGCGGATGGCGGTGGCCCGCGCCGATAAGCTCACGTCTCTGCCCGCCCAGACGGTCGAGGTGACGCCGAGCTGTCTGGTGATTGGTGGCGGTGTCGCCGGGATGACGGCGGCGATCACTCTGGCCGATATGGGGATTACGACCTATCTGGTTGAGCGCGAGAGCGGGTTGGGCGGCAAACTCAACACGCTGTCAACCCTGGCCCCCAGCGACATCTCGGCCAGCGAGGTGCGCGAGCAACTGGTGCGCTCAGTGAACCAGCGCCCCCGGATCACGGTCTTTCTCAGCGCCGAGGTGAGCGAGGTTGAGGGCTATGTGGGCAACTTCCGGGCCACGCTCGACGAGGGTGTGGGCGGTGCGGTGACGCAACTCCAGGTTGGCACGATGATTGTGGCCACCGGCTACCGCGAGGCGGATCTGCGCGGGCGTTACGGCTACGGCGACGACCCACGGGTGATCACGCAGTTGGAACTTGAGCGCCGTCTACGCGACGGTACGCTGGGCTCGCCACGCTCCATCGTCATGGTGAACTGCGCTGGGTCGATGGACGAAACCAACCCGGCCTGTTGCCGAATCGGCTGTACGATCTCGGTAAAGAATGCGCGCATGCTCCGTCGATCCGCTCCCGAGGCGGGTATTTTTATGCTCTATCAGGAAATGCGCGTGTATGGCAAGGGGCAGGAAGAGTATTTTACGCAGATGCTCGAAGAGGTGCAGCCCTTCCGCGTCCGCTACGATAGCGCTCGTCCGCCCGAAGTACGGACACGCGGCAGGAGCCTGACGGTCTCGGTCTACGATACGCTGCTGCGCGAGGATCTCAGCATCGAGGCCGACTTGATCGTACTGACGGCGGCCCTACAGGGTGACGCGCAGACGCCTCGGCTCAAGCAGATGCTCAAGGTATCTACCGACGCCCAGGATTTTTATAGCGAAGCCCACGCTAAGATCCGCCCGCTCGACTTCACCACCGACGGGATTTATCTGTGTGGGGCCGACCATTATCCGCGTACCATCCCGGATACGATTGCTCAGGCGGCGGGCGCAGCCTCACGTGCGGCTATCCCGCTGTTGCGCGGTCGTGTCACGGTTGAGCCGATTGTCGCGGAGGTGAACCCAGATGCGTGTACGGGTTGCGGCGACTGTGCGCCACTCTGCCCGTATGGGGCGATGGAGATGGACATTACCCGCAGCATTGTCACCATCGCCGAGGTGCTGTGTAAGGGCTGCGGAACCTGTGTCGCGGCTTGCCCCTCGGGCGCGCTCCAGCAGCGCGGCTTCAGCGATGGGCAGGTGCTGGCGATGATCGAGGCGGCGTGGGAGGTGACGCGGTGACGCGGTGACGCGGTGACGCGGGGACGCGGTGACGCGGTGACGCGGTGACGCGGTGACGCGGTGACGCGGGGACGCGGGGACAGGTGACAC
>Ga0194060_10002877_pt1 | contig 12279 bp, 7 predicted proteins | sample SepL225m_MetaG_FD_163427 | JGI IMG/M metagenome (GOLD analysis project Ga0194060, IMG submission 163427) | Anoxic zone freshwater microbial communities from boreal shield lake in IISD Experimental Lakes Area, Ontario, Canada - Sep2016-L222-5m | ecosystem: Environmental > Aquatic > Freshwater >... | reverse complement strand
GCGAAGACCAATACCTTCTTGCAGATAATCCATTTCATATAGGTGCTCGCGCCACTTGCGATCAAGAACAGAGAGCAAGATTTTGCGCTCGAGCTCGCGGGTAACTGTTGGCGTAAGAGTTTCTTCGCGGGACGTATAAGCCTTTTCTACATCCGTTAGAACTCGATCAAGTAAGAAATCTTGATCAAGGGCAGCCTGGCCACCAACTTCTTGAATAATAGATTCAACAGTGAATGACATTGGATAAAGTGAACCGAGGGCGGTAAATAACTTAGGCAGATCCCATTCTTCGCTATAGCCATCACTTGTCGCAGCGATGACGTATGCCGAGACGGTATCTTGAATAAAGGTTTGTACCTGGACTTGGATATCAGCGCCCTCTAGAACTTCACGACGCTCGCGATATACAACTTCGCGCTGGCGATTCATTACATCGTCATATTTAAGAACATTCTTACGCATTTCAAAGTTAAGAGATTCGACTTGAGTTTGCGCCGAACGAATAGCATTCGAAACCATCTTAGATTCGATTGGAACCTCATCCGCAATTCCGGCTGCCCCCAAGAAACGCTCTACTAAGCCAGAATTAAAGCGGCGCATTAAGTCATCTTCTAAAGATAGGTAGAAACGGGATTCACCTGGATCACCTTGACGGCCAGATCGACCACGCAACTGATTATCGATACGTCGAGATTCGTGACGTTCTGTTCCAAGAACGTACAAGCCACCTAGTTCTACAACAACTTCATGTTCCTTAGAAACCGCAGCTTTTTGTTTCGCTAGTTCTGCGCCCCATGCTGCTTCATACTCTTCTGGAGTTTCTACTGGGTTTAGACCACGACGTTGTAATTCAAAGTCCGCCATAAATTCTGGGTTACCACCAAGCATGATGTCGGTACCGCGACCTGCCATATTAGTTGCGACAGTAACTGCGCCAACTGTTCCTGCTCGCGCAATGATTGCGGCTTCGCGCTCGTGTTGTTTAGCGTTCAAAACTTCATGCGGAATACCACGTTGTTTCAATAGCGTTGCAAGCTCTTCAGATTTTTCAACGCTAACAGTTCCAACAAGAACTGGTTGGCCCTTCTTGTGACGCGCGGCAATATCATCGGCAGAGGCCATGAACTTCGCGCGTTCTGTCTTATAAATTAGATCTGCGGCATCTACGCGCTGCATTGGCTTGTTGGTCGGAATTGGAGTTACTCCAAGGCTGTAAATCTGCATCAATTCTGCGGCCTCGGTCATCGCTGTACCTGTCATTCCTGACAACTTCTTATACAAACGGAAGTAATTTTGAAGAGTAATTGTTGCAAGGGTCTGGTTCTCATCTTGAATTTCAAGCCGTTCCTTCGCTTCAAGAGCCTGGTGTAAGCCCTCGTTATAGCGCCGGCCAGCAAGCATGCGTCCAGTGTGCTCATCGACGATCAATAGCTCACCTGACATCACAACATAGTCTTTATCTCTCTTGAATAACTCTTTCGCACGAACCGCGTTGTTTAAGTAACCAATCATCGGAGTATTTACTGACTCATAAAGGTTTTCAATGCCAAGGAGTTCTTCAACGCGGGTAACACCAGCTTCTAGGATGCCCACGGTGCGCTTCTTTTCATCAACTTCGTAGTGAAGGTCGCGATCTAATTTTCCAGAAATAGTTGCAAATTCTTGGTACCACTTCGTTGCCTTATCAGCCGGGCCGCTGATGATCAACGGCGTTCTGGCCTCATCGATCAAAATAGAGTCTGCTTCATCGATAATTGCGAAATTATGTTCACGCTGGACGCAATCTTCTAAAGTCCAAGACATGTTGTCGCGTAGGTAATCAAAACCAAATTCATTATTAGTGCCATAAGTGATATCAGATGCATATGCCTCGCGACGTTCAGCGGGAGACATACTGGAGAGAATTACGCCAACTTTCAAACCTAAGAAACGGTGAATTCTTCCCATCCACTCGCTATCGCGCTCGGCTAGGTAATCATTAACCGTTACAACGTGCACACCTTTTCCAGATAGAGCATTTAAATAAGCAGGAAGCGTTGAAACTAAAGTTTTACCTTCACCCGTACGCATTTCGGCAATATTGCCTTGGTGAAGCGCGGTGCCACCCATTATTTGAACGTCGTAGTGACGTTGCCCTAAAGTTCGCTTTGCAGCCTCACGAACTGTTGCAAAAGCCTCTGGAAGTAAATCATCTAAGGTTTGGCCAGCCGCTAAGCGCTCCCGAAATTTTTGAGTTTGGGCACGTAGATCGGCATCCGAAAGTTCGGAAATCTTGCCTTCAAAACTGTTCACGCTTTCCGCAATTTTTTCGAGTTGGCGAATATGACGACCTTCGCCGGCTCGCAATATCTTGTCTAGTAGCGGTGACACAGTTCCTCTTTCGCTTAATTCTCGAAATGCCAATTCCGGTAAAGGAGCACGACCTTGGTTTGGCCTACTTGGGGTGGGACAGGGCTCTATCTTAATGCGTAAAACCCAGGAGTTGCACACGAAGCGAGTGCGCCTGAAACAGGTATTTTCCCGCTCGCCAATGCCAGTTTTGCTGCAGCAATTGTGGCCCCTGTTGTAACTAAATCATCCAAGATATAAATCTCATGATTTCCTCGGCTGAGAATGTGTTCATAGATTCTTTGAGTGCTGGAAAATTGCAATTTATAGGCACCAGCCATATTTTTATTTCGTGCCGACAAATCAAGCCCCGCTTGATCACGAACCCTCCTCGACAAAATTAAGCAATCAATGATAATAATTTTTCGAGAGGTGAAGGTGGACGCCAGAACTTGCGCTAAAACCAAACTATGTTTAAAGCCACGAACTCGGTTTGCAGACGCTCGAGAGGGAATCGGGATTACATAAATTGGAGAACTCTTGTCGCCGATATTCTTTTTTGGATTCTTTAATTCACTAGATTCACTAGATTCACTAGATTCACTAGATTCACTAGATTCTGTGATCCCGCTATTTTGGATCTGGGAAGTTAGCGCTAATTGCAGAGCGCTCATTAAAAATCCAACTAGCACCTTCCTAGCATTTTTATCATTATCTTCTTTCGCGGCAAGAACTATCCGGGTCATTTCTGGCGAATAGCGCGCTCCGGCAAATATAGGAGTCCCCAAGTTTTGAAATTTTATGGGATCTGAACTCATAATTGAGCTACAGGATTCACAAATGTAGGTTCTTATTCGGCCGCAATATATGCATCTTTGAGAGTAAATAAGTGAAGTTAGCGGTGAAAGAAATTTTAACACCGGCTAATTATTGTAAAGATTTACTTACTAAAGCTCGCCGATTTCTTTCTCTGTTAATTGCTCGCCTCTGGGGACTACTGAAATCGGATGAGAATCAACAACGCCTCCGGCGAATTTTGGTAGCGTTAAAACAAAATGTGCACCACGCTTTGGTTGTCCCCAAGCTTCAAGAGTTCCTTGGTGGAGTTTTGCATCCTCCATCGCGATAGATAAGCCAAGACCTGTGCCACCTCTTGTGCGGGCGCGTGCTGGATCTGCGCGCCAGAAACGATCAAATAGTGAGGCGCGATCTTTGCTTGAGAAGCCAATTCCATAATCTCTAACGCCAATCGCAATCACAGTTTCATTTTCACGGATTGTTACGTCAATTGCTTGACCTTCGCGGTGGTCGATGGCGTTTGTGATCAAGTTGCGCAAGATGCGCTGAATCCGGCGTTTATCAACGTCAACCATAATTTCATCAGCCGGTGCGATCAGATTGATAATTCGCTCTTGGCTTGGGTGAACGTAATCGATCGATTCGCGAACCAAACCGACTAGGTCGATCGAATCAGTCTCCATAACTGCGGCTGCGGCATCGAATCGGCTCACTTCAAGCAGGTCTACAAGTAATGATTCGAAGCGATCAATCTGCGAAATAAGCAGTTCTGCACTTCTGGCTGTCGAAGGATCAAAGTCATCTTTTGAACCATAGATAACTTGAGAGGCCATTCGAATTGTTGTGAGTGGTGTTCGCAGTTCATGGGAAACATCGGATACGAATCGCTGCTGAAGCATGGATAAATTCTCGAGTCTGGAGATCTGTTGCTTTAGCGCAACTGCCATTTCATTAAACGCGTAACCAAGGCGCGCCACTTCATCACTTCCTCGAACATCCATCCGCTGATCCAGGTCACCCGCAGTTAATTCTTCCGCAATTCGCGCGGCATCGCGCACCGGCCCAATAAGTCTGCGAAGAACAAACCAAGTAACTAAGCCGATCAAAATAATAAGCAGTCCGCCGGCAAGTGAGAGTGAACGAGCGAAGAGTGCGACCGTAGAAGATTGCTGCGATAGGCCATAAACAACATAAAACTCATACCTACCGAAATTACTTACAGTTATCTGATGGCCAACAGCGATTGCCTCTTGGGTTCGTCCATCAGCATAAAGAATTGTTGTGCGCTCCCACTTTGTACTTGGCGATTTTCTAGTTTCTAAGCGCAAGGATTTCGGAATACTCGTGTCCAACATCAGGTTTGAAGTTCCACTGGCAATTAGAGTTGATTTAACTCCGGGAAATGCGAAAAGTGCCACTTCGCGAGCCGGATTATTTTCCGTTGCACCTGGCACTGCCAAAATTTCATTGGCAACCATTTTTACCGTGGCTTTATCTTGATATTTTGCGAATTGAAGTTGGAGTTGAATTGATCTGGCTGTGGATTGCGCATCAGCTATGGCAATGTGGAGCTTTTCGTCAAAAATTCCAGTTGATATTCGGTTATAAAGAATCGTTCCAAGAAGTGAAATAATCAGGATTGAAATTATTACGATGGTTCCAGTTACTCGAACTACCAGCGAACTACGCCAGCGCGAGAATATTGGGCTCACTCTGAACTGCCTAGAACACCAGCCTTATATCCAACGCCGCGCACGGTTAGAATAATTTCAGGATTTTCGGCATCGCGTTCCACTTTGGAACGTAAGCGTTGAATGTGAACGTTAACCAATCTTGTGTCAGTTGCTGGTCGATATCCCCAAACTTCGCTGAGTAGCGCCTCGCGACTAAATACGCGACCTGGCTCTTTAGCAAGTGCCACTAATAAATCGAATTCCAAGCGAGTCAATGGAATATTTTGGCCATCTCGAATTATTGAATGCGCAATCTGATCAATCTTGATATTTCCAATGCTAAGACCAGTGGTTGTTTCAACACCTGTCCTGCGCAGGCGAACTTTGAGCCTGGCTAAAAGTTCAGATGAATTAAATGGTTTAACCATGTAGTCATCTGCACCAGCTTCAAGTCCGGCAACTACATCTTGGGTATCGCCCTTCGCGGTGAGCATGACAATTGGAACCATAGAAACTGTTCGAATTAATTTACAAACTTCTACGCCATCCATACCTGGCAACATGACATCGAGCAGCACTAAATCCGGATTTTGCAAAGCGAATGCGGACATGACTTCATCTCCGCGGTTTACTAGGTCTACTTGATAGCCATCGCCCGTTAAAACAATACCGAGCATCTCGGCAAGATCTTGGTCGTCATCGACAACCATGATCAGGGTCATTAGCTACCGTGCTCCCAAGAGTTCAAGTACAGCTCTTGTGCTGGAGTTAGCTTGTCAATGGTTGATCCCATGCTCTCCAACTTCAAACGTGCAACTTCTTTATCAATTTGTGTTGGAACGTTATGAAGTCCGGCACCAAGTCCTGCTGCAGCTTTCAAAAGATATTCAGCAGTCAGCGCTTGATCCGAGAATGACATATCCATTACAGATGCTGGATGTCCTTCAGCGGCACCGAGGTTAACCAAACGTCCTTCAGCGAGAAGCAAAATACGTCGGCCATCTGCCATTACATATTCATCTGTCTGGTGGCGCATCTTGGCGTTCTTCTTAGCAGCCTTCTGCTCGAGCCAAGCAACGTCAATTTCAATATCAAAGTGGCCAGCATTGGAAAGAATCGCGCCATCCTTCATTACCTTGAAGTGTTCTTCACGAAGCACATCGCGGTTTCCGGTAACAGTTACAAAGAAATCCCCGTACTTTGCCGCTTCGGTCATTGGCATGACGCGGTAACCCTGCATCAAAGCATCAAGTGCCTTAGTTGGATCAATTTCAGTAACAATTACATCTGCGCCCATTCCCTTGGCACGTTCTGCAACGCCTTTACCGCAATAACCAAATCCAGCAACAACCATAACTTTTCCAGCAACAAGTGAGTTGGTTGAACGGAAAATCGCATCCATAGTTGACTGACCAGTACCGAAACGGTTATCAAACATATGCTTGGTATCAGTGTCGTTAACGGCGATCATTGGGAATTTAAGTGCGCCATCTTTTGCCATCTGGCTCAAGCGAATTACGCCGGTTGTTGTCTCTTCGCAACCGCCCACAATGCCATCGATTAATTCGGTTCGAGTTGTGTGGAGCGTGTTAACTAAATCGCAACCATCATCAAAAACCAAGTGTGGCTTTATATCTAGTGAAGCGTTGATGTGTGAGTAATAACCATCGCGGTCCACTGAGTTGCGAGCAAAAACACTAATTCCATATTCATGAACGAGCGCAGCTGCCGTATCGTCTTGGGTTGAAAGTGGATTTGAAGCACAGAGTGCTAATTCAGCACCGCCCGCTTTAAGTGCGCGCATCAAGTTCGCAGTTTCGGTAGTCACGTGCATGCATGCGGAAATTCGAATTCCGGTAAATGGCTTCTCTTTTTCAAAGCGCGCGCGAATTTGTGCGAGTACAGGCATATTTCGTTCGGCCCATTCAATCTTTTTCTTGCCTTCGGCGGCGAGAGCTGGATTAGCAATATCGTGTTTAACGGCGGTCTCTACAGTCACAAACGGCTCCTATTTATTTGATGATCTAACACGGTGATTAAATGACATTCGTTCTGGCTATGAGCGTAGGTTATCGCTTCGCGCGGATGATTGCGAGTACAGAGTCCCTTACCGAAGCCATAATCGCCTCGGTGTCGCCTTCAACATTTAATCTGAGCAAGGGCTCGGTATTTGAAGCCCGCACGTTAAACCAGTACTTAGGCCCAGTGATGGTTATGCCATCTAGTTCATCAATGGTGTGCTCTGGCCCATATTTTTCGAGGATGGCTTTTTGGGCCGCAGGAACATCTTTGACTTCTGAATTTATTTCACCGCTCGCAAAATATCGGTTGAATGGTTTCAAGAGGGAGGACAAACTTTTTTTGGTTGCAGCAAGTTCAGTAAGTGCAAAGAGCGCCGCCAGCATTCCGGAATCTGCGCGCCAGAAATCAGAGAAATAGAAATGCCCGGAATGTTCGCCACCAAATACCGCATCAGAATCCGCCATCATCTTCTTAATATATGAATGACCCACTCTTGATCTAAGTGGCTTTCCGCCATTCTCGGTAATTATTTCTGGAACAGCTTTGGAGGAGATTAGGTTATAAATAATTGTTGACCCTGGCTTGCGTGCAAGTTCGCGAACGGCGATAAGTGAAGTTAGGGCCGATGGATTAACTAAATCACCTTTTTCATCGATCAAGAAACAGCGGTCGGCATCACCATCAAAAGCCAAGCCGATATCGGCACCTACTTTCTTAACCTTCTTCTGTAGGTCCACTAAATTCTTTGGATCGATTGGATTGGCTTCATGATTTGGAAAATTGCCATCCAACTCGAAAAACATTTCGGTGACTTCAACATTTAGCCGCGCCATCACGGCTGGGGCGGTATGGCCCGCCATGCCATTACCAGCATCGATTACTACCTTTAACTTTCTAAATTTCTTGGCCGGGTCACTTATTTCTGGAAAGAGTGAGAGTAAAAATTCAACATAATCGTCCAGCAAATTTTCTTCCACTTGGTGGCCGACTGGACGATTTGCAATAGGAATACCAGTTACCAACAAATCTTTAATTCTAAGTAAGCCAGATTCTTCGCCAATCGGGCGAGCGCCACTCTTGCAGAGCTTTACACCGTTATATGCCGCTGGATTATGGCTTGCGGTAAACATTGCACCAGGCATATTTAACTTGCCAGATGCAAAGTAGAGCATGTCGGTTGAGGCCAGGCCAATTCGAACCACATCCATACCTTGCGAAGTTGCACCATCACTAAATGCGGTAGCAAGAAGTGCGGATGATGGGCGCATATCTTCACCAATAACTATCGATGAAGGTTCACGTTCCTCTTGAAGGAATTTTGCAAAAGCGCCACCGAGAGCAAATGTGAAGTCTGGTGTGATCTGGCTATCTACTAAGCCACGAACGTCATAGGCCTTGATAATTGAATTTAAAAACTCAGGCTTGAACACCTAAAGAAGTCTAGTAACTCTAATTTGGAATTGCGCGCAGATGTCCCCGACGGCCGATTTCCTGCGCAACTCCGAGTGGATTTCCCTGCGAATCTGGGCCTGAGTGAGATTCCCCTTGGCCTTTTGAACCAGCCTCACGAACCGCATCTGCGATAGCCATCAAATCATCACTGCTTGGTCCGGCAACTTCAGTAGGTGTCGCCTCTTTCAAAACAGTCCAACCAACTGGCGCACTCATGCGTTGGCTATGTTGATCGCAAAGATCATATGCATGCGGCTCGGCAAATGTTGCAAGTGGGCCAAGCACTGCAGTCGAATCTGCATAAATATAGGTAAGAGTTTTAGTTGCAAGGTGGCGACAGCCAGCACGTGAACAGAAGCGACCAGAGCGTGCCGCACCGGCCGTACCTGATTGCTGGGATGTCATAAGTTAGAGATTAGCCCCTGCGTTGTGAAAAACACGGCATTTAACGTCGGGCGATTACTCCAGCGTCGGGAACTGGAACGCTGGCACTTTCCAAAACGGCGCCCGGTGCAAGAAGTAAATGACTTAGCCCACCCGATCCTTGGAATATCACCGATCCGTAAGTCGCCTTAGTTGAATTAGCCAAATTTGTGAAAGATGCGCGAATCAATCCCGTTTTAGGAATCCAGGTAGCCGAGTCGCTCCCGGTAACTGTTTGAGTTCCACTCTTACCGCCCACTGCAATCCATGAAATTTGGACGGCAATATTGCCTCCAGTGAACTGCACACTTGGTGTTAAGCCACCGAAATTCATTGATACTGAAGTTAACGGATTTGCTGAACTTGACCAAGAAAAATCTTTCGTGCCAAACGCACCTGTGGTGCTTTGAACGGCGGCGACAATTGGTTGATCAGAATCAAGTACTAGTGAATAAATCCCAGCAGAAATTACTGGCGAAAAGTTAATGTCGGTAACTTGACCACGTGTTACTGAAAAGCCATCCAAGCCGACAGGTGCAAAGGAACCATCACTTGAAATTACCGTTGCCTTAACCGTGGCATCGATATTTCCGGGAGCCAAAATTCGCAGCGTCTGGGTCGCGTGTTTGCCTTTTCCTACGACGATATTTGAGATCGCCGGAATTACTACGTGGTTCTGCGGCCTAGCCCCAGGACTTACAAAATCTGCGCCTAAGGAGCGCAGACCTTTTCGCCGCTCATCAAAGAAAAATGTGCTGACTCGACCAGAGCGGGTGATCGCATGAATAGCCACACTGTCTTCTCCGGGCGCTAGCGCATCTAGAAATATCCGTTTTTGCGAATTTGGCGCAACTGTTACCGAAGCTAGCGGCGCCGGACCTTTTGAAGTAAAAACTAAGAGGTCTACAACCGAAACGCTCAATCCACTATTAACAATATCGAACGCGCCTTTACTAGTGAGGGATCCGGATCCACCCACGAACCAGGCATCGCCATTACTTATTGCACAAACTGCAGTAGCAAGCCAAGGGCTTTTCCCGCGAATTACTGAAATTGCGCTTAATGGATCTCCATCAACGAGCAATGGATTATTTACCAAAATATTTGATGACCCGGCTTTAGTCAAAGCGTTGGATTTACTAGGTATGGAACGAACTTTGACTTTTGCGTTCGCTAAAACCGCGGTTGCACTTCCATCACTTAAGTTTCCGGGACAAGCGGTTGCCGGGAAATTTTGTACTAGCTTTATTGCACTGTCTATCTTTGGCGTAAGAGTTGTCGCCAGAATGGATGCTAAAACTAAGGCAAGTGCAATGAGGGTAAATTTATTGAGTTTTAGCTTCATGCTAACTCCTCAACATCTATCTCACGGCGGCGGCGGCCTGCTGGCAGCGCCAAGACAATTACTGTTAATAGTGAGATAAGTTCGAGTGAGACCAACGCTCGACGTTTAGTTCCATCGTGCAAAATAGTGAGAGTTCCCGCATCAGAAACCACAAAAGTTGGAAGTCCGATATCTGATTTTTCTAGCTGTAGTGGAACGCCATTAAATAACGCGTGCCATCCAGAATCATATTTTTCCGCCAAGGTAATTACACCCGGGGACTGCACATCAGCTATCGCCCCAATATCATTTGATGCGATTGGTGTAACGGCGCTTGCTGGATCAAAAAGGGAAAGCCTGGAGCGACTACCGACAACCTTCCAGATAACTCCATCGGCAGTTGCAGAGCTTCTCGTGAATCCACCGATTCCATCGATCGTTCGCACAACACCTGGGTCAACTGGCGTCTTCATAAAGATATATTGAATTCCATAGGCACCAATAACTTTGCTAGATGAGATGCCGATGCCACTAATTAAATCTGCAACTGCAAGTTCGATCTCTTGTGGCGTTGCAACAGTTACATCAGGATCACCAATTTCAAGGTCTCCACCACGTGTAATGAAATATTTCAGAACGCTGCCTTCCATGCCCAATACCAAAGTCTTTGGTCTAGCTGGTGATTCACTTAAAGAGGAGACAAACGCTGGAATAACTGCTCGCTTCTGGCTGGTCACCTGGGAATTTGCACCAATTGTTATTGACCATGCGCTCGTTCCAACCAAAGCGAAAACTACAACAACTGCTGTGATTGCAGATGCGAAGTGACCGAATCCCAGGGCGGAGCCGCGCAGATTCGGAATTAAGGTCGAAGAAATTTTCAAGGCAGGTTGCAGGATTATTATTTCGATAAATAATAATAATGTTCCGGTCCAAACGGTACCGAGGCTGCCGTGGCCTGAGATATGTAATTGCGTAACCGACACTGCGATGGCTAAAAGTCCCAAAGCTGTGACCGACTCACCAATATAGCGGTTACTGAAAACAACGATCAACAAAAAGATTATGAATGGTGCAACCAACCAGGTTGGCACTCCGGAGGTACCACCTGGGTTTAAGAGAAGCACTTGCGATAGCGAGCCGCCCGATACTGGCAGCCCAGGATCAAGCAAGATTTGAGTGGGGTGCACTAGTAGAGATGCCGACCAAGGAAAATTTAGCAAAACGGGAATTATTAAGAAGGCAAAGAACCGCTTTATTCGAGCGAGATCAGCGGTCATCAGGAATTTAACTGCTGATAACTCCTTGATTTCGCCCAGGCGATTAACGAGTTCTGTAACGATAAAGTACAGCGAAACTGCGCACCAGATTGTCATAAAGAGTGCGGAGAATGCCGAGATAAAACTTGCGAAGAGCGCTAAGAAGTAGATGCGACGCCAAGATCCAACCTTCGTCGCTGCTTGTAGTGGAGCCAAACTAATAAAAGTTGGTGCAACTAGAGCCAGTACCAGCGTTCCTAACCTACCTTCGGCGATGCTATTCCAAACCACAGGTGACATCGCGTAGATCAAACCACCAAGTACTGCAAATCGAATTGTTAAACCTGTCCGCTTAATTGAGCGATACATAACGAAGAAAGCGAGTGGTGGAGTCACCCAAAAAAGTGCGGCGATAAAGAATTTTAACTTTCCGAAAGTTACGAGTGATGCCAAACCAAGAATTCCAACCCAAGGCGGTGTTGGGGCTGCTGAACCTAGGCCCACTTGGTGCCAAGATTCGCCAAATTTTCTAAATAGATCACTCGCACCTTCTGGTGAAACTGGAAGTGCGCCACCACTTAGCGTGCCGTAACGATTTCGTGCTGCTAGCAAAGTTACTAACGTAATTATTCCTAAGCCAATAAGTAATGGTCGGTTATGCAGAGTTTTGAAACGATTTCTTTTTACCGCTGGCTGAGATTCTTGATCTTCAAAAGTTTCATCGATTACACCGATGTCGGCGTAGGAGGCCGGTTCGCTCGCTAAATCATCCTCCCGATTGAAGTGCAAATATTTAGAGATTGCATCTGATGCTTTTTCAAATGCTAGGCGCGCCTGACTTCCACGCGGTGGAATAAATTGACGAACAACTTGGACCGAAAGCAAACGTTTCGCTCGGCGCGATCGCCGCGCCTTGATTAAGTCGGCCGGCTTCAACACGATCAATGCGACGGCAGCTAACTCATCTCCAGCATAACCAGGAAGTTTTGAGACTAAATAA
>Ga0194060_10002876_pt1 | contig 12279 bp, 8 predicted proteins | sample SepL225m_MetaG_FD_163427 | JGI IMG/M metagenome (GOLD analysis project Ga0194060, IMG submission 163427) | Anoxic zone freshwater microbial communities from boreal shield lake in IISD Experimental Lakes Area, Ontario, Canada - Sep2016-L222-5m | ecosystem: Environmental > Aquatic > Freshwater >... | reverse complement strand
CGTCTCCAGGATCTCCTTCGCGCGGGCAGCCTGGGCTTGGATTTCCTCGCGCTTCTGCCCCTCGAGCATGGCGAGCATCTCGTCGGAGACGGTCTCGCCGTCGTCCAGCTGCAAGTACGCGAGCTTCCCGCTCCCGAATCCAGCGACCTCGAGCATATGCGTCGCATAGACGGAAGCCTGGCGAAGATCGCTGCGCGAGCCGTTGTCGGCCCCGGCGAGAACCAGGTCCTCCGCAACCCTTCCGCCAAGGAAGAAGGCGATCTGGTCGCCATACCCCTTCCTCGTCAGGTTCGGCTCCGTTCCCTCGTCGCGCCTGGCGACGTGTCCCCTGCAGCCAGGGGACGGAACGATGGTCGCCGACTGGATCGAAGCCACCAGCCCGACCGCTCCCCCGACGACCAGGTGCCCGGCCTCATGGTAGGCCGTGCGGCGCCGGTCCGCGTCGGAAAGCGGCTTGGCGTCAGGCGCCAGTTCGGCCTTCGAGCTGGGAACGAGACGGTCGTATGCCCAGCAAACGAACTCCGTGACCCCCCAAATGACGGCAACGACCACCGGGTACGTAAGGAGAACCGTAATGTCCCCTTTTGCGATGGCCGCCGTTCCCGTCGATACGAGACCGAGTTGTACCGCGCTGTTCAGATTTTTGCTCATCCTTTCTCCATTGGTCTCCAACCGGATTGGCTGGAAGTGACGAAAGGTATCAAAAAACCGGCCGTTTGTCAACGGCCGGAGGGTGAGACGCGCTTACCGCTGTGCCTCGCGAAGGCGGCGAAACGGGCCTTCCGTGGCGCAGAGTTGCGCGTACGGGCCGCATTGGACGACGCGGCCATGGTCGAGGACGACCACGATGTCGGCGAGCGCGACGGTGGAGAGGCGATGCGCGACGATGAGGACCGTGCGCGATCCCTTGAGGCGCTCGACGGCCTCCGCCATGATGCGGGCTTCGCTGATGCTGTCGAGATTCGACGTTGGCTCGTCGAGAATGAGCAGGCGCGGGTTTCGCAGAAGCGCCCGGGCAAAGGCGAGGCGCTGGGCCTGGCCGCCGGAAAGCTTGATGCCGCTTTCGCCTACCTCCGTTTGGTAACCATCCTTGAGCCCGAGAATGAACTCATGCGCGTCGGCAAGCCGGGCGGCGCGTTCCACCTGTTCCTGCGTCGCGTCCGCAACGCCGAACGCGATGTTATCGAACACCGTCGCGTTGAACATGCTCGCGCCCTGGATGACGGTCCCGACCTGCGACAGGTACTCCGCGAGATCAAGGTCGCGCAGATCCTTTCCGTCCACGAGGACGCGTCCGCCATGAACGTCGAAACCTCGGAGAAGGAGTGTCACGAGCGTGGTCTTTCCAGCCCCCGACTCGCCGACGATCGCGACCGTCTGGCCCGGCGGGACGAAAAAGCTCACGCCATGGATCGTCCCGGCCGCGTCGGGATAGGAAAACGAGACGTTCTCGAACGAGATCGAACCGGCCATCCTGCCAAGCGGGATCGGGTTCGTTGGCGGGAGGATGTCGGGCTTCGTATCGAGAAGCTCGAACAGCTTTTCCGCGTCCGGCTTCAGGCGCTGGACGAACGCGTAATGCCGGACGAGCATTTCCGCCGAGCCGACCAGGCGGTTGACGGTGCCCACGACCAGCGTCATCGTCCCGAGGGTGATCTCGTGCCGGATGAGCTGCCACGCGGCAATCGCGAGGACGATCCCGGTCACCGAGTTGCGGATCACGGACTGGCGGACGGACATCGCGAGAAGCCGACGCGAGAGACGCTCGTCGAGGCCGAACACGCGCAGATTCCGGAGCTCGACTCCCTGAAGGACGGATCCTTCGAGCGCCGCCGCCTTCACCAGGCGGATGTTCCGCAGCACGTCGCTCTTGTACGTCTCCGCGGCAAGGCTTTCCTTCCGGGCGAGACGTCGGTCATCGACGAGGCGACGCGCCTGCCACATGAACAGCCCGATCGATCCCGCGATCCCGACGACGATCACCGAGCCAGGCAACGGATCGACGTACAGCACGCAAGCCGCAAACACGATCCCCTGCAGCACCGACGGGATCATCTGCGAAAGCGCGACCCAGACGATCTGGTGCGTTCCTTCCAACCCCTTCGACACGACGTTCGATTTCTCGGACGTGTCCTGGCGCGCGTGGAATCCGAGCGACAGGCGAAGCAGATGCCTCGCCGTATCGGCCGAGAGCGCCAGTCCCATGCGTCGCTGGAGACGCTCCGAGACGAACGACGAGAAGTCTCCCATCGTCCCGGAAACCGCCCCCGCGATCACGACGAACGCGACCGCAATGAACGCCTCGCGCGGATCGGCCTCCGCCCCGCGAGCCCATCCCTCGACCCATCCCTGGATCGCGTCGAACAGCCGCATCTGCGCGACCACCGGAACGAATCCGACGATCTGTGCCAACAGGCTGACCCCGAATACGATCCACAGAGTCCTGCCGAACGGACGTGTGACACCGTAAATTCTCTTCCAAAAGACCATTGTTTCTCCAATTGTGAAGGTTCCCAACGCCTTGTTGGGAGGGCGGAATATACCAAAAAACCGGCCGTTTGTCAACGAACCGGTTCTTCGCGTTGCGTGTCGACCACCCCTGACCCCTCCTCCCTATGAGGAGAGGTAACTTTTAGTAATCCCGCAGCTTGTCGATCATCGGGTGCGCCTGGATCTTTTCCAAAGCCTTTGCCTCGATCTGGCGGATGCGCTCGCGGGTGACGTCGAATTCCTTGCCCACCTCCTCGAGCGTGTGGCTCACTCCGTCGGTGAGGCCGAAGCGCATCTCGAGGATTTTCTGCTCGCGCGGGCTGAGGTCGCGCATGGCGGCGTTGACGTAGTCGCGGAGAAGCTCCCTCGCGGCAGCCTTGTCCGGGGAGATCGTCTTGATGTCCTCGATGAAGTCCTCGAGCTTGGAATCCTCGTCGTCGTCGCCGACGCTTGTCTCGAGCGACACGGTGTCCTGCGAGATACGGATGATGTGCTGGACCTTCTCGAGCGGCTCGTTCATTTCGGCGGCGATCTCTTCCGGTAGCGGCTCGCGGCCGAGGTCCTGGATGAGGCGGCGTTCCACCTGCATGAAGCGGTTGATGGTCTCGACCATGTGCACCGGGATGCGGATGGTGCGGCTCTGGTCGGCCAGGGCGCGCGTGATGGCCTGGCGGATCCACCAGGTGGCGTACGTTGAAAACTTGTAGCCCTTTCGATATTCGAACTTCTTCACGGCGCGGAACAGCCCGATGTTTCCCTCCTGGATCAGGTCGAGCAGGCTCAGCTGCTTGCCCACGAACTTCTTGGCGATGGACACGACGAGACGCAGGTTCGCCTCGATGATGCGGCGCTCGGCCTCCTTGTCGTTGTGTTCCTTTCGCTTGGCGAGCGCGACCTCCTCGTCGCCCTTGAGAAGCGGGATCTTTCCGATTTCGCGGAGGTACATCTGGATGGAGTCCTGCGACAATTCCGGCACCTCCATGCGCTTGGCGGTGTGCGTGGTGCGAATCTTGTCGTACACGTCGCCGTGCTCCTTGCCGCGGCCGAGGATTCCCTCCTTCATTTCGATGAAGTGGACGCCGATGCGGTCGATGCGGTCGAGAAACTCGCGGAACGCGTCCACGTAGTCCTCCACGTCGCTGAAGGTAAACAGCACTTCGTTCTCCGTGATAAAACCGCGCTGCTGGCCCTTGCGGACGAGACGGTTGAGAATTTCCTCGTTCGGCGGAGTCGCACGAACGTATCGCGCCTTTGGGAGCGCGACGTGCTTTTCGACATGCTTCTCTACATGTTTCGCCACGACCTTGACGACGGGCTTGGCAACGACCTTCGCCGCTGGCTTCTTCGTCGGCTTTTCGACGACCTTCTTTGCCGCAACCTTCGCGACGACCTTCTTTATGATCTTCTTCACCATACGAAAACGCGAAAAAGCGATAAAAACCTATCGCAGCGCATTGAATTCACGGATGAGTTTTTCCACGGTCGCTGTGTCGCCCGCCTCTTCGGCGCGGCGCATATCCGCTTCGATTGCCTTTCTTTGGCGATCTTTGGCGGAGGCCGTCATGGAATCAAGAAGTTCCTGGATCTGTGCCGTAACCCGTTCCGGCGGCGATTGTGCGACAAAATCTTCTCCGTGCAGGGCAAGTTGGGTGAGGAGTGAAATATCCTCGGGGTTTGCCTGCAGGCGATTGCGCATCTTGCCAAAGAATGCATGGGCCGGCTGATCCGTTGACTGCGAGGAATCATACTCCTCGCGCATGGCCTTGTAAAGCAAACGCAGGGGTTCCGTGGGGAGGAACCGGTCATCGATGGAGAGGATCAAAATGGGCCTGGATTCGGGATCTTGGAGGAAAAGGCCGAGGAGGGAGCGGGCGGCTTGCTCGTCTTTCGAGAGACGCGATGGGACCCCGCCAACAGTTATGGGGCCCCTGCTGCGCGGCATCCCACCATCCTCACTCCGACTGATGTCTCGCTCCGGGTGGCGGGAGCCCTGCCTCTCCGCCCCCATAACTGTCTTGTTTACAAGCGAGGAACGCAGAACACCCATGTCGGTCCTTAGCAAATCCGAGACCGTCTGCAACCAGTGCTCCCTCTCGATCACATCCGTGATCTGCGACAATTCCGGGAGGATCAGGGCGGCGACGGCGCGCTTGTCGTCGACGTTCGCGAGGTCGCGGTTGGCGACGGCGCGCTCGATGAAGTATTCCATGATCGGGACGGTCTTCGTGACCGCGTCGCGCCAGAGCTGAGGATCCTTCTGAACCGCGTCATCCGGATCCTTTCCCGCGTCGGCCGGAAGCACCGCGACGCGAACGTCCATCGACGCCGCGCGCGCCAAGGCGATTCCCCTCTGCGCCGCCTTGAACCCGGCCGCGTCGGCGTCGAACGAAAAGACGAGCGTCGACGTAAATCGCTTGAGCAACGCGACGTGATCCTCGGTAAGCGCGGTGCCCGACGACGCGACGACGTTCTCGACGCCCGCCTTGTGCGACGCGATCACGTCGAGGTTGCCTTCCACGACGATGACGCGGCCCTCGCGCTTGATCGCCTGCTTCGCCAGGTCAAGCCCGAACAGAAGATGTCCCTTGTGATAAATGGGCGTCTCCGGGGAATTCATGTACTTGGCCGAATCGTCCGGTGCGCCGGGAAGAACGCGGCCCGTGAACCCGACGACGTTTCCGTGCTGGTCGCGAAGCGGAACCATGATCCTTGCGCGAAACCGGTCGAACACGCCGGACCCGTCCTTTCGCTTCAATGCCAATCCCGCCCGCTCAATCTCCATCGGCTGAAACCCGCGCGTCGACAACGCGAACGTCATCGAGTCCCACGTGTCCGGCGCGAACCCAAGCTTGAACTTCTCTGCGAGCGTCACGTCGATTCCACGCTTAACCAGATATTCACGAGCGACCTTTCCCGCGTCGGACGACACCAGCGTCGAACGAAAAAACTCCGCCGCGACCTCGTTCGCCTCCACGAGCCGCTGCTTCTCGTTCGATTCCGCCGCGACGAATCGCTTTACTTCGACTCCTACCTTCTTTCCCAGATGGCGCAACGCCTCCGGGAAATCCATCCCTTCCATCTTCATGACGAACGAGAAGCAGTCCCCGCCCTCGGAACAGCCGAAGCAGTGCCAGATCTGTTTGTCCGCGGAGACATGGAACGATGGCGTCCGCTCGGAATGGAAGGGGCAAAGCGCCCGAAACCGCTGCGGTCCGGCCGGTTTCAACGCCAAGTACTCCCCGACCAGCTCGGCAATGTCCACTTTCGACTTGATTTCATCCTTTGGGTCCATGGATTGGAACTTATCGCGATTTGGCTGAATTCGCAAGCGCCTTCACGCGGTACTCGTATACGAACTTCGCGGTCTCCGTCACGATGAAGTAGGCCGCGACGATCGCGATGATCAGACCGACCATTCCGATGGTCGGCGGGACGAAATGGAAGACGGACGTCCCGAACGGAAGGAACGGGATGGCGATGCCAACGGCCGCCGCAACCGTCGTCAGCCACAGGAGCGTCGAGGACGGCGCGACGGCCTTCCAACAGAATCCGCGCGTGCGGACGGAGTAGACGAGCACGAGCTCCGTCAGGACGGATCCGATGAACCAGTTGGTCTGCAGGCGCTCCGGACCCATGTGACGGAAGATTCCGAAGAACAGGAAGTCGAACATCGTCGAGACGATTCCAAGCACGGTCGCGGCATAGATGATGTCCTTCAGGTCGTATGTGCGCGGGCTGGCGAGTTCGCCGTTGTCCACCGCGTCCGTCGCGATCGCAATCATGGGGAAATCCGTGAGCAAGTTCAGTAGGAGAATCTGCACGGATAACATCGGAAGATAGTCGACGAGCAGCGTCGCCGTGACGATCGCGAGGAAGTTTCCAAAGTTCGAGGCGAGCGTCGCCTTGATGTACTTCACCGTGTTCGCGAACACCTCGCGCCCCTCGCGAATTCCGCCGATGATCACCTCGAGCGAATGGTCGAGCAGCACGATGTCCGCCGCCTCGCGCGCGATGTCCGAGGCGCCGTCGACGACGATGCCCACAGACGCAATCTTAAGCGCCGGGGCGTCGTTAATTCCCTCGCCGAGAAAGCCGACTTCCAGCGTTTTCCGAAGGGATTCGATAATCAGGTACTTCTGCTGCGGCGAAACGCGCGCGAACACCGCATGGGACTTCGCGGCCTCGTCGCGCTCCGGTTCGGACAGCGCGGCCCACTCGCCGCCGGTCATCGCTTCCGAGGACGATGCGATCAGCCCAACCTGCCGAGCGACGGATTCCGCGACCTCGAGGCTGTCTCCCGTCAAAATCTTGACGGCAACGCCAAGGCTCTTCGCGTGCGCGATGGCCATCTTCGTCGATTCCTTCACCGGATCCTCGAACGAGACGATCCCCGCAAGCTCCAGTCCGCCCTGACCTGCCGTCGGCACGGTTCCCTTGAACGTCCGCGTCGCGACGGCCAGCACGCGCCGCCCCTCCTTTCCCTGCTCCGCCTCCCACGCGGCGGCCGAGGAATCCTTGTCCTTGCACAGCGCGATGATCTCCTCCGGGGCGCCGCGCACGACAAGGCGGTCGCCGACGACCACGCTGTTCCAGCGGCGCACCGGATCGAAGGGAACTTCCTCGGATCGTTTCTCCGCCGTCGCCCGCGCGCGATCGGCCTCGGAAAGACGGTTCCAACCCGCGATGTCGAAGGCATTGTTCGCCGCGATTTTCTCTTCTCCAAGAAACGACGATCCGACTGCCGCGAGGTACAGGCAATTGTCGACGTCCTTCGAGGAAACCTCGGCGACGGCCATCTTATTCTCCGTCAGCGTGCCGGTCTTATCGGTACAGAGAACGTCGATGCTCCCCAGGTCCTCGATCGCGGAAAGGCGCTTGACGACGACTTTCCTGTGGGCAAGCCGAAGCGCGCCGCGCGACAGGGTCGTCGTGACGACGATCGGAAGAGCCTCCGGGATCACGGAAACCGCAAGGGCGATCGAAAAGATGAGCAACTCGGGGATATTCGTCGACAGCCCCTTGATGGCGATATTGAGGACGAAAACCGCGACAAGAGTGACGACGATGATCTGCAGAATGAGGACGCTGAACTTTCCAAGGCTTTTCTCGAACGCGCTCGGCCCGTCGGTCTGCGCGGTCAGCCGGCTGATGTCACCGATCTCCGTCGCCTTCCCCGTCGCCACGACCATCCCGACGCCACGGCCCGAAGCGACCGTAGTCCCCGCGAATCCAATGTTATGTGCCTCGAACGGCTGGCTCGTCTCCGTTGCGAGCGCCTTCTCGTCCTTTGCGACCTGGATGGACTCGCCCGTCAGAACGGACTCGTCGATGACCAGGTTCTCGGTCTCGACAAACCGCAGGTCGGCATGGATCACGTCGCCGGTCTCGACGACGACAATGTCGCCCGGGACGAGATCGTGGCTGTTCACAAGCGATTCCTTGCCGTCGCGACGAACGCGCGACTTGGCGGTGACAAACGTGCGCAGCAGTTCGACGGAACGCTCGCTCTGATATTCCTGAAAAAAACCAAGCCCCGCGTTCACAAGCACGAACCCGGCGATCATTCCCGCGTCGATCAGTTCGCCAAGCGCGAAGGAAACTCCTGCCGCGAGGACGAGGAGGTACAGGAATGGGGACCTGAACTGCCGGCCGAGCACCTTGACCCAGCTGACGCGCGATTCGTCCAACGCGTTAGGACCGTGCGATTTCAAGCGTTCGCCTGCCTCGGCCGAGGAGAGCCCGTCGCGAGATGATTTTTCCTTCGCAAGAACGTCCTCGGCTGTTTGTGTCGTGTACGGTGCGAAGGGCATAGAGATATGGAATGCGGAATGGAGAATTCAGAATGTAAAATGACGGAAGACTTCCAAAATTTTTCACTTTTCAATATTCATTTTACATTCATCATCCGAACAGCCAGCCGAAGAATCCGCCCGTTGATTTCTTTGTCGGTTGGTCCTGCGCGTTCTCGATGGACGGCTCGGCCGCCATGGCCTTGATCGTCGCGACGATCCTCGCGTTCTCGCGCTCGACGAGCGGACCGTTGTACTCCCCGCTGTGCGCGTGTCCTCCGCCGTGCGACGCCTCCTTCTGGTCGAGGTGCAGGTTGAGCTGCATTCCGCCGTTCTTATCCTCGACGTACGCGTGATACCGAGGAAACATCGTATTTTGAAGCCGTCGCGTGTACGACATCTGAGCCTCGTACCCGCGATGCTCGCCATAACCCGCCTTGCGCAACAAGTTTCGAGCCTGATCCGGAAGCGGGCCGGGGATGAAGGTGTCCATATCGGTCAGATGGTATCATTTATTGACCGTTCAAACAATTTGGACTACTATTTTTACGGAGATTTCACATGAGCACGCCAAATACGACCCGCCTCGGAAACACCGCCCACTACTACGTCACAACGGACATCCAGTACGCTCACCCGCCGTCGGAAGCCTGCGCCGCGGCACGGAACCAGCTCAAATCGATCCTCGGACTCACGGCGGCCGGATATGACGTCCTGTTCGACATGATGATCGAGACCGAGGGGATGATCAGGGCCGGCTTTGACCAGTGGATCGGCTTCAGCGCCGCGTCATTCGCCAGGGCAAAGCTCCCGGACGTCCGCCAGCTCGTGGACGACGGCCTCCTCATCCGACAGATCCTGATCTCCGACGTCAACCCCGCAACCACCGTCGTCTACTTCCTCTCCCCCGGCGTCGTCGCGTAAGCGAGATGGCGGGTTTTTCTTAGCAAACCCCCATCCCTTGCCAGCAATCGGCGATCCGGCTATAATTCCCGCGTGCTTGGAGGGGTCGCATAGCGGCCTAGTGCGCACGCTTGGAAAGCGTGTGAACCGAAAGGTTCCGAGAGTTCGAATCTCTCCCCCTCCGCCAAAAAAACACAGCCAAAACGGCTGTGTTTTTTTGTCCTGAGCGAAGTCGAAGGGCGGGCATTGCTCGCGATCTAGTACCCCGGAAAGTAGTCCGTGTGGACATTCCGACGGCTGACCCCGAGCGTTTTCAACATCTTGGCGTACGACTCCACCATCACGTTCGGACCGGACAGATAGAAAGCACGGTCCGCGAAATCCGGGATCTCGGCCTTCACGCGGTCCTCCGGGATGATTCCCGGGACGCATACCGTGCGCACGCCCACCGCCTTGGCGCGGTCGAAGGCGTCGACGTAGACGAAATCCTTTTCCGTGCGCGCCGAATAGAGGATGACGACATCGCGCTTTTCGTTCCGATCCACGAGATCCTGGACCATGCTCCGGAACGGGGTGATCCCGACGCCGCCCGCGACGAACGCCAGCTTTTTCGACGGGTCCCTCGGAAGGACGAATTCCCCGCCAAGGTTCGAGCCGAACAGATCGTCGCCGACCTCCATGACGGAGAGCGCGCGCTTGAACGAGCTCGGGTTCTCCGGGATGCGCACGCCGAAACGGACGAGGTTTTCCGTGGGCGACGAGGCGACGGACAGGGTGCGTCGATTTCCACGCGCGTCTGTCTTCTCGTGCGGAAGGGTCCACTCGAGATACTGTCCCGGACGAAACGCCGCGGGCCGGTCGGACGCGAACGCAAAGTCGAACATGCCTGGCGCGAGCTCCTTCTTTTCCACGAGCCTGAGCCGATACAGCCGCTTCAGTCCGAACGCGCAGGCAAACAGGTTGCCGATCAGCAACGCAAGCTCCGGAGTCGACGAAATCGGGCCGAAATGAAACGGAACCGCGATCAGCGCGCCGACGATCAGCGCCTCGGCAAGCTGCGCCGGGCGGGACGCGGGAAGGGTCAGCGGCTCGGTGAGCATGATCGTCGCGAAGAACGCGATCGGCCAGGAAACGAAGGCGTTCAGCCAGGAGGCGGACGGGCTCGCGACGGTCAGGGCCGCGAAAAATCCGATGAGGAACATCCCCATCATCCCGAAACGGCGCGTCTTTCGGACCACAAGCAGGCCGCCGACGGCGACGATCGCGACCATCGCGGGATTCGCCACCCACCAGCCCGAGCTCCATCCGAAGAAGCCGATGACGACGGCCGCGAGCGCCGCCGGGTTGAACACATGCCGGTTATGGATCGCCAGCACGAACTTAGATGCCATGGCGATGAATCCGGCGAACGCGATGAGAACGAGGTCAGACGCCTGGCTCGGCGGAAAGAGGATGAGAAACAGGATGAGCGCGGTAATGGCGGACGACTCGACATTTTCCGAGGCGCGATACAGCCGGACGTACAGCCTGTTCGTCACGAAGCAGGAAACGAGCAGCGTGACGCACGAGGCAATCAGCCACGGGCCGGAATAGGCCAGTACGCCAAGAAACGCGAGGACGATCCCGAACGCGGAGGTCGTGCCGAGCACGTACAGCAGGAGCCGGTACATCGTGATGTTGTTGACGAATTTGTCGATTGGGTTTGGCATAGGATCCGTCGCGACGACCACCCCTGACCCCTCCTCCCCATGAGGAGGGGAAACGTGAAGATGGAACGGCGACGAGCTACTGGGTAAATAATTCGACGGGCGCGCCTGGCGACCTTTCGACCGACCCGTCGGCGAAAAGTATTACGTATTCGGAAGTATACACGCTTTTCAGGTCGTCCGCAGGAACGAGGAAGAGGCAGGTCGCAAGGGCGTCGGCGATGAGCGCGGTCGGGGCAATCGTCCATGTCGCAAGAACGTGGCGGGGCGACGCGAGCGTCCGCGGATCGATCGTGTGATGGAACTCGCCCCAGGCGCGGCGATTCCCCGCCGAGCCGCAGATGCCCCCGTTCGCGATCGTCGCGACGCCGATCGCCTCGTCGGTGGCGAGCGGATTCTCGAGACCGACACGGGTCGGCTCGGATCCGCGGCAGATCATGTCGCCGCCAGCGTCGACACAGAACGCGGAGATCCCGAACGACGAGACAATTTCCGCGACAAGGTCGACGAGGTAACCCTTGCCGGCGGCGCCGAAGTCGAGGAGGACGGGGCGAGAGGTAGAGACGCGACGACCTTCGACAACCATCATCTCATCCCATGCCGGCGGCTTCGACAGGGGCTTTGCGACGAGCGAGTACGTCGCGTCGTATCCGGCGTCGGACATCAGCTGCCCAATCAATGGCGTGAACGCTCCCCCCGTCACATCGTACAGACGGCGATAGACGTCGAGCATTGGCGCCGCATCCTCTGGAAGCTCGAACGTCCCGGCCCGCTTTGACATTTCCATCACGGTCGAATCGTCTCGAAACCGCGAATACGTTCGATCAAACGCCTCGATCCTCGCCATGATCGCAGCCAAAAGAGCCGCCTTCCTTTCGGCAGACAGCTCCTCGAAGACATCGATCTTCCAATGGGTCCCGATCGCCTCGAAGGCGAAGGCACAGTCGGCCATATTTGTTAGACGGCGGCTTGCGCACGAATGGACGCAAGCGCGGAATTGAATCCCCGCGTGGTCAACGAAGCTCCGGAGACCTTGGAAAGCTTCAGGTCAGAAAGCTTCTGCCCCACGACCATCATCGTGCATCCGCTCGCGAACATTTTCTGATATTGCATCGACGTCCCTCCCGTGGCCTTCTTTCCAATGGACACAGCCGTGATCAGGTCATCTTTGACGGTGAGGGTCACGTCCATCGCCATGTACCCATCCGGCGCGTTGTAATTTCCCGCCGCCGTGTACGATCCGTTCTTGTATGCGAGCGTGACGACCGGGATGACCGGCGTCGGCGCGGGAGCCGGGGCTGGAGCTGGCACGACCGGTGTCGGAGTTGGCACGGGAATCGGGCTCGGGGTCGGCGTTTGAGTTGGGTTTTGGGTTGGCGATGGGGTTGGGG
>Ga0194060_10002875_pt1 | contig 12280 bp, 13 predicted proteins | sample SepL225m_MetaG_FD_163427 | JGI IMG/M metagenome (GOLD analysis project Ga0194060, IMG submission 163427) | Anoxic zone freshwater microbial communities from boreal shield lake in IISD Experimental Lakes Area, Ontario, Canada - Sep2016-L222-5m | ecosystem: Environmental > Aquatic > Freshwater >... | reverse complement strand
TACATCGTGGCCTAATTTACCAATAGCCAATGATTGTTCGCGATTGGAAATAAATGAAAGTGCAGATAAATCTGCACCAGCGGCAAAGATAAATGGCTTTCCAGTAATGGCAATAGCGGCAGGTTTGCGTGATGTGGCTTCGGTTATTGCTGCATCAAGTGCCAGTAAAGATTGTGGCCCAAAAGTATTGGGACGATTATGGTCAAGGCTATTGTCCAAAGTAATAAGGGCCATGCTGCCCTTAGCACCGAATGCACTTAAATCTATATCGCGCACGAGCGCCTGAGTCACAACTTCTTCTGGTGCACCTTCTGGAAGTTTGATTTCGGTAGTCATTTATTTCACCTGCCCATTAAAGTGTGGGTTTTCCCAGATAACTGATCCACCCATGCCAAGACCGATACACATTGTTGTCAATCCATAGCGCACTTCTGGATGATCTTCAAAGGATCGTGCGAGGTTGAGTATTAAGCGCACACCAGATGAAGCGAGTGGATGACCAACTGCAATTGCGCCACCAAAAGGATTAACGCGCGCATCATCATCAGCGATTCCAAAGTGTTCCAAAAAGGCAAGTACTTGAACCGCGAATGCCTCGTTGATTTCAAAAAGTCCAATGTCATCGATAGTTAAGCCAGATTGTTTCAACGCCTTAATTGTTGAAGGAACTGGACCAAAGCCCATGACTTCTGGTTCAACACCAGCAAAGGCATAAGAAACCAGACGGGCTTTAATCGTTAAACCAAGTTCTTTTGCCTTATCTTCACTAGCTAAAAGAGCAGCAGTAGCACCATCATTTAAGCCAGATGAGTTTCCTGCTGTGACTCGACCTGCTGGACGAAAAGGAGTTTTTAAGCCAGCTAGACCTTCCATAGTTGTCGTTGGGCGAGGCGCCTCATCAACTGTTGCAATTGTCCAACCTAACTCTGCACTACGTGCAGCCATTGGAATAAGATCTCGCTGAATCAAACCAGCTTCATATGCCTTAGTTGTTTTGATTTGTGAGTTAAGTGCATATTTATCTGCACGCTCTTTTGTAATTGTTGGGAAGCGATCATGAAGTCTTTCAGCCGTGGCACCCATCGCAAGTGCATCTTGCTCAACTATTTTTTCAGCTAAGTAACGAGGATTGGGATCCATGAGTTCACCCATTGGATGATTTCCCATATGTTCAACGCCACCAGCGATAGCAATATCATTTGAACCAAAAGCGATAGCACCTGCAATCGTTGTCACCGCAGTTAATGCACCTGCACACCAACGATCAATCGAATATCCAGGAACAGTGTTAGGTAGGCCTGCAAGAAGCGTTGCACTTCGCCCGATGTTCATTCCTTGATCACCAGTTTGTGTTGCAGCCGCAATTGCAACATCATCGATTGCGCTGCGCTCAACTTTCGGATTTCTATCCAAGAGTCCGCGAATTGCGCGCACCATCAAATCATCGGCGCGTGTACCGGCATACATCCCTCCAGCTTTACCAAAGGGCGTGCGAACGGCATCGACTAAGACAACTGTGCGGGACATAGTGATCCTTTACTAGAAGCAGGTATAGCGGTTATGTTACCCGCCAGTAAGGATTTGTGACAGTGATTAAGCTGGTGTTAACGCGGGTGTGCGAGGTTTTGAGAGATACGCCCCAATCACAGTGGTGAGGTAGATAGCCCAGATTCCCAGCTGCAGCCAGGATGTGGTGTTATCAAAACCCACAATGCCACCCAATGCTGCTCCCAGTATTGAATCTGAAGGAATCAGCTTTGAGACATCCCAAGCATATGACTCAGCCCCTGGCAACCATCCGAGCTCTTGGAACTCATGAACACCGTAGGAAAGAACTCCGGCAGCAACTACGACTAAAGCGACTCCGGTGAAGCGGAAAAATTTACCTAAGTCGAGTTTGATTGCAGATTTAAAAATTAAATATCCAAGAGAAAAAGAAACCGCAAAGCCTAGTAAAAGTCCAAGTGTGGAACTGCGAGTATGTGCAACGGTTTTAAAGTTTGAATAAACAAAGAGTGCAGTTTCAAGGCCTTCACGAATAACAGCAAAAAACGCTGCTCCGGCAAGGGCTAGAGGCCCTGTGCGCAAGGCAGAATCAACCTTTCCATGTAGATCTGCCTTTAGAGAGCGAGCAGTTCGCTTCATCCAAAAAACCATCCAAGTAACAAGTGCTACGGCAAGAAAAGATGTTGTTCCAACAAATAATTTTTCAGCGCGATCGCCGAGTTCGGCAGATGTTCGAGAGAGGATGAAACCAAGACCGATACTTCCAGCAATGGCGCCAGCTACACCGCTCCACAGTGGCAGCAAAAGGTTTTTACGATCACTTTTAAGAATATAAGCAACCAAAATGCCCACAATCAAAGAGGCCTCTAGGCCTTCGCGCAAAGCGATGATAAAAGTGCTCAACATGGAAGAAAATCTAGAGCCTAGGGGGTATTTACGCAACTCTAATGTTGCGTAAATCAGGCTTTTTCGGGTGTGGCTTCTGGCACAGGTTCTGGGCTGGGAAGGGGCTCTTTTTCAAGCAGGGCATGGGCGATGGTTTCTGCCACTAGATCTACCTGCCACCTGCGAGCCCCAAGTTCTAGAAGGTGTTCACGAACTATCGATGGGGAGAATTCAATTGTCGAAGGTGCCGGGGCAGAACAGCAAATGCGCCTGACTAATTCGGGGGTAATGAGATTTTCTACAGGAATTGAATTTTCTTGGGCAATTATTTCGATACGCGCACGTGCATGCGACAGTGGTGCAAATTTTTCTGGAAATTTGTCTCGCCATAGTTTTATCGGTGGCAAAACATCGGCGTTGGTGCGCATTGCTGGCCATTGATTTTCAGTCAAGGCAGTAGCTCGGGCAATCGCTTCTAGCCAAACCTTAATATTTTCTAACCAACGCGCGCGCAGACCTAAGGGGCGCAATACTTTTTCGAATTCTTTCTTATTCATTGGGGGATTAAGTGCAATTTCAACTATTGCTGAATCGTTAAGTAATTTTCCACCCGCAATATCCTGCACCTTAGCAATTTCATCGCGTGCATTCCAAAGTTCTCGGATAATTGCTAATTGATCACGACGTTTAACTTTGTGCATGCCAGACGTTCTTCGCCATGGATCAACGCGTGGGGGCGCTGGCGGTGCTAACAAAATAGAGGCAAATTCTTCTGCCGCCCATTTTTCTTTCTTGGCATCAATTAATAATGATTCAACTTTATTGCGAAGCTCAACGAGAAATTCAACATCCAGTGCGGCATAAGTAAGCCATTCTTGTGGCAAGGGGCGCACAGACCAATCTGCAGCGCTATGTTCTTTAGCCAATGAAACACCCATGAGCGATTCAAGAAGCGGACCTAAACCCACTCGAGGGAGTCCAGCAATACGTCCACCTAGTTCAGTATCAAATAGCAGTCGCGGGTTGATTCCAAGTTCACGAAGACATGGCAGATCCTGAGTGCTCGCATGCAAAATGACTTCATCCGTGTTGAGTAATTCATTAAGCGCAGCCATTAACGGATGACCAGGCCCAAATGGAATCGGGTCAATTAGGTGGAGCCCGCCACCATTGCGTTTAATTTGAATGAGGTATGCCCGTGCGCTATACCGAAAACCTGAAGCGCGTTCAGCATCAACTGCAAATGGACCAGAACCTAAAGCAAGTTGGCTCAGAGCTTGTTCAAATGCACTGGGAGTATCGATAACTGGGGGAGTACCGGCGGCGGGTGCAAGCAGTGGTACTGCAGTAATTTCTTCAGACATACATATTGTTATCTACGTCGGGCAGATGAAATTGTTGCAACACCTTCAGGTATTGGTTCAAGACCTGCAACATCGGTAATCAATCTGCACCATCCCGAAATATGTTTCATCAGGTCCAATGGGTCTTGAACTAAAGGAGTCCACGAAGCTCTAATTTCAATCTCTGATTCATCGTTGCGGGGAGAAAGTTTTCCAAAAGAGGCACTTGAAACTCGAGTCACAGTTCCACTGGGGGCTGCTAACAAACATTCTTCCCGTTCAAGGGCTTCTAGAAACCAACTCCAGCCAACTTCTGGCAAAAGCGGATCCTGCTGCATCACAGGGTCAACATCTGCACGCACGAATGTCACACAACGAAATTCACCCTCCCAGGTATCTTGTCCGCCCGGCTCATGGAGCAACACGAATCGGCCAGAAGCGATTTCATCTTCTTCATCTGCAAGCAATCCGTTGCTGACATCGGCTGAAAATGCGAAGGCGTAGGTTGCTAATTTCTGCGGCGCAGGAACTTCCTCTAAAACAATTTCTGCGCGAGGAGTAAATGTGCGAAGGTTATTGATTAAATCTTCAAACCCCTTGGCATCCACTGCTTAAGGATAAACAGCCAGGTCCACAATTCATGGGAGGCGGGGCGGTAACCTTGGACATATGGCCTCACTATTAGCACTCATCTCTAGCATTCTGTGGGGCACATCTGATTTTGAAGGTGGGCGACTGAGTAAGAAGCATGCACCAATAGCGGTCGTAGGATTTTCACAAGTGCTGGGATTAATTTTTGGTCTTTTTCTTATGATTGTTTCGGGGGCTTGGCATGAAAAAGCGTTTGGCAGTAATGGCTATTTAATTCCCGGAATTTTTGCTGGCTTGCTGGGTTACTTTGGCTTGTTTTGTTTATACGAAGGTCTATCAACTGGTCGAATGGGTGTGGTTTCCCCAATTAGTTCTATGGGCGCAGTGGTACCACTTACTTACGCGTTGATCAATGGCGATGTCTTATCAACGATTACCTCTATTGGTGTTGTGTTGGCATTAGTAGGAGTTTTTTGTGCGAGTGGCCCCGAACTTTCTCAAGGGCTACCAATCAAGCCTCTTTTATTTGGGCTGGGTGCTGCATTTGGTTTTGGAACGGCGCTGACTTCAATGTCTATCGGATCTCAATCCAGTGCACTCATGACAATGGTTTCTATGCGTGCTGCGACCTTCTTTGTAACTGTTGGCTTGGCAATCAAATTTCGAACTGCTGGCGGTTTTTCTAAAAAGGAATATCCAACTCTAATATTTATTGGAATCGCAGATTTCTTAGCTAATGTCCTGCTGGGAGTAGCTTGCACAAAGGGTCTGGTCTCAATCGCCATGGTTCTCGGTTCCCTATTTCCAATTGCAACTGCAGTCCTGGCATTTAAAATATTACATGAACGTCTACATAAAGTGCAGTATGTAGGAATTGCTCTAGCTGTTACGGGTGTTGCTTTAATATCTGCTTTTTAATTTGTAGCGCAGTAAAAATCAGTATCCTCAATGGTTGTAACTGTTTGGTGTGCGAACTTATTGAGCAATGCTTGCCAATCAACACGGTGATCTCCACCAGTAACCGGGGTGACACTTAGATCCAGTTGATCAATAAGTCCTTGGTCAATAAGCTCGATAATTATTGAAGTTCCGGCTTCAATGAGGATCTTTTCTCCGAACTGTTCCTGGGCTTTAATTAAGGCTTGTGCCGGCGACAAATTCCATAAGTGAGACATGTCATTTCCGGCCACAGGGTTTATGTGAGATCGCGAGACGATAACTAATGGCACGGGAGTTTGCTTGTATGGCTCATGGCGCGCGGTGTTTCCACCGATAAGTATGCAATCAACTTTGCGGCGCCGATTTAAAAATGCAGTGCGATCGGCATTGGAGGAGACCCCATTAGAGCTGTTCTCTTTTGATGTCGAACCATCTCGTCCAACGACTAAGGAGGCAACTGTGCTCATTTGTCTTACTATGACAGATTCGCGGCTATTTCTCAGGCGGAAATTACGCTCATAAGTTGAGTTGACCTATTAAACCTAGTTAGCCTTTCCACTATGTATCGTCGCATTCTCCCTATTGGGCTTTTGGCTATTGCCCTAGGGGTTGGCTTACTTGCACCTGCCCAGGCTGCCCCTTCACTTGCTGATGTGCAGGCAAAAGTGCAGTTGTTGGAGGAAGAGGCGACCACTGCGGCCGAGGGTGCACAGGAGGCAAAAGTAAAACTAGGTGTCTTAACCAAAACTCTCAATGGAATTAAAGCCAAAGCAGCAGTTCAGGGCCAAACATTATCTGCACTCCAAAAATCTTTAGGAACCATCGCAATCGAACAGTACAAAGCAGGTGGCTTAGGCCAATCACTTGAACTTCTTTTTTCATCAGATCCAACACTTTATTTATCCTCAGCTGGAGCATTGGATGCCTTAAGTCGTGGCAAATCTGCTCAACTTCGAAAGTATCAAGCAGCTCAACAACGTTTAAGCGCAACGACAATGACCGTCAACGATAAATTGGCATTAGTTACCGCGGCAGAGAAAAAATTTAGAGCTCAGTCGGCAATAGCCCAAGAAAAACTAGCCCAGGCAGAGGCGTTGCTATCTAAGTTAACAAAGGCAGAACGTGAACGTTTAGCCAAATTAGCAGCCGAACAAGAAGATGCTGATCAAGCAACATCACAAGCAGCTGCCAGAGCTTTGTCTGGAATTTCTGGCCGTGCAGGCATTGCCATTAAATTCGCGTTAAAACAAATCGGTGACCGCTATGTCTTTGGCGCAGCAGGCTTGATTAATTGGGATTGTTCTGGATTATCTATGCGCGCCTATCAAGCTGCCGGAGTTTCACTTCCACATTCTTCGGCAGCACAGGCACGTTTAGGAAAATCTGTATCTTTAAAGACACTTAAGCCAGGTGACTTAGTATTTTTCGGACGCCCTGTATCTCACGTTGGAATCTATATCGGTGGGGGCAAGATGGTTCATGCACCTAGATCAGGTTCACGTGTAAAAATTGCTCCGCTGAGCACAATGGGTAGAAAACCATTAGTAGGAGCTCGACGTTTCTGAAAAAACATTATTTGTAACCAATGATTTTGGCCCACGTGCCGGAGGTATTGAAACCTTCATCATTGGCTTAATTGAACGTCTACCCAAATCAAACATCGTTGTTTATACATCCCATCAAGAAGCTGCCCAAGAATATGATGCAAATTGGTTACGAGATTTTGGTGTCGAAGTTATTCGAGATCACGCAAAAATCCTGCTACCTACTCCACGAGTCAATCGCGCAGTTGCCAAGATAATTCGCACCAGAAATATTGAAACCGTCGCATTCGGTGCTGCCGCACCCTTGGGGTGGATGTCTTCATTACTTCGACGCGCAGGTGCAAAACGTATTGTTGCTCTGACCCATGGCCATGAGGTTTGGTGGTCAAAGGTTTTCCCATTCAATCTGATTATGCGCCGTATCGGTAAAACTACTGATTCTCTTACTTATCTGGGCGAGTTCACCGGCAGTGCAATCGCTGGTGCGTTAAGTAGAAAATCTTCTGAAAAAATGGTCAAGATTGCTCCAGGTATCGATACAGACCACTTCAAACCGCTCGACTCGAAGGATTTGCGAAAATCTCTAGGCCTTGAACATAAAAAAGTAATTGTCAGTGTGGGACGTTTAGTTCACCGCAAGGGTCAGGATTTTTTGATCAAGTCTATGCCGCTCATTCTTGCACAAGTACCTAACGCACATCTGGTTCTCATTGGGCAAGGTCCATATCTTAAACATCTGCAATCTTTAGTTACCAAATTTAGAATTCACGAGAATGTAAGTTTTATCGGCCGGATTCAATACCAAGAACTTCCGCAATATATCTGTGCAGGAGATATTTTCGCGATGCCTTCACGTTCACGTTTAGCTGGGTTAGAAGTTGAAGGGCTAGGGATTGTTTATTTAGAAGCAAGTGCCTGTGGTTTACCTGTAGTTGCTGGAGCTTCTGGAGGCGCGCCTGACGCCGTTATCGAAAGCGTAACTGGATACGTGGTCGAGGGTACAGATACCCAACAGATATCAAAACGCATCGTTGAACTTCTTCTTGATGAAGAGTTAAGAAAAAAAATGGGAGATGCTGGGCGTCAGTGGATCGTCAAGGATTGGCGATGGGAAATTTGGGCCGCTAAATTTGCCAAACTCTTAGCGGGTTAAACCTCTCTGATGTATCGCATGCACGGCAGCAGTCCTGTTATTAACTTCTAATTTTCTATAAATAGATGCCAAATGCGTTTTAACCGTGGATTGGCTTATGAACATCACCTCTGAAATTTCTTGGGTCGTCATTCCTTTTTCTAATTGTGCAAGCAAATCGAATTCGCGGGCAGTTAATTCGCTATGGCTATGCCGTAGAACTGCATCTAAACCATGAGCGCTAAAGCTCAATGGAGCGATCTCACTGTGCTTAATTGCAGCGATCAAAAATGAAATTGGTTCAGACTTGGAAACAAAGGCGCTTGCTCCTGCATTCATTGCGGCCACAATGTAGTTCTCCTCCTGATGAAGCGTTAGAACAACAATACCAATTGACTTTGAAAAAGAGCGGATCCAACGAACAAGTTCAAATCCAGTTCCGTCAGGCAAGTTAATGTCAATCACTGCAACATCGGGAGCAAGGGCAGAAATCTTTGCCCTTGCAGTACTAAGGCAATCAGCTTCATCAATGGAATCAAAACCTTCTTGCGATAAGGCGCGTTTCAAACCTTCACGTACAACTGCGTGGTCATCAACGACGAGCAGATGCATCACTTACCCACTAGCGGGACAGTAATAATGAATTGTGTACCGATAAAATCAGATTGCAAATCAATATGAGCACCATGTGAATCCATGCGTTCTCTTACACCTTGCAGTCCAAAGTGATTGTCCTTTATCGCGACCCCACCAATTCCATTATCTTGAATTGAAATTAAGAGTTGACTAGCTTGCGAATGTTGTAAGACGTTTCCAATGATTTCATGAACGCTTTTTGTTAGATCCTCTTGCAATGCATTTGTCGTACTTAATGGTTCGTCATTGCTTGCGGAGATTCTTAGATCAAAGATTTCTTGACGCACTTTTTCGATCAACGAATTAATATCTAGCCGCACGGTACGCAAACTGGCACGTTTGGTTTCATCTTCTTCATTAAAGAGAAGCGAATCCAGACCATAGCCCAACCCCACGAGATCTTGGGCTATGCCATCGTGGAGCTCTTGTGCGAGTTTGACCCGCTGTGTGAGGCTCACATAGTTACTTTGTGAAGAGTTGCTCGATCTCTTTTGCGAATTCCTTCGCAACGACGTGTCGCTTAATTGAAAGTTTTTGAGTGAGATGTCCGCCAGCGATTGTGAAATCAGTTGGCAAGATGACAAACTTTCGAATTGATTCGGCTCGACTTACTGCTTTGTTAGCATCATCAACTGCAGTCTGGACAACGGCAATTAGGTCAGGATCATTGGCAAGATCTGCCATCGATGCACCTTCCTTTTTGTGGTTTGTGACCCAACCCTTAAGTGCATCTTGGTCAATTGTCACAACGGCTGCGATGAATGGCTGATTATCACCAACGACCATGCACTGGCTAACTAGTGGATGTGCGCGTAAGCGATCTTCTAGAACTGCAGGTGCAACATTTTTTCCACCAGCAGTCACGATAAGTTCTTTCTTACGACCCACGATGTAAAGGAAACCTTCTTCATCGAGCTTTCCAAGATCGCCAGTTTTAAACCAACGTTCCCCATCAAATACTTCAGCGTTAGCAGAATCGTTTTGCCAGTACCCGCGCATAACAATTGGCCCACGAATAAGAACTTCACCATCTTCGGCAATTTTGATAGAAGTGCCTGGGATTGGGCGACCAACAGAGCCAACGCGGTGTGCGCTAGTTAAGTTCAACGTTGCACCAGCTGTTGTCTCAGTCAGACCGTAACCTTCTAAAATAGTTACTCCAGCGCCACGATAGAAGTGTCCAAGGCGAACTCCAAGCGGTGCGCCACCAGAAATTGCAGCTTCAACTCGTCCGCCCATTCCTGCACGGATTTTTGAGTAGACCAACTTGTCAAACAAAGCGTGCTTAAGTGTTAAAAGTGGAGAGATCGACTTTTTATCCATGCTCTCTGAGTATGCAATCGCTACATCAGCGGCTTTTCTAAATATCTTTCCTTTACCTGCAGCTTCTGCGCGAGCTTCTGCACCGTTATAAATCTTTTCAAAGATACGTGGTACTGCTAAAACAAATGTTGGCTTGAATGATGCTAAATCAAATGGAAGGCGACCAACAGGATCGCTGCAGTGAGCAAGGTGTAAACCTGCATTTATTGCACCGATTTGAACCATACGGCCAAATACGTGTGCGACAGGAAGGAACAACAAAGTTGAACCACCCGGTTTTAAAAATAGATCACTTGCACCTTGTACAACGTTTCCGCATTCAGCCAAGAAATTTCCATGAGTAAGTGAAACACCCTTAGGTTTACCGGTTGTTCCGGATGTATAAATCAAAGTAGCCAAAGTGTCTGGACCAAGAGCATTGCGCCTGCGATCAATCTCGTCATCGCCGATATGTGCACCTGCATTTCGCAAAACTGCAAGAACATCTTCGGTCATTACCCAGACATGTTTGGTATGAGATGGCAAAACGGTTTGTACCAATTCACGAAGTGCTGGAGTTTCAACAATTATTCCTGTTGAGCCAGAGTCGTTTAAAATCCAGTCAATCTGTTCAGCCGATGACGTGTCATAAATAGGAACAACGACTGCTCCGGCAAACCAAATTGCGAAATCTAGAATCGTCCACTCATAGCGCGTGCGGGCCATAATTGCGACGCGATCACCAATCTGGATACCAGCTGCAACTAATCCTTTGGCCGTTGCGCGAATTTCTTCATCAACTTCGCGTGCAGTTACGCTTTGCCACCCATCTCCTAGGGGACGCGACATGGTTACCCGTTCTGGCTCAAACCATGCTCTTTCGGCGATGAGGTTGGTGAGATTGCCAGCGGTGGCGGCAGGGACAAGAGCGGGAGCAGTGACTTCATTCATGGCGCTAACGCTAGCGTGAGAATTAAGAAATACGGAAGAGGGTAACCTAGGTCCCATGAGCGATTTGAGCAGTTCAACAATCACGATCGATGCCCCATTGGCCGCCGTACAAGTAGCCCTGTTTGCCATCCAGGCATACCCATCATGGTCTAGTTCCATTAAGGCCAGTGAAGTCGTGGAAAGCGATGACAAAGGTCAGGCTACGAAAGTGAAGATGACCATTGATGCAGGCATGATGAAAGATCGTGTCATTTTAGATTACGACTGGTCTGCGGCACCTGGCAAACTTTCATTTTCTCTAGACGATGCAGATTTACTAACTGGTATGGACGGCTCTTATTCAATTAAGGCAATCGACGAGGATACAACTCAAGTTACTTATGAATTAAGTGTTTCGCTCTCAATGCCAATTCCAGCCATGATGCGTCAAAAAGCCGAGAAGACAACTATTGATCAAGCGCTGACTCAACTTAAAGCATCACTGGAAGGTTAATTTTTTCTTATGTCATTGACCATCGGAATCGATGTCGGCGGAACTAAAGTTCTAGGCGGCGTTGTCGATGAAGCTGGAAAAGTTCTTACTACAGCCAGAAAAGATACCCCACGCCAAGGTGGCAGTGCTCTAACACAAACAATTGCCGATGTCGCAAAAGAATTACTTCAACAATATTCGGTTTCATCCGTCGGGGTATCTGCCGCAGGTTTTGTTTCATCTGATCGCAAGACAATGCTAGCAACACCTAACATCGCTGACTGGAATGGTGTTGATTTAGATAATCAACTCACCAAATTAATTGGGCTTCCAGTCGTTATTGAAAATGATGCAAATGCTGCCGCTTGGGGTGAAGCAAAGTTTGGTGCTGGCAAAAATCAAAATCATATGTTGATGCTTACAGTTGGAACCGGAATTGGTGGAGGCATTGTTGTTAACGGCGCGCTCTATCGCGGAGCATTTGGAATTGCTGCAGAGTTTGGACATATGCGCGTAGTTCCCGAAGGACATATCTGTGGATGCGGTGCACGTGGTTGCTTCGAGCAATATGCATCTGGAAATGCCTTGCTGCGCCATTCACGTGAAGCAATTAACGCAAGTCCTGAGGTTGCACGCAATCTTCTCTCACGCGGAGATGGCACTGTTGCTGGTTTAACAGGTCAAGCAATCACTGATGCTGCACGCGAAGGTGATCCCGTTGCATTGGCCGCTTTCAATACAACTGGTCAGTGGTTAGGTGCTGGAATCGCTTCCCTTGCAGTTTTGCTCGATCCTGCCTGTGTTGTTATTGGCGGGGGAGTAATAGATGCAGGTGAAATTCTTTTGAAGCCAACCCGTGAATCACTCGAGCGCAATATGCCTTTTGCGGGCAAACATCCTTACCCAGAAATTATCGCGGCGCAGTTGGGTAATGAAGCTGGTTTAGTAGGAGTTGCTGACTTAGCTAGAAGTTAATTTT
>Ga0194060_10002874_pt1 | contig 12280 bp, 10 predicted proteins | sample SepL225m_MetaG_FD_163427 | JGI IMG/M metagenome (GOLD analysis project Ga0194060, IMG submission 163427) | Anoxic zone freshwater microbial communities from boreal shield lake in IISD Experimental Lakes Area, Ontario, Canada - Sep2016-L222-5m | ecosystem: Environmental > Aquatic > Freshwater >... | reverse complement strand
GTCCGCCACCAGTTTGACCAGGCGCAGCAGGCCCTGGGTCGAGGCGTCCAGTTTCCGTCCCTCGACAATCACCGGCTTGGCAAAATAGTATCCTTGAAACAGGTCGAATCCCAGCAGTCGACACAGTTCCATCTGCGATTGCGATTCGACGTGGGCCGCAATCAGCGTGCGGCGCGTGGTACCAAGCGCCCGTGCTGCAGTTTGCAACCGATCTCCCGCAAGACCATCAACATTTATCTTGAGCCAGGTGGCGAGATCGACGAGTGGCCAAAGATGGTCGCCTACATCGGTGACGCTCGAAAGCGAAAATGCATAGCCCTGGGCCTTGAGCTCCTGACAGCGAGGCAGCAGTGATAAATCCATGAAGGCCGCGACATCAATTTCGAGCACCACAATGTCTTTCGGCAGCAGTTCGACCAGATCGCTTTCAAGAAATTCGGCATCGACATTGATGAAGGCGCGCACTTGGCCCAAGACATTGGCCAAACCAAGTTCCGCAAAAGCTTTGCAGACGACATCGGCCGTCGCCGCCGTAGCGCTATTGATCTCGGTGGCGTTTTCCGAAGTGGCGCGGAATAGCAGTTCGTAGCCGACCAGTCCCTGATCCCTGTCGAGGATTGGCTGTCGACCTATGAAAACTTCGCGGAGTTGATCACACGCTTGGGGTGCTTGATCATTCATGGGAGCAAAACGAAGTTTGAGTGGAGGCTAATGCCGGCATTATCGGCGTTAAGCGCGGCGGCCGTAACTAAAAACAGAGGGCGCGGAACATTCCGCGCCCTGCTGATGGATTCCCCCGCAAGTGCCGTTTGGCCGGCATTCTGAACCTGGGTTCAGAGGGGCCACTTTCCTGCCGCTTCAGGTTCGCTCACTTGGAGCGATCACAACAGCGGCGTCACTGGGCTGCGGCCGATGCCAATCGGTATTGGTTCAAGGAATGTAGGGCCTTGGCGAACACCGCAGGGGAAACCCTGGGAAACCAAGCAAATCATTCGCGAATCAGAAGCGGTGATCTGTCAGAACAGCGGTCAGAACAACTGCTCGTGCAGCGCCAGCGATTCGTCGAGCTTGGCCTCGATGAAATTGATTCTACGCTGAATCGATTCGCTTTCAAGTGCCGCAGCAACATCCGCAGGAGTGTTTTTCGCGGCGAGCAATTCATGGGCCAGATTCAATGCCGCCATGACGGCGAGGCGTTCGCCGCTACCCCGTGTTTTCTCGCCAATTTCCTTCAGTCTGCCATCTAGAAAGGCAACGGCAGCAAGCAAGGCATCACGTTCGCCGGGTTCGCAGGCAACGCGATATTCCTTGCCCATCAGCTTGACTTCAAGGGTATTGCTCATTCGTCGGGCAACCGTGTCATCAGTACTTCGAGACGTTCGCGGGTGATGTCGATCTTGCTCTTGAGCGCAGTTTTTTCGGCCTCGAGCGATGCGGTCTGCGCACGTAGAGCCTGATTCTCAAGGCGCAGGCTGGCGCACACCGCCATTATCTGGTCGACCTTGTGCTCAAGGTGATCGAGGGAAACACTCATGGCAGCAAGTTTCCGGTAAAAGTGCAATCAGGTCAAGCAACAAGCTGGCAAACTGAATGTGCTTTGACAGGCACCGTCGGTAATTCACCCCGGTCTGGCAAAATGGGCTCATGCTCAACGAAGTGTTCTCTCCGGCCAACCTGCGCCGTGCGCTGGTAATCAAGCTGCGCCATCATGGCGATGTCCTGCTTGCTTCGCCGGTGATTTCAATGCTGAAGCGTATTGCACCTCAGTGCGAAGTCGATGCGTTGGCATACGCAGACACCGCTCCAATGCTGGAAGGCCACCCGGCGCTGGCGCAACTGCATTTGATCGATCGCAACTGGAAACGGCAGGGGCTGTGGCAGCAAGCCGCCGCTGAATGGCAACTGATTTCCGCCCTGCGGGCGCGACACTATGATCTTGTTGTCCACCTTTCAGTCCATTGGCGAGGAACGTGGCTGGTGCGTCTCCTGCAGCCTCATTGGTCGGTGGCGCCTAAATTTCGTAGCGGCTTCTGGGCCAACAGCTTTACCCACCTATACCCGGCGCAATCGGATCCGCAACGCCACACCGTTGAAACCAATCTCGATAGCCTGCGTGCGCTGGGGATGGAGCCAGCGCCTGCGGACAAACGCGTAACCCTGGTGCCAGGTGCAGCCGTCGAAGCCCGTGTTGATCGGTTACTGGCGCAGCATGGCCTGCAGGCGGGAGCTTTCGTGCATGTCCATCCCGCGTCGCGCTGGTCGTTCAAGTGCTGGCCAGCAGCACGGGTAGCGGCTTTGTGCGATGCGTTAGCGGCGAAGGGTTGGCCCATCGTCCTGACTTCGGCGCCGGAGGCGAAGGAGAAAGCGCTGATTGCCGACGTGTGTGCTGCCCGCGAAAAACACGCCGCAGCACCAGCGCCAGCGCGTTGCGTCCCCGCGGGAACTTTCGATTTCTCCGGCCAGCTTTCACTCAAGGAACTCGCGGCCCTGACGGCGCGGGCAAAGCTCTTTGTCGGCGTCGATTCGGCACCCATGCACATAGCCGCCGCGATGGGCAGGCCGGTGGTCGCCATCTTCGGACCCTCGGGCGATCGCGAATGGGGACCGTGGGGAGAAGGTCATCGGGTCGTCACCTCGACCAAGTATCCCTGCCGCCCCTGCGGTATGGCCGGTTGCAACGACAGCAAGGTGAGCGACTGTCTGATCACATTACCAGTGGCACAGGTGCTCGCGGCGTGTGAGGAATTGCTGGCGTGAAGCTTGCCATCGTGCGCCAGAAATACACGCCCTTCGGCGGTGCCGAGCGCTTTGTCGAACGCGCGCTGGAGGCGCTCAGAGCACGCAACGTGGATGTCTCGATCATTGCGCGTGAATGGCAAGGCGATACGCGGGGCCTGCGCGTCAATCCTTTCTACCTCGGCCGCACCTGGCGCGATGCGGGATTTGCACATGGAGTGCAGCGCCTGATTGCGGAACAGCGTTTCGATCTGGTGCAAAGCCACGAGCGGATTCCCGGTTGCGACATCTATCGCGCTGGCGACGGCGTCCATGCCACCTGGCTGCAACTGCGCAACAAGCCGCTGGACAGGCTGGCACCGTGGCACCGCTATACGCTGGCGGCGGAAGCGGAAATGTTCCGTCACCCACGCCTGCGGGCGGTGATCTGCAATTCACGCATGGTCAGGGACGACATCGCGCGCCGCTTCGGCGTAGCCGAAGAGAAGCTGCAAGTGATTTACAGCGGGGTCGATCTCGACGCATTCCATCCGCGCTTGCGCGAGGAACAGGGGCGGACTTTGCGACAGAAAGTCGGCGTTGGCGAGACGGCGCCGGTGATCCTGTTCGTCGGTTCCGGCTACGAACGCAAAGGCTTGCCGACCCTGCTCCGCGCCCTGTCGTGCATGGCCCGCTCCGACGCCCGGCTATGGGTAGTCGGTCGCGACAAGCGCGAATCGCTGATGCGCAGCCTGGCGCAGACGCTGGGGGTCAATCAGCGCGTCATGTTCCTCGGCGCACAGGCCGACGTCAAACCCTTCTATGGCGCCGCCGACGTCTTCGCACTGCCGACGCTCTACGACCCTTTCCCCAATGCCGCGCTGGAGGCCTTGGCCTGCGGTCTGCCGATCGTTACCACCAGCACCTGTGGCGCCGCAGAGCTGGTTACACCAGCGAACGGTGCAGTAATTGCCGCAGGGGATGCGGCGGCTCTTGCGGCCAGCCTGGATTCGCTCTGCACAAACGCGCCAGCGATGCGCGATGCCGCTCGCGCCAGTGTTGCCCATCTCGAACTGTCCGCCATGGCAGCCCAGTTGATGGCGCTCTACTCGCGGCTGAGCTGACGCCGACTCGCGGAATTACCTGGCGCCTGCTTTGCATGCCGGGAATTGCGCTTCGCGCGCCGCCAAAGTACGCTCGGCATCCGCTACCACCGGCCGCAGGCGTTCGACGAAGGCGTCGAACGAGAAGCGCGCCAGATGCGTCTGCGCCAGTTCTGGCCGCGGCTTTGCGCGGCCCGCCAGCAATTCGTCCAGCAGGCGCCCGAAATCGGCGCCGGCATCCTCGCGCGGATCACGGTAGAGAAAGCCGGTTTCGCCATGCACCACGGTTTCGGTGAAGGGCGGTGCGTTCACAGCGATCACCGGCGTCCCGCAGGCCTGCGCTTCGATGATGTTGAGACCCAGCGCTTCCTTTTCCGGCAGGCCGGAGAGCAGGTAATCGAGTTGCCGGTAAACAGCGGCGACATTCCTCTGCTGGCCCCAAAAGCGTACTTGCCCGACTGGTAGCATCGCAAGCACTCGGTCGAGGTCGCGCACCGAAGCGTAGCCGCCGCTGCCGAAGATCTCAAGATGAACTCCGTCATGTCGTTCGAGCACCGGCGCCAGATGCGAAAACATCAGCGGGAACTGCTTGATTGGCGTCAGACGCGAGACGATTCCAATCGTTAGGCCGTCGCGGCGAACAAAGCTCGGATGCGGACGCAACCATTCGACAAACGGCTCGCCCAAGCCCAGCAAACGGTCGCGTCCCTTGCGCCGATCCCAGTCGTAGCGGCTGGTGCGCCGGATATCATCGTCGGCAGCACAGGCTCGGGTAGGGGTGATGCAGTCGGCGATGCCATAGAGCGGCTCATCCCAGGCTGGCAAGCCCGCCGCCTTGAGGCCATCCCGCACCCAGCCAGAAACCGCGTAAATGCGGTCGTGGGCCGAGAAAGCAGCAGGATCGCCGTCCTGCACCGGCATGTGGGCGATGGCGGTGCATAGTCGATTTGGCGATGCAGCTCGCAATTCGGCAGGGAGTGGACCATGTGACAAGAGCCAAAGCGGTCCTGTAGGCAAATGTTGCTGCAAGTTGGAAGAATCGGCGATGGCAATGCGCTCAGTGTCGGCGGGTAAGCCAAGACGAGTCCAGAAGTTCGCGCGTGGATGGACGAGCAGTCTTGTCGATACGCCAAGCTTTGATAATGCGCGGCAGAGGAAAGCGGTATATACCTCGCCGCCGCCGAAATGAGACTGGAGGTTGATCTGGACCAGAGAAACAGAAGCTCCTGGATTTGCTGAACTTCCAGGACTTGCAGTGTTGCAGCGCATGCGCATCTCAGTTTGCTCTTGCTTTATCGGAATTCGTCTTTGCCCCGACGGCGAGCCGGGCGAGCAGTCCCGTAAGAGCCCAGAAAAGCAGGCTCATGTCGCGAATGAAAAAGTCGTTGAACTGGTTGCGCAGAAGGACGCCGGCCAGGATCGCCAAACCCGCTACGCCCGCCCATCCGTCTCCCAGGGCGGCAGTACGTGCGAAAAAGTAGCCAAACGTCGCAAACAGGCCAAGCAACGCAACTATTCCCGGCACGCCCAGCTGCAGACCGTAATTGAGTAGGACGTTGTGGCCATGCCAGAGCTCGGGAAGCTCCGCCGGGGTCAGCTCAGGGTATGCCTTGTGCATCATGTTCTGTCCGAAGCCGACGCCGACGAACGGATGCTCCGCGAGCTTTGCCGTTACCTTCGGCCAGAAGGCCAGACGGACATCGTCGGTCAGCCGTGTTTCTGCGCCGCCTTTATCGAAGCGTGCATGATGAATGTATTGGGTTCCCGCGGCAGCGATAGCGGCTATCGCGAGGACTGCCACGGCTACTCCGCGCCATTCGCTATCAGGAAAGCGACGACGAAAAACGTAGGTCATTATGATCAGCGCCTGAACCGCCAGCGCCGGCCATGCCGCACGCTGCATGGAGACGACGGCCAGAAATGCCGCGAAAAGCAGCAGCCCGCTGGCGATGCGTCGCATGCACGACAGCGGATCCGCAACGACCAGCCAGACCAGTACCGGAACGATGGTGACAAGATAGGTGGCGAAAACCCCGATGCCACCATAGTGTCCGCCGTCGTTCCAGACCAAGCCGTTGCCTGCCCAGGCCAGTAGGGCCCAGAGTCCGATAAAGGCAAGGCCCGCGCCGACGGTGCGAAATAGCCAGATCGCGGCGGTGCGATCCGCGGCAATCACGAAAAAACCGAAAAAGGCCATCATCGTAAACCCGACTTCGTTCTTCAATTCGCTGGCCGTATAGGCAAGATCACCCGTGTAGGCCAGCGATGCGATGCACACACCCCCCCAAGCAAGCAAGGCCGGCTTGCAGGGAATCGCGGCGCGGGCGCCGGGTATGCGCCACCACTGCCAAAGCGCGATGCTAAAACAGATGGCGAGCAGCAGCATCCGCAGCGCCACCGTGCCCGGGAAAGGCAGGACGATGATGAATAGCGCAAAGGGCAATAGCGGCAGGATTCGCTTCATGTGCTGGATTGTCATGGATGGGTAGACAGTAGCCGCTCGCAGGCACCAGTGACATCGGCCAGGCTGATGACTTCCATGCAGCGCGGCTGTCCGCAAGTTTTCGGAGTGCGCCCGCAGTGTTCACCCCAGCGCAGCTTGCGGCGAAAGATAAGATTTTCGTCGCGGCAGGGAAAGTTCGCCTGGAACAGAACTTCTTCGTGATGCTCGCGCCAGAACTCGCCGCGCCCGAATAGCGCCGGGTTTCCCGGTCCATACAAAACCACGCTGGGAATGCCTGCGAGGTGAGCCAGATGCGTAATACCCGTATCCGGGCACACCACGAGGCGCGCGTGCGCCAGCAGCCGCCACAGCTGTGCAAGGTCGAGATTGCCGGGATAACGAGGAAATCTCGCTTGCGGATCGGCGGCTTCGATCAGTCGCTCCTCGCCACGTCCGCAGCTCCATACCACTGGCAGCCCTCGTCCAGCGAACCACGCAGCCAGCTCGTGCCAACGATCGGATGGCCACTGCTTGAGCGGCGTGCTTGCGCCGACATGCAACAACACGTAAGGCGCGGACGGTAAAGGGAAATCGCGAGCTGGCGGCATAGGCCAGTCGGTGGGCCGATAGGGCGGAGGCTCCGCGCCGTCGGCCAGTTCTGCGGCAAGTTCGCCCCATGCTTTTGGCTGCTCTGCAAAGGGCAGGAATTCGTCAATAGGGTAATTTTTGTAGCGCCCCGGTTCACCATCGAAAGCCGCGATCCAGCGGGTGCCGCAGGCGCGCGCCAGCCAGCTCATGCGATTTTCGGTCGGCAGCAGGGCCCAGTCGTAGCCGCCGCTACGGATCAATGCCCTGACGCTCACCAACGAGCGCGGGTCAAAGGACCGCACGGTCACACCGTAAGGCCGACCAGCATAGAGCGGCGCATAGGCGGGTGCCACCAACAAGCATATTTCGGCATCGGGGCAACTGCGGCGCAGCTTGGCGATCAATGGCGTCAGCATGATGGTGTCGCCGAGCAGCAACTGGTGCGCTATCAGGATTCGTTTTGGCTGCGTTGGCCTCGTGGCGAGGCGCTGGCGCGACAGATGCCTCCAGGCGCCGACGACGGCAATCAGAAAGCGGGCGGGGAAGCGGCTTTTCATGGCTGGTTCGCTTGCCCCAGCGCTCGCAATTGCGCGAGGCTCTCGTCGAGGATCAGCAGTTGCAATACTTGCTCTGCGAGGGCCTCCTCGTGACGGTAACGCGCTGTAAGCGCATCCGCAGCGCCAGCGGCGATCTGGCCGTCGGTGAGCGCTTCGAGGCGCTGGCCCAGACCTGCAAGACGCGGCTCCAGATCATCGTGCAGCCAGCCTGCGAGCGGGGGATTGAAGCCGCGCTTGGGTCGACTGAACAACGGTGCCAGCCGGGGACATGCATCCTGCAGCAGGCGCTTGGCCGGACGGGTGAAGCGTTGCGCGTCGGGCAGCGCCAGGATGGCCTCGACGAAATGATGGTCGAGCAACGGAGCGCGCAGTTCGAGGCCGTGGCATAGGGTGACGAGGTCCGTCTTGCGCAGAATATATTCAGGCAGATAGTTGGCGTAGTCCAAAGCCAGCAGTTGCTTGAGCGGCGAAGTTTCAGTGGTGTCCGGCACGCGCCACCAGAGTGCGCTTCTCATACGTCGTGCCGGTTGCAGGAAGGCGCGCTGTCCTGGCGTGCAGCCGGAAAATCGCAGCGCATAGGCACTTTTCCAGTCGAGCCCGAGTTCTGCCAGCCATTTGCTCATACCCTTGCCGGAAGCCGAGGGCAGAACAGGCAGAGGCAAGTGCAGTCCGACGCGCCATGCGCTTCGCAGATGCCTGTTGATCCGTTTGTAGCCAGCGAAAAGTTCGTCGCCGCCGTCGCCGCCCAGTACCACCTTGACGGCTCCGCTCGTCTCGCGTGCCAGATACCACGCGGGGAAACTCGACGGGTCGGCGAAAGGTTCGTCGAGGTCAGCGACGATACGGGCAAAATCGTCGGCAACGCGGTTGGGTATGGCAATCGATGTGTTGGACAAGCCGGAAGCGGCGGCAAAGGCGGCCGCATCGGCGCTCTCGTCCATGGGCGAACCGGGAAAAGCGGCGCTGAATGTACGCAGGTCCTGATGTCCCTGTGCCGCCAGGCGGCAAGCAATCAGGCTCGAATCGATGCCGCCGGAAAGAAAAATTCCCAGCGGACGGTCGGCCACCGTGCGCAGTTCAATGGCCTCGTCGAGCAGCCTGCGCCAGTCTCCGGGCATCGCCTGCGGCGTCCAGTAACAACGCTTGTGCAGTGTGTTGCGCTCGATGTCATATTCGAGCAAATGGCCGTTTTCCAGGCGGCGGATGGCGCCGAAAACAGTCATCGGTGCAGGAATGTAGCGGTGCGCAAGGTAAGCGTCGAGCGCATCGGCATCGAAACCGCGACTATTTGGCGGTAGCCATGGGAGCACCGCGCGCACCAGCGAGCCGAAGGCAAGACCATCGTCGCCATGTGCATAGACGAGCGGTTTCTCGCCCATGCGGTCGCGTACCAGGTACAGCTTGCGCTGGCGCAGATCAAGCAGGGCAAAGGCGAACATGCCGCGCAGCTTCGGCAGCAGCCGATCCATGCCCCAGGCTTCGTAGCCGCGCAGGATGAACTCGGTGTCGGAACGGGTACGGAAGGCGACACCCTGGCCTCGCAGTTCCGCCGCATCGCTGGCCCAGCCGTACACCTCGCCGTTGTAGCTCAACCACAGCGATTGGTCGTCGTTGGCCATCGGCTGGTCGGCCTCCGGGCGCGGATCGATGATCGCCAGGCGGGCATGGAGCAGCGCGTGATGGGCCGAGCCGTCGCTGCGGCGAAAATTCTGATCCCATGTAACTTGATGCTGGGCGTCGGGGCCGCGCTGTCGCAATGCCGAAAGCATCGCGGCAGCGGTGTGCCTGCTGCGTGGTGCGTTTCCGAAGAAGCCGGCGATGCCGCACATCAGACGCGCCCCTTGAGGACGTGACGGAACACGCCTTCCATCTTGTCGAGCATCGCGTCGATGGCAAACTCGGCGCTGGCGTGACGCCGCCCCGCGCTGCCCATCTGCCGGCGCTTGTCCGAGTTGGCTATCAGGTCGCTCAGGATGGCAGCGAGCGCGACGCTATCGCGCGGTGGAACCAGGATACCGGTGACACCATCCACCACCGCTTCGCTGATCGCTCCGACCGGGGTAGACACCACAGCCAGGCCGCAGGCCATCGCCTGCATGACGCCCTGCGGCACTCCTTCGTCGCCCCACGAAGGCAACGTAAACAGGTCTAGGCAGCCCAGCCATTCGGGTACGTTGTCCTGATTGCCGACAAAGCGCACCGACGTCGCAAGCCCCAGCGTTGCCACCCGATTCTCGAGGTGGGCGCGGCGCGGGCCGTCGCCGATGACCAGCAGTTGCCAGGCGGGAAAACGCTGTTGCAGCAGCACCCAGCTATCAAGCAGGATGTCGTGGCCCTTCCAGTCGCGCAGAGTGGCGAGTATGCCCAGCGTCGGACGATCCGCAACACCCAGTGCAGCACGACAATGCTGTTGATCGAGGGGCCGGAACTGGTCGAGGTCAATGCCGGTCCGTACCGAGGTCATGCGCGTGGCATCGAAGCCATTATCGCGGGCCAGTTGCTCCTTGAGCGCAGCACCGGTAGTGACGATATGAGCGGTGGCGCGCTGGTAGAGCCACCGCGTTGCAGCGCGACGATTGACGGCGGTGGACACGTGGCGAGTGCGCACGATGGGGGGGGCACCGCTCAAACTTGCGCACGACAGTGCCGTCAACCAGCTGTCGGTCGAACTGTGGGTATTCACGATGTCGAACTCGTCGCCGTGGTTTGCCAGCCAGCGGCGCATCGCCCAAAGTGCCGGCACGGTTTTTTTCACCATGGGTATCACGCTCACGGGAATTCCTCGTGCGCCCGCTGCAGCGTAGATCTCCGCGCTTTGCGGAGTAAGCAGGCGCACCCGATGGCCGCGACGCATGAATCCGCTCATCTCGGTGAGAATGCGTATCTCCTGGCCGCCCCATCCGGTCGAGGATTCGGTATGGAGGATCGCCAGCGGCTTCATGTCAGGCGAAATTCCGGCTCGTGCCGGGCGAACCAGCGCTCCAGCGTCATCAACGCCCACAGACGTCCGGCATGGTTCCTGCGGCCACGCTGATGTTCGGCGAGCAGGCGCTGAAGCGCCTGGGGGCGGAACAATCCCCGCCGGCCGAGGGCCTGTGCGTCAAGAGACCGCTCAACGTCATCCTTGAGCGTTCCCGCAATCCACTCCGACAAGGGCATGACGAAGCCCTGTTTTCCGCGGTGCACGATGTCATGGGGCAGGTATTTTTCAGCGACGCGCTTGAGCAGCCACTTGCCGGTCTTGCCACGCACCTTCAGGACCGGGTCGAGCGTGGCGCAGAACTCGACAAAACGATGATCGAGATAAGGTACGCGTGCTTCAAGAGAATAGTGCATGGTTGCCCGATCCACCTTGACCAGCAGGTCGTCGGGCAGCCACAGGCTCGAATCCACGTGCATCAATTTGTCGAGATAATCCACGGCGTTGCATTCGTCGTAATGCCGAGCGGCATAATCGCCCAAATCTGTCTTGAGCTGACTGAAGAAAGCCGGATGAAACAATTCCCGGTGCGAACTGGAATCGAATATGTTGGGAATGGTGCGGTAGCGGCGGTTCCTCGGTTCGCAAAGTGCGCGCAATAGACGGTCCTTGCGCAGTTTCGCCGGCAGGCGGCGCGTCAGCCATGGCAGCGGCGACAGGGGATGGCCGAGAATGCCGGTCAGCCGTTCGTCGCGCACGCGCTTCCAGTAGTTGGAATAGCCGCCAAACACCTCGTCTGCACCCTCGCCGGTGAGCGTGACCGTGACATGCTGGCGTGTAAGCCTGGCCAGCAGCAGGGTGGGTAGCGCGGCCTGGTCGCCGAATGGCTCGTCGAACACGTCGAGCCATTCGTCATAGACCGTCAGCACATCCTGGGGGGCGATCATCAACACGTGATGGTTGGCGCCGATGTGTCGCGCCACCAGTTCCGCCTGCAAGTGCTCGGAACCGGCGACGTCGCCAAGAAAGCCAAGATTGAATGTTTCCACCGGCTTCTGCTGCAACGAAGTCATGATCGCGGCAATCAGCGAAGAATCCACGCCGCCGGAAACAAAGGCGCCCAGCGGCACATCTGCCACCAGCATGGCCTCGACCGAGGCACGCAACTCTCGATCCAAAGCCGATACGGCATCGTCTGCGCTCAACACCTGTTTCTTGCAGTAATCGGGCGCCCAGTAACGCCAGATTTTCAGTTCGCCGTTTTCCAGAAGCATCGCGTGAGCCGGTTCGAGCTTGCGGATCGCGCCATAGATGGTACCGGGGGCGGGGATGAACTGGCATTCGAGATATAGCCCAAGGGCGTTGACATCGATGTCATGGGATACCGCCGGATGCGCCAGCACTGCCTTGATTTCCGAGGCAAACACAAGTGTTGTGCCATCCCAGGCGTAATGCAGCGGTTTGACGCCGATATGGTCGCGCGCGAGGAACAGGCTCTGGCGGTCCTCGTCCCAAAGGGCGAAGGCAAACATTCCCTGGAGCTTTCCCAGCATGGCGACGCCATAAATGCGCCATGCATGCAAAAGGACCTCGCTGTCGCCCGCGGTGACGAAGATGCAACCCCGCTCCTGCAGTTCCGCGCGCAGTGCGCGGAAATTGTAGATCTCCCCGTTAAATACCAGCGTCACCTTGCCGTCGCCCGATACCAGCGGCTGGCGGCTTCCCTCCGGGTCGATCACTGCCAGCCGCCGATGCCCGAGATGGATGGGGCCGCGCTCGAAAAAGCCTTCCGCATCCGGGCCACGGTGCGCAAGCAGGCGCGTCATCGTCGGCAGCACGTCAGCCGTGAAGTCTTTCCGCGTCCAGAAGCCGCTAATTCCGCACATCGGCGCCGCGCCCGGTCTGGACCTTCAGGGGCTGAAAATGTACAGGCACTCCGTCACACGCAAACAAT
>Ga0194060_10002873_pt1 | contig 12288 bp, 11 predicted proteins | sample SepL225m_MetaG_FD_163427 | JGI IMG/M metagenome (GOLD analysis project Ga0194060, IMG submission 163427) | Anoxic zone freshwater microbial communities from boreal shield lake in IISD Experimental Lakes Area, Ontario, Canada - Sep2016-L222-5m | ecosystem: Environmental > Aquatic > Freshwater >... | reverse complement strand
CTTCAGCACGCGCCCCTTGGACAGCACCACCACGCGATCGGCGAGGAACACCGCTTCGCCCACGTCGTGGGTAATGAAGATGATGGTCGGCCGCCGCTCCTGCCAGATGCGCGTGAGTTCCTCCTGCAGCGTCATCCGCGTCTGCGCGTCTACGCTGGCGAAAGGCTCGTCCATCAACAGCACGTCCGGATTGTTGGCCAGGGCGCGCACCACGCCCACGCGCTGCTGCATCCCGCCCGAGAGTTCGTTCGGATAGCGGCCCGCTGCGTGCGCCAGCCCGGCCAGCGCCAGGTACTCGCGCGCGATCCGCTCGCATTCGGCTTTTGCCAAGCCGCGCATCTTCGGCCCGAACGCGACGTTCTCGAGCACGGTCTTCCAGGGAAACAGCGCGAACGACTGGAACACCACGCCGCGCTCGGGCCCCGGTCCGCTCACCGCGCGGCCGTCGAGCAGGATCTCGCCGCCCGAGACCGGAATGAAGCCGGCGATCATGTTCAACAGCGTGGTCTTGCCGCAGCCGGAGGGCCCGACGATGGAGACGAACTCGCCCTGCTGCACCGTCAGCGACACGTCATGCACCGCGGTGACATGCGCGCCGGCATAGGGGTCGAAGTAAGTTTTCGAAAGATCGCGCAGCGTCAGGCTTTTCATTGTGTCACCAGTCCCCAGCGCTGGCCGGTGGCGCGCTCTATCGGCGCCAGCACCCAGCTGTCCACGATGTACCACAGCACGCCGAGCACGATCATGCCGAGCAGTATTTCGACCACCGATCCGGCGCGCCGCGCATCGAACATGAGAAAACCGATGCCGCTGGTGCCGACGATGATCTCGGCGGCGATCAGCGCGCGCCAGCCGTAGCCCAGGCCGTTGCGCAGCCCCGTCATGATGTTCGGCAGCGCGCCGGGCAGCACCACTTCCCAGACGACGCGCGCGCGCGATGCGCCCAGGCTCTGCGCCGCCCGGTGCAGTTCGAGCGGCACCCTGCGCACGCCCAGCGCGGTATTCAGCACCACCGGGAACAGCACGGTGTAGACGATGACGAAGGTCATGGTGGTGAGGCTGAAGCCGAACCAGATCAGCAGTATCGGCAGCCAGGCGATGTCGCCGATGGCCTGGAAGAAGAGCAGCACCGGCCACAGCATGGCCCGGGCGCGGGCGTTCAGCCCGACCAGCACGCCCAGCGGAATGCCCAGCGCCATCCCCGCGGCGGCGCCGACCGCCAGCCGCACCAGGCTGTCCTCGAGGTAATCCGGCAGGATGCCCTTGTACATGAGCGAGCCGAACGAGCGCACCACCTCCATCGGCCCGGGAAAGAACGCGCGCGGAAACATGCCGGACTCCGCGACGATGGCCCACAGCGCAACCAGCGGCATGAAGGGCACGATGGAGCGCACCGCGGGATAGCGCGTGGTCCAGCGCGCGTAGAGGGTCCAGGCGACGAGCAGCGGCTTCATCCGCGCTGCACCATGCCCCAGCGCTCGATGGTAGCGCGCTCCAGCGGCGCCAGCAGCAGCCGGTCGATCAGCAGCCACAGGATGCCGATCACGATCATGCCGAATACGATGACTTCGGTGCGGTAGAAGTCGCGCGCGAGGAATAGCATGTAGCCCAACCCGACGTTGGTCGCGATCATTTCGGCGGCGATCAGGCCGCGCCAGGCGAAGCCGAGCCCGGTGCGAACGCCGGTGACGATGTTCGGCAATGCGCCCGGCAGCAGCACCTGGGTCAGCATGGTCCAGCGGCGCGCGCCGAGCGAGGACGCGGCGTGCCGCAGCGGCAGCGGAATGCTCGCGACCCCGAGCAGCGTGTTGTAGGTGACGACGAAAAACACGGCGTTGAAAATGACGAAGGTGATCGCGCCGAAGCCGTAGCCGAACCACAGCGTGGCGATAGGAATCCAGGCGATGCCGGCGAGCACGGAAAAAAAGCGGAACAGCGGCGTGAGAAAGGCGGAGACCGCCGGACTCAAGCCCATGGCGACGCCGAGCGGAATGCTGACGACGATCGCGAGCGCGGTGCCGACCGCGACACGACCGAGGCTCGCGCCTATGTGGCGCACGAGTGTGCCGTCCTGTATCGTCTCGAGCCCGGCGCGCGCGACCGACTCGACGTCCGGGAACACCCGCGAGTCGACACCGAACACGCGTATCAGCGCCTCCCACAGCAGCAGCAGAACGAGCAGCGGCGCGACAAATGTGGCCATTGCGGTGAAGCGGGAGAATCGCGGCATCCGCAACGGCATCGCTTGCTCAGTCCACCCTGATGTTCGCTGTGCGCACGACCTTGCCCCATTTGGCGATTTCGGATCTGAGGTGCTGCGCGAACTGTTCCGGACTGCTGCCGATGATTTCCACGCCGAGCGTGCGGAAGCGCTCCCTGACATCGGGCAGATTGAGCACGCGCACGGTTTCGGCGTTGAGCCTGGCCACCACCTCGGGCGGCGTGCCTGCAGTGGCAAGCAGGCCGAACCAGACATTGATTTCATACTCGGCGACCCCGGCCTCCTGCATCGTCGGCACTTCAGGCGCCTGGAACGAGCGCGCCGCACCCGTCACCGCGAGCGGCTTCAGTCTGCCCGCCCTGACCTGCTGGATCACGTTGGGCAAGTTGTCGAACAGCATGTCCACCTGGCCGCCGATCACGTCGGCGACCGAAGGCGCGCTGCCCTTGTACGGAATGTGCAGTATGTCGGTGCCGGTGAGCATCTTGAAATACTCGCCGGACACATGGTTGGAAGTTCCGTTGCCCGCCGACGCGTAGGTCAGCTTGCCCGGCTGCGCTTTCGCCAGTGCGATCAGTTCCTTCACATTGTTCACCGGCACGGACGGCCCCACGGCCAGCATGTTCGGCGAGCCGGCGGCGAGCGAAACCGGAGCGAAATCCCGTTGCGCATCGAACGGCAGCTTGCCGGCGAACAGGCTCGGCAGCACCGAAAACGGCAGTGCCACCACCAGCAGCGTATGGCCGTCCGGCGCTGCCTTTGCCACCAGGTCGCTTCCGATGATGGTGTTGCCGCCCGGACGGTTGTCCACCACCACCGGCTGGTTCCATGCCTTCTGGAACTCCTGCGCCAGCGTGCGCCCGAGCACGTCGTTGAAGCCGCCCGGCGGAAAAGGCACGACGATCTTGACCGGCTTCGACGGGAACGTCTGCGCCGCCGCAGCCATGGCCAGCGCCAGCCCGGCCATGCCGGACACGAGGCATCCAAGCAGCCTATTCATGCCTGTGCCTTAGCTCCCGCAGTTTCGCACCCGGCTTCGGCGCCGCTGTTCAAACATATCCAGGCCCTTCGATCACCGGGTGTTTCCGCAGGAATTCCTCGTTCACCGCGAGCCCCAGTCCGTTGCCCTCCAGCGGGCGCACGCAGCCGTCCTGGTCCACCGCGTAAGGCTTGCTCACCAGCTCGTCGCGGAACAGGTTGCCGCGGGACACGTCGCCTTCGAAATATCCGCCGTTGTCGATGGCGCACAGAAAATGGATGGTCGCCGCCATGTTCAGGCCGGTCATGGAACTGTGCGGGTTGATCGGCAGCTTCCATGCCGAAGCGAGCGCGGCGATGCGCAGGGCCTCGGTGATGCCGCCGGTCTTCGACAGATCGGGTTGCAGTATGGTGATGGCGCCGTCCTCGATCACGCGGTTGAATTCGAAGCGCGTGTAGTGGTTCTCGCCCGCGGCAAGCGGCACCATGCCGTAGCGCTTCGCCTCGATGTAGCTGCGATAGTCGTGCGCCGGAAACGGCTCTTCGAGCCAGCCTACGCCCAAATCGTCCATGACCGGCATCGCCGCGCGCGCATCGGCGAGGCTGTACCCGGTATTGGCGTCGGTCAATATCACCAGATCGTCGCCAAACGCCTGGCGCACCGCCGCGATTCGCGCAAGGTCGCGCTTGGGCGAGTCGCCGACGCGCAGTTTGACCGCCTTGTACCCCATGGCGACCAGGGACCGCGCCTCCTCCACCAGCTTGGCCGGGTCCTGATAGCCGAGCGACACGCCGCCCGCGTAGGCAGGCACCGGCTTCGAACTGCCGCCGAGCAAGCGGTAGAGCGGCATGCCCGCCGCCTGTCCGCGTATGTCCCACAGCGCGAGGTCGATGCCGCTCATGGCGAGGCAGCAACCCGCGCCCATGCCGTGGCTGCCGAGCTGCATTTTGTAGATTTTCTGCCACACGCCGATCACGTCGCTCGCATCCATGCCCAGCACCAATTGCCTGAGCGTGGTGTTCACCAGATGCGCCACCGCCCCGTGGCAGCGCCCGTGGTGGGATTCGCCCCAACCGACAAGGCCGCCATCGGTGCTGACTTTCACCACCACCGCGTCGCGCTTGACCGACTGCCCTATGCCCAGGCTGACGCGGTTTTCGGGCGCCACGGGAAACGAGGTGGGATAGGCTTTGATATCGGTGATGCGCAGTGAGCTGGACATGTTTCCTCTGCTGAGTGCGAATTGAAAAAAATGAAACCGGTATTGCCGCGATGGTTCGGCGGGTCCGATCAGTCGGCCTTGATGCCGGCTTCCTTGATGATCCTCGACCACTTGCCCATCTCGGCGCGGATGAAGGCGTCGAATTGCTCCGGCGTGTTCCCCACCGGCACCAGGCCGCGGGTGAGGAACGCCTCCTTCACCTCGGGGGAATTGACCGCGCGCACGATCTCGGCATTGAGTTTGGCGATGATCTCTTTCGGCGTGCCGCCGGTGGTGAGAAAGCCGTGCCAGATGCCGGTGTCGTAGCCGGCCACGCCCGCCTCGGCGATGGTCGGCACTTCGGGTGCCTGGGACGCGCGCTGGGCGCTGCTGACGCCCAGCGCCTTCAGCTTGCCCGCCTTCACCTGCGGCAGCGCGGTCACCATGTTGTCGAAAATCATCGATACCTGGCCCGAGAGCAGGTCGGTGTAGGCCGGCGCCGTGCCCTTGTAGGGAACATGGACCATTTTCGTGCCGGTCATGCTCTGGAACAACTCGCCCGCGAAGTGCTGCGAGCTTCCCGTGCCGCCGGAGGCGTAGTTGAGCTTGCCCGGGTTGGCCTTCATGTAGGCGATGAGTTCCCGCACCGAGTTGGCCGGAACCGACGGGTTCACCGCCAGCATCAGCGGGCCGGTGACGAGCAGGGTGACGGGCGCCAGATCCTTGAGGCTGTCGTAGGGTAGTTTGGTCAGCAGATAGGGATTGGTGGCATGGCCGAACGCGCACAGCACCAATGCGTAGCCGTCAGGGGCGCTCTTGGCCACCGCATCGGTGCCGACGATGGCATTGGCGCCGGGCTTGTTCTCCACCACCACCGGCTGTCCCATGCTCTCCGACATTTTCTGCGCTATCGTGCGCGCCATGTAGTCGGTCGCGCCGCCCGCGGCGAAGGGAACGATCATGCGCATCGGCTTCGCCGGAAACTGCGCCGCGCCCTGCGCCATTGCGCCCGCGCTCGCGAGCAGAGCCAGCGCCAAAAACCAGCGAAAACGACTCATACCAGGATCTCCTCGGTCATCCGGATACCGTATTGCAAGCTCGTGTTCCGGGTATTGCTTTTCTTGAACCCCATTCAGACATAAGCCGCCCGTCGATCACCGGGCGCGCCATTTTCACGATGCGCAAACGCGGTCGAAGGATGCGGGTGCGGATACTATATAGCATCGCCGGGCGCGCCGCGAATTGCCAGCACCGCGCCCGAACAGGTATGCTGCGCCACTCGTTCAAGCGAAATCCCCGTCTCATGAAAATCACCGACGTCATCACCCATCAGCTTTCGGTCAAGGTCGACGAACCGTTCACCTCCTCGCGCGGCTGGATTTATACCAGCAAGAACGCGCTGGTGGTGGAAGTCAAAACTGACGAAGGCATCACCGGCTGGGGCGACTGCTACGGCCCGTCTGCGGTGGCGCGCAGCATCGTCGACACGCTGCTGAAGCCTTCGGTGATCGGCCGGGACCCGTTCGATGTCGAGGTCGTCTGGGAAGCGCTGTACAACAAGGTGAAGGACTACGGACTCACCGGCATGACCCTCTCGGGCATCAGCGGCATCGACATCGCGCTGTGGGACATCATCGGCAAGGCCTGCGGCAAGCCGGTGCACAAGCTCATCGGCGGCAGTTTCCGCAGCAGGGTGCAGGCCTACGCCACCGGACTGTATTTCAAGAACATGGACCGGCTCACCGAGGAAGCCGTGGACGAGGCGCGCGGCTACGTGGCCCAGGGCTTCGGCGCGGTGAAAATGAAAATCGGCCTGGGCTCGATCAAGAAGGACATCGCCCGCGTCGCGGCGGTTCGCGACGCGATCGGCCCGGACGTGCTGCTGATGGTCGACGCCAACCACTGCTACAACGTGCCGCAGGCGATCAACATCGGCCGCGAGCTGGAGAAGCTCGCGGTGCACTGGTTCGAGGAGCCGATTTCGCCGGAGGACATTGAAGGCTACGTCGAGGTGTCGCGCGCACTGGACATGGCGGTGGCCGGCGGCGAGAACGAATTCGCCAAATTCAGCTTCCGCCATATCCTCGAGCGCCGCGCCATGGACATCATCCAGCCGGATGTGTGCGCCGCAGGCGGCATCACCGAGTGCAAGAAGATCGCGGCGCTGGCGCAGGCGCACGCAACGCAGTGCGTGCCGCACGCCTGGGGCACCGCCATAGGCATGGCGGCGACGCTGCACTTCCTCGCCTCGCTGCCCGAATGTCCGCCCTGCCTAGTGCCGCTGCCGCCGCTGCTGGAGTACGAGCAGACCTTCAATCCGTTCCGCGACGAACTCGCCGGCAAGCCCTTTGCCCACGATCACGGCTGGGTGGACATCCCCGACGGGCCGGGACTGGGCATCGAGATCGACCGCGACCTGCTTGAGCGTTACCGGGTCAAGTGAGCGCAGCCAGACACAGGGTATTGCTCGCCGGCCGAATAGGCCGGGCGCAAATTTCATTGCGCCTCGAGGAGGCTGGCATGCGAAATTTGTTGCGTCTGCTTGCGGCAGTTCTGTTCTGCCTGCCGGGAATCGGCGGCGCCGCGTATCCTGAGCGCCCCATCACCATGATCGTCGCCTTCGCCCCGGGCGGCGGCACCGACGTGGTGGCGCGGGCGCTGGCGCCCTACCTGGAAAAGCACCTCGGCGGCAATGCGAAAATCCTGATCGTGAACCGCCCGGGCGCCGGCGGCGACATCGGCTTCGCCGCCATTGCCGCCGCGGCGCCCGACGGCTACACCATCGGCTTCGTCAATTCGCCCAGCTTTCTCGCCATTCCGCTCGAGCGCCAGACGAAATACACCTGGGAGAGTTTCGAGCTGCTCGGCAACGTGGTCGACGATCCCGCGAGCTTCGCCGTGCACGCCGACTCGCCCATCAGGGATCTGAAAGACCTTGCCGCCTTCGCCAGGGCGAACCCGGGCGCGCTGAGCGTGGGCACGCCGGGGGTCGGCGCCCCCGGCCATCTCGCCACCATCCTCTTCGGCAAACTCGCCAACGCTCAGGTGAACCACATCCCGTTCAAAGGTGCGGGCGAGGTGCGCGCGCCCATGGCCGGCAAGCAGATCGTAATGGCCGGAATCAGCATCGGCGAATCATTCCAGGCGATGAAGGGCGGCGTGCCGCTGCGCATCATCGCCCAGCTGAGTCCCGCCCGGACCACGCTCGCGCCCGACATCCCGACGGCCAGGGAGCAGGGTTTCCCGCTGGTCCTGTCGTCGCTGCGCGGCGTGGCGTCCCCGAGGGGCATGCCTGCCGACATCCGCGAGCGCCTGGCCAGAGCGCTCGAACGCGCGGTGGCGGACCCCGAATTCCAGGCGAAGTCGCTGCAGTACTACGCGCCGCTGCGCTACCTGTCGCCGGCCCAGTTCGAAACGACGCTGCGCGACGACGACCTGCAGATCCGACAACTGTGGAAAGAGACGCCTTGGGCGGACAAGTAGCGGTCCGGGGAATACTTAGAGGGACTGCACCGCCATCAGACGCCGCGCATGGACGTGCATGGACTCGTCCACCGCCAGGCCCTCGCGGATGCGCTCCAGCAACAGCGGCTTCTCCCGCGGAAACTGGTAGCCCTCGTAGTCCCGCCGGAACAGCAGCCTGCCGCGGCGATCCGACCACGAGTTCATCGGATGGTCGAAACAGACTTTGGAATTCACCTCCAGACCGGTGATCATGGCCGCGAGTTCCTCCAGCCGCTCATGCGGCGAGGACAGGTGCAGGCGGCCCTGCGCAAACTCGTCGTAAAGCGGCGTTCCCTCCCGCGGCACCAGCGGCCGCGAGCGTATGTAGTGGGGATCGATCGCGGACAGCACGCGCGCCGTGTTCTCGGCGTGCGATCGCCAGCGCTCCCTGCCGCCCAGATCCGGCATCCAGTACATGGAGACCTGGAACCCCGCGGCGACGGCCTTGCGCCCGCCTTCGATCTGCTCCGCGCTCGTCACTCCCTTGCCGACGAGGGCCAGCACTTCGTCGTCCCCTGTCTCCAGTCCGACGTGCAGACGGTCCAGGCCGGCCTCGCGGATCGACAGCAGATCCTCCGGCTTTCGCTTGAACAGGGTTTTCGAGCGGGTGTAGGTGGTCACCCGGGTCAGTGAACTCAGTGTTTGACGCAGATGCCGCAGCACCGCGGTGAACTCCTGCGGCCGCATGCTCATACTGTCGGCATCCTGGAGGAAGGCAGTCCTGCCGCCTGCCGCGAGCCAGTTGAACACCGTGACGAAACTGGGATTCCCCGCAAGGTCGCGGCCCGCCGCGAGGAGCGCAGTTCCCAGTTCCCGGGTGAATTCTCCACCCATTCCAAGCTTCGATGACACCGCCCGAATTTCATCGCGGATCGCCGCTACCCGGTCGATATCGGCCCTGACCTCCTCCGGCGCGCGATAGCCAAAGCGCTGTCCCTTGTACATCTCGCAGAAGGTGCACCGGTTCCAGGGACAGTTTTCGCTCACCCGCAGCAACAGCGAATCGCTGCCGCCCTCGCTCGGCGGCCGGTAGGTTCCGATGTCGAAGGAGAGCGAGCGCAGCCGCTCGACGTGCTGTCCAAGATCCTTTCCGTCCGCCATCATCCCCGCCCTGCTCCGCCCGCTGCCTCATTCCGCATTCACGCCCGCCTTCCTGAGTATCGGCCCCCAGCGCTCGACTTCCGCCTTCACGTGCGCGCGCAAGGCACGCGGATTGATGCGATTCTGCTCGACCGGCGCCGTGCCCAGGCTGGCGAAACGCTGTACCAGCGCCGGATCGCGAAGCGCGGTCTGCAGCGCGTCCGCCAGGCGCTCGACCACGGCGACGGGCGCGCCCTTCGGCGCATACAATCCGTGCCAGACCTCGATCTCGAATCCGGGCAGGCCGGCTTCGCGGAACGTGGGCACGTCGGGCAGGGACGGAATCCGCGTCCTGTTTGCGATCGCGTAGGCCTTGATCAACCCGCTCTTGAGATGGCCGGTCGTGGCCACGGGCTGATCGCACAGCAGGTCCACCTGGCCGCTGATCAGATCCTGCAACGCCGGGCCGGTTCCGCGATAGGGCACCAGGGTCATCTCGGTTTGAAGCGTGCTCGTCAGGAGCACCGAGCACAGGTGCGTGGTCGAGCCGTTGCCGGCGTGGGCGAAGGCGACTTTGTCCTTCTGCGATTTCACGTAGGCGATCAGTTCCTCCAGATTCTTCGGCGGCAGGTTCTTTTTCGCCACGAGTATCATCGGCACGTCCGCAACCAGGCCGATCGGCTCGAAATCGTTAACCGGGTCGTAGCCCAGCGACTTGTACAGCCAGGGCGCAGCCGCGTGTCCCATGTTGTGAAACAGCAGCGTGTAGCCGTTGGGGGCGGACTTGGCCGCGCGCGCGGTACCGATGGTGCCGCCGGCGCCGCCGACGTTCTCGATGATCACCGGGGTCTTCAGTTCCTTGCTCATCGCCTCCGCCAGCGTGCGTCCGAGCACGTCGGTCGAACCGCCCGGAGCGTAGGGCACGATGATGGTGATCGGACGCGACGGGAAATCCTGCGCGCCTGCCGGCAAACCGCCCGCCAGCGCGAGGACCGCGAGCAGCAGGCATTGTGCGAATCGGTGCATGAAGAAGTCTCCTGTCGGATCAATATTTGTCAATGGCAGACTTGAGCCCGACAAATCGGTGCGGGCCGCCCTCGGCCATCTTTTGTTCGAGCAGTCGGCAGTTTACACCGCCAGCGCGATTATGTACACTTCATCTGTACATAATGGAATCCCGCCATGTCCAACGCGCGCAAAGTCAACGTCACTGAACTCCGCCAAAACCTTCCGGCTTACCTGGTCGACGTGCAAAAAGGCAGGGAGATCGAGGTCACGTCGCGCGGAAAGGTGATCGCCCGCATCGTCGCCGGCGGTGATCCCCACCAGGAAGCGCGCGAGCGCCTGCTCGCGATCCGCAAGCACTGCCGCGTAGGCGACGTGGTCAGCCCGACCGGCGCGCAGTGGGACGCGGAGCGTTGATCGTCCTCGATACGCATGCGCTGATTTACGACGCGCTGACGCCCGCCCGCCTGTCGGCTCGCGCCCGCAAAGCCATAGCCCTCGCTTACCCCGGGCGCGAAATCGCCTGCTGCGACATCAGTCTGTGGGAGATTGCGATGCTCATCGCACGCAAGCGGCTCGACCCGGTGATGGATGCGCGGCAGTTTCTGCATGACCTGATCGCGGCGCGGCATGTCCGGGTGCTGCCGATTACGGCCGAGATCGCCGTTCTGTCTCAGTCCGATATGTTCTCCCATGGGGATCCGGCGGACCGGCTGATCGCTGCCACCGCCCGGCTGCATCGCGCGCCGTTGATTACATCCGACGCGAAGCTGCGCAAGCTGAAGGAAGTTGCCACGATCTGGTGAGCCAGCCCGTCTCCGCCGGCGCAAAGCAGGCCGAAGAACCAGTAGCGACGGGGGTTTCAGGGCTGTTGCCAGCGTCTGACGGCAGCTGCCAAACAGTTGAAAGACGGTTGAAAGACGGCCGAATAACGGCCGAATGACGGCGCTCCCGGAAAGGCCCATCGCTCGTCTGCGGCAACCGCGGTCGCAGCCCGCGGTTCCGGCGCAACCGCAGCCCGGCGCGTCACTCCAGCGGCAGCGACTCCGGTTTGGCTCGGGCCGCGATCCTCGCTCCGGTTTTGCGCACTTCCAGTTCGTCGCCCAGTACCCGCACCGCCTCGTTCAGCAAAACGTCTTTGGCATTTTTCCGCGCTTTTTCCGCCGCCAGTTCAGCGGCGAGATTGCGCTCGCCAGCCTGCAGGCCGTCATCGCGCGACGCGCTTACCGTCTCCGCTGCCGGCTCCTTCCCCGATGCGTCTGCGCCGGAGCCGGCATCCTTCCGCGCTTCGCGCAGCTTGAGCCTGGCCTCCTGGGTGTCCCGTTCCTTGCGCCGTTCGGCCTCGTTTAACGAGACCAGGTTTTGCTTGCGCTGGCGCCTGAATTCGGCGACGTCTTCCTGCAGGTCCTGGAAGTCCTTGTCCTTTTTTACGCGCGCTTCATGCAGCGTCGCCAGGGCGGGTAACAGACCCCGCAGGTCGCCGGCGGGCGTATAGCCTACCGCCTGGATCTGCACCCAGGGGAGCGCGTTGTCGAAGCTGGATTCGCCGAAATTCTCGGCATCGGCAAGCGCGGTGAACGGGATATCCGGCTTCACCCCGCGCAACTGCGTCGTTCCTCCGTTGATGCGGAAGAACTGCGCGATGGTGATTTTCAACTCGCCGAATTGCGGCTTTGCATTCTTGGCAATCTGGTCGAGATCGACCATGGTTTGCACCGTGCCTTTGCCAAAACTGGGCTCACCGAGAATCAGGCCGCGGCCATAATCCTGAATGGCGGCGGCAAAAATCTCCGACGCCGAAGCCGAACCCCGGTTGATCAGGACGCCAAGGGGGCCATCCCAGGCAACGCCGGCCTGGGTGTCGCTCACCACGGTGATCTCGCCGCCGGCGTTGCGCTGCTGCACCACCGGCCCCTTGTCGATGAACAAACCGGTGAGTTCGACCGCTTCCGTCATCGAACCGCCGCCGTTGTTGCGCAGGTCGATCAGCACGCTGTCGACCTTTTGCGCTTTCAATTCCTCCAGCAGCCGGGCCACGTCGCGGGCCGCGCTTTTGTAATCCTTGACGCCTTTTTGCCGGGCCGCAAAATCCTCATAAAAGGAGGGCAGCGAAATCACTCCGACGCGGCGGGTCGCCTTGCCTTCCACGATGGTGCGCACCGATGATTTGGCGGACTGCTCCGCCAGGTTGATTTTTTTCCGGACCAGGGAAACCAGTTTGTGCTTGCCATCGGGCCCGGTGTCCGCCGGAAGCACGTCGAGCACCACGACCGAGTCGGCGGCGCCTCGAATCAGCAC
>Ga0194060_10002872_pt1 | contig 12288 bp, 13 predicted proteins | sample SepL225m_MetaG_FD_163427 | JGI IMG/M metagenome (GOLD analysis project Ga0194060, IMG submission 163427) | Anoxic zone freshwater microbial communities from boreal shield lake in IISD Experimental Lakes Area, Ontario, Canada - Sep2016-L222-5m | ecosystem: Environmental > Aquatic > Freshwater >... | reverse complement strand
ACCCGTATACCGCGCGCCCCGTCCGCGCCCCCTTTTTCGAACGTGAACATTTTGCAACGCATGCGTTTACGAGAAAGGGAGCCAACATTTTTTGAACACTCGTTTTGTGCGTTTGATGTATGTTCGGTGTAGGCGAACGGATTGCGCGTGTGCTCGCGAGCATTCACCGCAGGCGTTACACGCCGCGGAGGAGGGCGCAGGGAACACGCGCTCGCCGAATTCGCGTATGCTCGAAATGATTTGCTGTGCACAAGTACCTAAAAAATGTATTGCGCTTTTTAGAATGATGTGTTGCTACATGTGAATAACTATTTTGGCCTTGTTTTCGAATGTTTGTATACTAATGCCGCCATTAACTCTTAACTTGATCAGTTTCCGGCGACTAGTTTTTGAACCTCGTAAAAATATTTTCAAACGGGATTTAAAAACTAGGAGCCTGAAGCTCCTCCAAAAACACTATGGCAAAAATGACAAAGTCCCAGCTCATCAGTGCCCTCGCAGAAAAGGCCGCTATGCCGAAGAAGGCCATCAAGGATTTGCTCGAGATGATCGTTAACCTCGCTTACCACGAAGTTAAGGTCAATGGTGAACTCACGATCCCGGGTCTCGGAAAGATGCAGAAGAAGCACCGTGCCGAACGCATGGGCCGCAACCCAGCCACGGGTGTTGCTATCAAGATCCCGGCAAAGACGGTTCTCAAGTTCCGCGTTGCCAAGGCCGCCAAAGAAGCCATCCTCTAATAAAAGCTTCAAAAACCACCCAATTCGGGTGGTTTTTTTGTGTGTATAGAGCGCTCTTGTCAAAATCCCAACAAATGAGTATAATCGTTTAGAATTTTAGCTTGAGTACCGGTTCGCCATTACTCTTCTATTTTTTCCTCTAACTATTCTATATCCGATATAATATGGGTGGATGCTCTGCAAAACGTACGCGCACCGAAACATTGCGCAAGATTGGCAAGATGGCCAACCGCAAGTCTATCAAACGTGGTCTCTGGTTCCGTAAGGCTCGTGTGACCGCGAAGTAAACCGAGTTTTCATTTTTGTTATTGAGTCCAAATCACGAGGTTAAGAAAAAAAGTTTCAGCCTCGTGTTTTGGTTATAAAGGGAAGGAGTATGAAAATCAAATTTGTCGACGCCGCCAAAATTCGAAACACACTGGACACTGATTTCAGCGGATACGGAACGGCTGAGTTCTATTTGTATATCCCGAAAGGTGAAATTTGGCTTGATAAATGTCTGCGCGATGAAACCAGGCACTATGTGGCGCTCACGAAACTATATTCGAAGATGCGGAAAGAGCCGTTTAGAAAGATTCGTGAAGCGGCGAAGAAATTATTGACTATTAAGAATGTTGACGGCCTGATTGAAAGAAAGCGTGAGCGCGTCGGAAAATACACGGTTGTGTATATCGATGGCGGCTCGGTTCGCGCTCATCTGGATCCGTATTTCGAGCTTGGCGGGCATCATTTGGTTTACGACTATGTGCCCAAGAATGAAATTTGGGTCGATGCTAAGACGGAACCTAAAGACTGGAAATACACCGTCATTCACGAGATTGAAGAGCACAAGCGCATGAGCGGCGGCATGAGCTACTCTGATGCCCACGACTACGCTATGGCCGCTGAACGTGTCGCGCGCAGACACGATGGAGTCGCAAACTTTTTCCGATAAATTTACCTGTATGGCGAGAAAACCTCTTAAAGCTTTCAGACAAACTCCCGGACTTTGCGGTCCGGCGAGTCTTAAAATTCTCATGACGCATTACGGTAAAGAATTCACCGAAGGCGAAATGGCCAACCTTTGTACTGCGACCGCTGATGATGGCGCCGATCACTCCGGGATGATGCGGGCCGCGGAACGCCTGGGGCATAAGCCGATTGCAATGTCGAACGCGAGCATCAAAGATATTCAGTGGTTCTTGGACCAGGATGTGCCGGTTATTATCGGCTGGTGGTCTGATCATGGGGAAGCCGGGGATCATTTTTCCGTGGTTTACGATATCGAAGGTGACATCATAAAGATGATGGATCCGGAACTCGATGCCGGAATTCGTGAGATGAAAATCGAAGAATTCAAGAAGGTTTGGTTTGATTTTGATGGCAAAGAAAATGTTCAGGTGAAGCGCTGGATGATGGCAATTCCGTCCGTCGACGATGATACCGTTAAGCCATTACTTTCTCCGCAGCAAAAAAATCTTACCAAATAGTATTACAGAAAGTGCGGACCTATTCGCTCGTCGGGCTAGAGGGGAGCCATAGCCCGACGACGAATAGGCTCCGTACACTTTCTCCTCCTGTTGTTATCTGAATTTCTTCTGTTGTCATCCCGAAGCCGAGGGATCTTGAAGATTGTTGCTCGGGGACTAGGCTAGTTTCTCCTTAATCGTCTCTCGGTGCGTAACCGCATCCGCATTTCCTTCTGGTGGTGAGAGTAAGGGGGTGGGAGCACGCGCACCCGGCGAGCGCAGCTGTGGTGAATGCTCGCGAACGCTCGACTCGCGAATTCGCCAACATTTCGAGCGCGGGCCGGTACGTTGATGACAGGAAAGTGTACGGAGCGTATATGTCGGCGGGAAATCAGCCGTACCTTTGCCCGACGAGCATATACGTCCGCACTTTCGGGCATCAGTCCCTAGGCGTGCACGATAAGCATTTTCTTTCGGGGTGGGTGTTGAGGTATACTGCACTCGGCTTAAATTTTAATTTCTGCGACATTTATGTCATCACTCGACAAGCTTCAGGAAGCCTACAAGCAACTTTTGGATAAGAAGGGCCAGCGCAAAGAAATCATGCAATCTTTTAAAGATGAGTTGAATAACACGGCGCGATATCGCGAAATTGTCGAAAAGATGACCGAGCTTCGTGAAGAGAAAAAGCAACTCGAGAATGAAGTCTACGCGCGTTCGATGGCTGATATTCAAAAGGTGGAAGATCTGAAACAGGATATCAAAACCCACGAAATGTTGGTTTCCGATATCGCTGTGAACTTGATGATGCAGAATGAATCGGTTGAGGTAGTTGATGAATACAACAATAAATACGAAGCTCAGTTCGTAGCGCGCTTCAAGAAGACCGGTGATGTCGCCAAGGAACAGGCTGCGGTGGCTGAAATGGCCGAAGAGATGAATGTGGCGCCGAACATGGAGCCGGGACTCGCTGCAGCCTAGTTTGAAGGGGTGTATACTGAAGCAGTCTTATTCATAAGTTTTTCAAAAGTATGCTGAAAGGCTGCGTGCTTCATAAAGTTTCTTATGTCCTCGTGCTTGTCGGAGCTTTGAATTGGGGACTCATCGGTGTTGCGAAATGGAATCTGGTTACGGCGCTTCTCGGTGGCTTCTCGATGGTTGAACGCTTGGTTTATATCCTGGTTGGTGCGGCAGCGGTTCTTATGCTCGTAGCTCCATCTTGCAAGCCGTGCAAGGAATGCATGGTGAAATAAATAATTCGAAGAGCGCCCGAGTTGGGGCGCTTTTTGATTTGCTATAATACTAAGATAAAGGTGGAGGCATGAAAACTCATTCGCACGAAGGGTCGCAAAAACAAAAAGCCTACGTCGTAGCCGTTAATATGGGCTATGGACATGAACGTGCTGCACACGGTCTTTTGGATTTGGCGGAGGGTGGAGAATATATTATCGCGAACGATTATCCGGGAATTCCTGAAACTGAGCGTGCTGCCTGGAATGGTGGCCGCAAACTTTACGAAGTCGTCTCACGGGTAAAATCTTTGCCGCTCGTCGGGGAGCCGCTTTTTAGTGTTTTTCTTGATAGACAGCAGGAAATCGAACCTTTTTATCCGAAGCGCGATCTTTCTAAGCCAACAATTCAGGTTAGACAGACATATTTCATGATTGAGAAGCTTGGTTTATGTCGGCATCTGATAAAAAAACTTTCAAAGAATCCGTTGCCGCTTATTGCGACCTTTTTCACGATTGCTTTTGCGGCCGAGTATTATAATTATCCGGGTGAAATATATTTGGTTGTTTGCGATGCTGACATGTCGCGCGCCTGGGTGTCTCGCGATCCAAAAAACAGTCGCATCAAATATTTTGCGCCGACCGGTCGCGTGGTTGAACGGCTGAAGCGTTACGGTGTTCCGGCTAAAAATATTTTTCACACCGGTTTTCCGTTGCCGAAGTCGAATGTCGGAGGTGCGAGCATGTCGATTATCAATCCGGATTTGCTCGAGCGACTGGATAGACTTGATCCGAATCGAATCTTTTTTAATAAATATCACAAAACTCTGCGCGATCATTTTGGCGTAGCCTTGTCGTCAACTCCAGGGCATAAACCAATACGCATTACTTTTGCGGTTGGCGGCGCCGGCGCTCAAAAAGAAATTGGCGAAGATGTGTTGTTGAGCCTGAAAAAGCACCTTAAAAAAGGCGATGTAGTTTTAAATCTTGTGGCCGGAAATCGTCCCGAGATTGCGGATTTCTTTATTGATGCAATTCAGCGCGCCGGCTTGCAGGGTCAGATAGAAAAATCTATTCATGTGCTTCAAACCAATACTAGATTGGAGTATTTCAATCTCTTTGATGCGACGCTTCGGAATACTGATGTTCTTTGGACGAAACCTTCGGAGTTGTCATTCTTTTGTGGAATTGGACTGCCGATAATCATGGCGCCGACGGTTGGCTCACAGGAAGAATTCAATAAGCGCTGGTTATTGCAGGTTGGTGCCGGAGTCAAACAAAACAATCCAAAATATACCGACGAGTGGCTTTTTGATTGGGTTGTGTCTGGTGGCTTGGCGCGTCTTGCTTGGAACGGTTTTGTAGAGGCTCCGACGCATGGCGCTTATCGGATCGAAGACGTTATCAACAGGCGACTGAGTGAACTCGAGGTCCTGCCCATGATTATTTAATGTATACTGGGCATCATGATCGTATCTTCGATCAAGCACTTTGAGAGGTGTCAAGATGGAAGTGACTTCAAAGCAATTCCTGGCTTCATTCATGAAGACCTATGCTGCCGGAGCGGCTCTTTTTCGGCCACTGCGTGAGCTTCATGAAGATTTGGCTGAAAGAGTGGTCAAGACGCTTCGAGCTGATTCGGCGACCGTGGTGGATGCTGGTTGCGGAAATGCTTTGTTTTTTGAGTCGCTTTCCAGACGCTCCACGCAAAGGCTGAATCTTCTGGGTTTCGATGTTGAAGAGGAAGCGCTTTGTGATGCGCGTGAGCGCCACATCGAGCGTCCGTTTGTCGGCATCCGTTTTGCGGATTTGAATGACGGATTGCCGGTTGAAGAGAATAGCGTGGATGTGGTTGTTTCGGTCAATGCGCTCTACTGGCTCAAGGACCAGCAGTCTTTTTTTGAGTCAGTGCGTCGTTCACTCAAAGATGGTGGAGTCTTTCTGTGTGTGAACCCGGATGGCGGAGGAAACCCGAAGAGCTTGTTCGAAAAACAGGAAGAATGGCTTCGGAATCAAGCTGCTATTCATGAGGTTGGTGCTTGGAATGCGCTCAAGGAGCAAGGCCTGCTTCAAAAGTCGATTTCCGACAACACTCGCATCGATGAAGCTGCGAGAAGGGGAGAGCTTCGCTACCTGAAAGCAGAGGAACTCGTCACGCTCGCACGCGCCGCCGGTTATTCGGAGGTCAGCTCTGAAAGGGTCTACTGCGATACGTCGGTCCTTCTCTACGCCAAGCGGATCAAAAAGGAGGAGGCTTAATGAAGCCGCTTTTGCCACCGTGGAGCTTTGACGATTCTTCGTTTCAGGCAGGTATTGCTGAAACGTCAGAAGAGATTCTGGCTCTTGCCAGGCTTCGTGCTGAGTATTACGCAAAATGGGAGAAGGACTACATCGTTGACGGTCGCGAACATGATGAGTATGACGATCGAGCAGTTCACTTCATGGCGGTTCGCAGAAAGCATGATTCCGAGCAGCTCATCGGATGCATGCGACTCGTTAGGTCAAGCAAGAATCTGAGCAAACTCGGGTTTCCGGTGGAATCAGGGCAATACGGTGACTTCCGCATCCAGAGACTTCCTAGCGGAGTCATGGGCTGTGCTTCTGGAGTCATTGGAGATAGCGTTGCCATGCGTCCGCTCGTACACCCGGTAACGTACGAGGAGGTTCCCATCGAGCAGACGGTTGAGGCGTCGCGATGGATTGGATTGCCTCGACAGCTTTCTGACGGCAGAGCAGTGATGGTTTCGATGCTGCTCGTCGAGACCGCAATCGAGTATTGTCTGCAGAACGGCTTCCGATTCTGGATCGGAGTTCAGCAGGAAAGTCTTTTCCAGCAGCTGAAGAAAAACGGTTGGCCGGTCTACCCGGTCATTCCCGGACTGCATCCGTATCGAGGTTCAAAGTTGAAGTATAGAGTTGTGCTCTTTGGACTTCGTCACCCCTGTGTTCGTACTGTGCACATCGGTGACGCTTCGTAATGACAGCCGTCGGGGCTGTCTTTTTTTATGATACAATATTGGTCTGGAATGTTAGTGTGATGTTCATATAAAATTTATGGATAAAATTATTATCCTGTTAGATATAGTTACCTTTTTTGCGACACTCGCTTTCGGAGTCTTCGTAATCGGTAAAAATCACACACGCGAATCATTCCGCGCGTTTTTTCTTACAATGCTTGGAATGTCGGGGTGGGCTTTTTGCATTGCTAGTTTGATTGCTGGTCTTGGGCCCACAGAGCTTCTTGCGAGAGGTTCTTTTTCTTTCGGCATATTGGGCATGACTGCATTTTCATGGTTTGCAGTTGTGTTCCCGAGTGGTGCTAGGCATGAACGTTTTTGGAAAATAATCATCTTCATTTTAGGAACCATTTGTTTCTTTATTCCGTTTTATCCCGGGTGGGTTTCTAATGTAGCGGTTCGGGACTCAGCGATTACTTCCGACTTTCACCCGGTACTTTTTCCACTGTTGTCGCTTTATGATATTTTGATTCTTATTTCTAGCTTTATTATTTTGGCGGTCAGATATGTGGCTACTCGAGGAGTTGATCGAGAACGACTGAAACAAGTCTTCATTGGTTTTACTCTGTTCTTCGTTGCGTCTATAACCACAAATCTGGTTTTACCGGGGGTATTGAATGACAGTCGTTGGAATAATATAGGGCCGGCGTTCGCGCTTTTATTGGCTCCATTCATGGCGAATGCTATTTTGAAATACAGACTATTGGATATTCGATGGATTGTCTCAAAGTCAATTGTTCTCTCTGCGCTCATCGGGCTTGTTGTATGGATTCTAATGACGGTCTCATATTTTCTTGCGAGTATTTTTAGCCAACAAAGTGCCTTTCTCCTCGGAACTCTTATCGTAGCGCTAACAATTCTCCCGCTCTCTCGCGCGATCGAAAAATGGGTCAGTCATATTTTTGAGCGCGGTAGTTATAATTCAAGCGAACTCATGAATAAGGTTTTCGCGATCGTCAGAAACGAAATCGACGTCAACGAAATCGCGACCAGCATTTTAAAGAATCTGAAAGCGGCATTCGGGGCCGAGGCTGGCGCTTTTATTGTCTTTGCGCCCAAGAGCACTCATCAAATTGCAACCGTAATTCAGTCTTTTGGCCCTGAAATGCGAAACTCTATTCCGCAGATTGCTTTGCTTTTGAAGCGCCATCCGAATCAAATCATAGAAACAGCCGAACTTGAGTGGAATTTGACCTATGGTGATGAAGCGCTACGTCATCCTGAAGACCGAAAGATGTTGAAGGGCATGAAGGAAGCCAGGATCGATTTGATTATTCCGCTCGTCATGAAAGATGCGCTTGTAGGTATTATTGTGCTTGGCGAGCGACGTTTTGACCGCGTTTTGCATCAGGCTGAATTTGATTTTGTAAATTTGTTGCGCGCAGGCATCGCTCCTGGTGTTGAAAACGCCGCCAAATTCGCCGAGATTCAAGAATTAAACACGAAGTTACGAGAATCTGACGCTATCAAATCAAGATTTATCGATACCATTAGCCATCAGTTCAGAACGCCGCTTTCTTCGATTCGTTGGAATATCGAAACCCTTCTCGATCCTTCTTCTCGTATGAATAAAGAAGAACAGGGGATGCTAGGCGAGATTCAAACCAATTCGACTTTCTTGATTCGTACACTAACTTTGTTTACCGACGTGATTCAGTTCGAGTCTAATTCCGTCGGCTTGGAGCAGACCAAATTGGAAACGTCAGAAATCGAATCCGCTTTGAGTGAATATGCGGCGCTCGCTAAGGCGAAGAAGATAGCTTTCACGGCTACTATCGAACCGGCCGCGATAGTTGGGGATAAAAAATATTTGTTGCGCGCACTCGACGAAATTCTTCGCAATGCGCTGGAATATACTTCTGCCGAGGGACAGGTCAAGCTTAGGGTTGTGCCGGTTGATGGTATGGTGAAGCTCGAAGTAAGTGATTCCGGCATCGGTATGTCGAGTGTTGATGCGCAAAAACGAGCGTTCACGAAATTTTATCGCGGAAAGAACGCTATTTTGGAACATCCGGATGGTATTGGGCTTGGTCTTTATCTGGTTAAGCTCGTCATTGAAAAGCTTGGAGGTTCGGTCTCGCTCGAATCTGAAATCGGAAAAGGCACCGTGGTTTCAATGCTATTGCCGAGATTAAAAAGTGAGGGTCCGGAAGTGGCTGTGGATAACATCAGCAAGAAAAAGAATAGGAAAGCAGTCTGATAGCTGTACTATACTAGGATAAATAGCTGCAGACGAAGAGAATGTTGTTTTGACAATCTATGCCGATGAAGTGATTTGATTGTTGCGACGTTTATTCTGGCGGGGTAGGATTGCGATAAAATACGATACAAATTCTGAAAAATATGAAAAAAGTTTTAATAGTCGAGGATGATGAACATATTGCTCGGGTGTACGATATTAAGTTGAAGCGCGAGGGGATTGAGACAATTATGGCGGTTGACGGTGAAGAAGGGTTAGAAAAGATTCTTAAGGAAAAACCCGCCGTCATTTTGCTGGATTTGATGCTTCCTAAAAAAGATGGCTTCTGGGTGCTGGAGGAAATGAAAAAGAAGCCGGCATTGAAAAGTATAATCGTTCTGGTGCTCTCAAACCTTGGTCAGAAATCGGATATCGAAAGGTGTTTGGGACTAGGCGCGAAAGAATATTTGATCAAAGTAGACCATTCCATTCAAGACATTGTGGACCGCGTCAAGGGATATTTAAAATAAGTTGTGGTATAATAATCTGGCAAATAATTATTAATACAAATATGCAAAAGGCTGTTTGTCGCAAGAATGCAGGTTTCACGCTCCTCGAACTTTTGATTGTGATCGCGATTATTGCGATTCTGTCCGTAGTTTTGATTCTTATTTTGAACCCGGCGGAATCTTTGAAGAAGAGCCGCGACACTCAGCGTCTTTCGGATTTGAGCACGCTTAAGACTGCAATCGGTATTTATCTTTCGGATGTAAACTCGCCAGATTTGGATGCAGCCATTGCGAGCCACTGCTTTACGGTTCCAGTGAACACTACGGCTTTGATTTCATACAGTGCACAGATTGCTGATGTTGTCTGTACAGCAAACGTAGTCGAAGGTGCAGATGTAACTTCTTCGGGCACGTTCTCCACGGTCGATTTCTGCCGCTATGTGGGCGCGACGGGTGCTTCAGCTGTTGATGGAACAGGTTGGGTGCCGGTGGCTCTTTCGGGCGTGAATGGTGGTTCTCCTCTTTCAAACATGCCACTCGACCCAACGAACACGGTTGCAACCGGTACGACTCCTGCAAGCACCGACTTGGTCTACCGCTATGCATGTCAGAATCGCTCCGCTGGTGGCAAGCCGGCTTCGGTCTTCGAAATCGATGCCCAGCTTGAATCTGATGCTTACACGGTTTCGGTCGACAAGCGCACTCAAGATGGTGGCGATAACGACAACTACTTCGAAGTTGGAAACTCGCTCAAACTCATCGGCTCGGGTACAAACTTCTAAAACACACCAAAGAAAGCGGGGAGCAAGAGCTCCTCGCTTTTTTATGATATAATGATTTGGATTAATGAACTTTTTTGTATGTGCGAACTTACGTACGCGCACAGAATGGATTTACCTTGTTGGAGTTGCTTATTGTGATAGCGATTATTGCGATTCTGTCCGTAGTTTTGATTCTGGTGCTGAACCCGGCGGAATCTCTGAAGAAGAGCCGTGATACACAGCGCCTTTCCGATTTGAGCACTCTTAAGACGGCGCTGGGCGTCTATCTAACTGACGTTAACCAGCCCGACCTAGATGCTGCGATCGCGAATCATTGCTTTACGGTTCCGGTGAATACTGTTGCGAAGATTTCCTATAGTGCGCAAATTGCTGATGTCGCTTGCACAGCAGTCGTAGCTGTGGGCACGGACGTAACTTCTTCAGGCACATTCTCTGCGGTTGATTTCTGCCGTTATGTGGGTACGACAGGTGCTTCTGCTATCGATGGCACAGGTTGGGTGCCAGTGGCTCTTTCTGGCGTGAACGGCGGCTCTCCTCTTTCAAACTTACCACTCGACCCAACGAACACGGTTGCGGTCGCGACGGTTCCTGCAAGCACCGACTTGGTTTATCGCTATGCATGTCAGAATCGCTCCGCCGGTGGCAAGCCAGCTTCGGTTTTCGAAGTCGATGCACAGCTTGAATCTGATGCTTACACCGTTACAACTGATAAGCGTACGCAGGACGGTGGAGATAATGTTAACTACTTCGAAGTCGGAAATTCGCTCAGGCTTATCGGGGGTGGCACAAACTTCTAAGATTTTCAAGAAGAAGCGGGGAGCAGCGGCTCCTCGCTTTTTGCTTTGGGTATTAGTATAATATTGCGTATAAAATTATGGACATAAATTATCTTCAAATCGGAGCAGATATCAAAAACTTAGAACCGGTGGCATTCTCGTTACTTCTCCTTGGTGGCTTTTTTGTTTATAGCCTTTCACGAGGTTGTAAATGGCTTATCGGTATCGCAGTTATTTTGCATGTATCGATACCGGTTTCGCTCGCTATCATGCAATACAAGATTTGGGCGCTTCCGGGCCATGGTTTGACAAACATGTTTTTGCCGCCGCATCAGCCCATTACTTATTGGCTTTTATATTCCTGGACAAATTTTACGCTCGATCACGTACTTGCTCTGTTATTCGCTTTTGGAGTAGCGATAATCTGTTTTGCGCTCGCAAAATATCGTGAAAATATATTTTTACCGCAAGAACCGTATTTAATCGTGCTGTGTTCGTTGATTATTGGTTGGCCCAGAGCGATATTTTTGATTCCGATGGTACTTGTTTTGGCAGCCTTATCGCTCGCAGTTGAGAAGATTTGGAATCGCGAAGCACGCATGGTAATTGGTCTTTGGGCTTTATTCGTGTCGATATTTATAATGGCTTTTGGATCAAACCTGATTAGTGTTTTGCATCTTGGAGCGTTGCGCATCGGACAATAAGGTTTCGTGATATAATTATGCATAAGGAGGTATGCATATTTCGAACGAAAAATTGCGTAGTTTATTATTGGCTTCGGATGTTATAACGGAGTCAGTTTTTGATTCGGCGATGGAAGAGGGAAAGCGTTTTGGCCAAGATATTGTTAGCGTCTTGCTTGGGCGACAGGATATTACTGAAAACTTTCTCGCTGAAATTTTACAGCCGTATTTTGGAGTTCAGATAGTTGATTTAAGAAAACTAGTGTTAATTCCGGAAGTCGTCTTGAAAATTCCGGAAACTATCGCCAAGACAAAAGGCGTGGTTCTTTATGAGATAGACGAAAAAGAAGGAGTCGCCAAGGTCGCCATGGTTGATCCTTTCGATTTTGAAACCATCGAATTTTTACGCGCCAAGCTGAAAATGTGGGTAGATGTTGCGCTCACCACACCGGGAAGTATCAAATATGGTTTGAAGATGTACGGCAAGCATATCGGCGTCGATTTTAATCAGTTAATCGAAGAGAATATTAAAAAGACGCTTTCGCTTACAGGCGAAGCTAATCTTTCAAAGTTGGCTGAAGCGGTGCCGATTGTGAATATCTTAGACACGATTATTGAGCAGGCCGCGATGGTGAATGCTTCTGATATCCATTTTGAGCCGCTGCCGAAATTGGTTTTGGTGCGTTACCGGGTTGATGGCGTGTTGCATGAAATTTTGACCCCACCTTCTGTAATTGCGCCGATGTTGGTTGCGCGCGTTAAGGTTTTGACGGCAATGCAAATCGATGAACATCGCATGCCTCAAGATGGCCGTTTTCGTTTTGAAATCGAAGGCGGAAGCGTGATTGACTTACGTGTAAATATAATGCCAATTCTGCACGGTGAAAAAGTCGAAATGCGTCTTTTGAAATCGGCGCAATTACAG
>Ga0194060_10002870_pt1 | contig 12292 bp, 24 predicted proteins | sample SepL225m_MetaG_FD_163427 | JGI IMG/M metagenome (GOLD analysis project Ga0194060, IMG submission 163427) | Anoxic zone freshwater microbial communities from boreal shield lake in IISD Experimental Lakes Area, Ontario, Canada - Sep2016-L222-5m | ecosystem: Environmental > Aquatic > Freshwater >... | reverse complement strand
GATTGTTTTATTATTAAAAAACGTAGTAAATAATTCGTAGAGAGGCTGAGATAATATGGCACGTTCTGTAAAAAAAGGTCCTTTTATTGATGACCACCTGATCAAAAAAGTTCTGGCTGAAGGTCCTAACTCCAAAAAAATCATAAAGACCTGGTCACGTCGCTCAACAATCAGCCCTGATTTTATCGGGTGCAGTTTTGCTGTTCATAATGGTAAAAAGTTTATTCCTGTGTTTGTTACTGAAAATATGGTTGGCCATAAAATGGGCGAATTCTCACCTACGAGAACGTTTCACGGTCATGCCGCCGATAAAAAGAGCAAAGTCAAGAAGTAGCAAGGGAGCTTATAAATGGAATCCAGCGCTAAACTCTCATCTGTTCGTCTCTCTCCGCGTAAGACTCGCCTTGTAGTCGATCTAGTTCGTGGAAGAGGTATTCAAGATGCACTGAATATCTTACAATTTCTGCCTCAGCCTTCTGCAAAGCTTGTATCTAAGCTACTTAAGTCTGCTGTTGCCAACGCAGAGCAAAAGGGCGTTTCAGATGTTGATCATCTAGTAGTGAAAACAATATTTGTTGATGGCGGAGCTGCACTAAAGCGTTTTGTCCCTCGTGCAATGGGGCGTGCCAGCAAAATTCGTAAGCCAACTAGTCATATTGCTGTAACCCTTTCAGACTCGAAATAGTTTTTATACGTGGAGGTGTAGTTTGGGACAAAAAATTAATCCGATCGGCTTTAGACTCGGTATTACAAAAACCTGGGATTCAAAGTGGTATGCTGAAGCTGATTATGCAAAACTTCTGCATGAAGATCTTGCAATTCGTAAATATTTAAAAAAACGCCTATACAGTTCTGGTGTTTCTAAAATTGAGATCGAACGTGCCGCAAATAAATGTAAAATTAACATTTTTACCGCCAGACCCGGACTGATTATTGGCAAAAAAGGTTCCGAAGTTGATACAATAAAGAAAGAGCTTGCCCTGATTTCTGAAAAAGAGATCTTTATTACAATAAATGAGATACGCAAGCCTGAATTAGATGCTCAGTTAGTAGCTGAGAATGTAGCCTTACAGCTTGAACGTCGTATAGCCTTTAGAAGAGCGATGAAAAAAAGCGTGACCTCAACTCTTAAATTTGGCGCAAAGGGTATTCGTATAACCTGTTCCGGTCGCCTGGGTGGCGCCGAAATGTCACGTACCGAATGGTACCGTGAGGGCAGAGTTCCGCTTCATACTTTGCGTGCTGATATCGATTATGGCTTTGCGGAGGCAAAGACGACATACGGTATTATTGGTATAAAAGTTTTAATATTTAAGGGCGAGATACTGCCCGGCAAGTAATTTTTAATTTTGTAAAATAGGAGCACGCATCAATGTTAATGCCGAAACGGGTAAAACATAGAAAACAGATGAAAGGCCGTATGTCGGGCAAGCCCTGTAGAGGTATTGAGATCTCTTTTGGTGAATATGGCTTGCAGGCCACTGAATGTGGTTGGCTTGATTCGCGCCAGATTGAAGCCGCCCGTATAGCTATGACTCGCTATATTAAAAGGGGTGGTAAAATATGGATTCGTATTTTTCCTGACAAGCCTCTTACTGCGAAGCCTGCTGAAACAAGGATGGGTAAAGGTAAGGGTTCTCCAGATTCTTGGGTGAGCGTCATACAACCTGGCGCTGTGCTGTATGAGATGGAAGGCGTAACTGAAGAGATTGCACGTGAAGCATTGCGTCTGGCTGCCCATAAACTGCCTATTGCTACAAAGTTTATTTCCAGGGGGGATGCTCATGAAGCCTAGTGATCTTAGAAATATGTCAGCTGAAGAGTTAAGAAAAAAACACTCAGAGTCAGCTCAGGAGCTTTTTAATCTTAAATTTCAGCTTCATACAGGTAGACTTGAGAATACTTCTAAGCTTAAAAACATTCGCAAGAATATAGCTAGAATTAATACCATTCTTACCGAGAGTCAGGCCAGAGGGAGTAACTAAATGAGTGAACGTGGTCATAGAAAAACTCAAGTAGGTATTGTTGTTAGCGACAAGATGGAAAAGACTGTTGTAGTTAAGGTTGATCGTCTTGTTAAGCACAGCGTCTACAGTAAATATATTAAGCGTAGCGTTAAGTATAAGTGTCATGATGAACACAACAGTACAAAAGTTGGCGATCGTGTTCAAATTATTGAATGTCGCCCCTTAAGTAAAGATAAACGCTGGAGCGTTAAGCAGATAATTGAAAGCATCTCTTAGTATAGGGAGTAACATCTAATGATTCAAATGCAGACAGTACTAGATGTAGCCGACAACTCCGGTGCGAAAAAAATATTTTGCATTAAAGTGCTTGGTGGCTCAAAAAGAAAATATGCGGGTATTGGTGATATTATTGTCGCTTCAGTGCGCGAAGCGATGCCGAATTCGAAGGTTAAAAAGGGTGATGTTGTTAAGGCCGTTATAGTAAGAACTGCTAAATCTTTAGGTCGACCTGACGGGTCTTACATCCGTTTTGATGATAATTCAGGTGTTGTCATCAACAATGCTAAGGAGCCGGTTGGTACTCGTATCTTCGGTCCGGTTGCCAGAGAGTTGCGTGCTAAAAAATTTATGAAAATTATTTCTCTCGCACCGGAAGTACTATAAAAATATCGGAGAATGCTGATGCAAGTCACGAAACCTCATGTTAACAAAGGCGACACCGTAATGGTTATAGCCGGTAGGGAAAAAAACAAAACTGGCAAAGTTCTTCAATTGATGCCGAAAAAAAATAGTTTAATTGTAGAAGGTTTGAATTTAGTCAAGCGACATATGAAAGCCAAAGGAAACGATGTCGGTGAAATTAAGGAGAAAGAAGCACGCATCCACATCTCCAACGTTATGCCATTTTGTGTTAAGTGCACAAAAGCTGTTAGAACTAGTAGAAAGCTTTTGGAAAATGGTGAAAAACAGCGAGTTTGTGTTAAGTGTGGCACTTCACTATAGAATAACTTGGAGGGATTTATCTAATGTCTCGATTAAAAGATATATATACAGCTGAAATTGTGCCGAAACTGCGTAGTGACTTCAGTTACAAATCTTGTATGCAGGTACCCCAGATCAAGAAAATTGTTGTCAACATGGGTTTGGGCGAAGCGATTCAGAATGTAAAAATTCTTGATTCTGCAGTGTCAGAGCTTGCACTAATTACTGGTCAGAAAGCTGTAATCACCAAGGCGAAGAAATCTATTGCTAGCTTTAAACTTCGTGAAGGAATGCCGATTGGCTGTATGGTTACTCTGCGGCATGATCGTATGTACGAGTTCCTCGATCGCTTAATCAATGTTTCTCTCGCTAGAGTTCGTGATTTTAAAGGCGTATCTGGCAAGGCTTTCGATGGTAAAGGCAACTATACTTTAGGTATTAAGGATCAGCTTATTTTTCCTGAGATAAACTATGACAATGTTGATAAAATAAAGGGTATGAATGTTTCAATTGTAACATCTGCTAAGTCAGACGAAGAAGGTAAAGCACTTCTAAAGTACCTGGGCATGCCGTTCAGGAACTAAGTTATCTGGAGGATTCTGTGGCAAAAGCATCAATGATCATTAAGTCTAAACGCACACCAAAATTCAAAGTTCGTCAGCACAATCGTTGTCCGGTATGTGGGCGACCGAAGGCATTTTATCGTAAGTTTGAAATGTGCAGAATTTGTTTGCGCAAGTATGCCTCGTCTGGCCAGATACCCGGTGTGATTAAATCTAGCTGGTAACTTTTAGCCTCATAGATTAAGAGACAGGAGCACATTTACAATGTCAATGACAGACCCGATTGCTGACATGCTTACCAGAATTAGAAATGCTAATATGGTAAAGCATCAAAAAGTGGACATCCCATCATCAAATATGAAAGTTAGTATTGCTAATGTGTTAAAGCAAGAAGGCTTTATTAAGAACTATAAGGTTATTTCTGATAATCTTCAGGGTATATTACGTGTTTATCTGAAGTATATCGATGAAAAAGATAGCGTCATAAATGAAATAAAACGCGTTAGCAAGCCTGGTGGTCGAGTTTACGTTAAGTCGGAAAATATACCATCAGTGAAAAATGGAATTGGAATAGCAATTCTTTCAACTTCAAAAGGTATCATTACAGATAATGTTGCTCGTAAATCTCAAGTTGGCGGCGAATTGATCTGTACTGTCTGGTAATATTAGCGACAAGGAGTTCTTTAGATGTCTAGAATAGGTAAGTTACTAGTTGAAATTCCTGAGAGTGTAAAAATCTCTTTTAATGATTCTGTCCTGTCTGTACAAGGCCCGAACGGTTTATTGACTCGGCAGATTATGTCTGTTATTTCGCTCAACATTCGTGAAACTTCTATTGAAGTAACACGCTGTAATGATTCCACAGCTGCGCGTGCTGCTCATGGTCTTACCCGTACTTTAGTAAATAATATGGTGATTGGTGTAACCAAAGGGTTCCAGCGAGATCTTGAAATTAATGGAGTTGGTTATCGCGCAGAAGTTAAAGGCAAGGAGTTAGTTCTTTCCCTAGGTTACTCGCATGCGGTTAATTTTCCTATCCCTGACGGGATCTCAGTTGACGTTGAGAAGATGACCAAGCTGTTTGTAAAAGGTTTTAATAAAGAACTGGTTGGTCAAACAGCTGCAAAAATTCGTTCATTCCGTAGTCCTGAGCCATACAAAGGCAAAGGTATTAAATATGCTGACGAGACTATCCTGAGAAAAGCTGGAAAAACTGGCAAGAAATAGTCTTTATAAGGAGATTTGCGTGGCTAAAACAGCTATTAAAACGATTATTCGACGTAAGCGTCAAGTTCGGGTAAGAAAGAAAGTTAGAGGCACATCAGAGCGCCCGCGTCTTAATGTTTTTAAAAGTGCCAGACATATATATGCACAAATAATTGATGATACAAAAAGCACCACTCTTATAGCAACTTCTACGCTGTCTGCCGCTGCTTCTGACCTTACCAGTACTGGAAATATTGCAGCTGCAGTAACAGTCGGCAAAGAAATTGCTAAACTTTCTCTTGCAAAAGGGATTTCATCTGTAGTTTTTGACCGTAATGGTTTTCTTTATCACGGCAGGATTAAAGCGCTTGCTGATTCGGCTCGCGAATCTGGGCTGATTTTTTAGGCGTATAGGAGGTTTTCTTTGAGTAGGATAAATCCAGCAGAACTTAATCTTAATGACAGAGTAGTTCATATCAGCCGTGTCGCCAAAGTGGTTAAGGGAGGTCGTCGTTTCAGCTTCTCAGCTTTGATAGTTGTCGGCGACGGTAACGGTCATGTGGGCTATGGTCTAGGTAAAGCAAATGAAGTTCCTGAAGCAATCAGGAAGGGCGTTGAACAGGCAAAAAAGAACCTTATCAAAGTTCCTGTTAGCCCCAACCAGTCAATTCCTTTTGAAATAGAAGGTAAATTCGGAGCTGGAAAACTTCTTATGAAACCAGCTTCTGCAGGTACGGGTGTCATTGCTGGGGGGGCTGCGCGTGCAATTTTTGAAGCGGCTGGTATAAACAATATACTTTCAAAGTGTTTAGGATCTAATAATCCACATAACGTTATAAAAGCGGCTTTTCAGGGACTTCAACGACTCAAGACTCCTGAAGAAATAGCCTCTCGTCGTGGAATTTCAGAATAACATTTTTTGTGAGGAAATAAACATGGGTGGCTTGCTAAAAATAACGCTAACTAAAAGTACTATATGTGCTCCTAAAAAACATTGTGCCGTTGTTGCCGGTCTTGGACTTTCAAAGCTTAACCAGACAGTTCTGCGTCAGGACACGGCTCAGATACGTGGCATGATCAGTAAAGTAAGTCATTTATTGACTGTTGAATAGAACAAAGGGGCTGATTTTCATGGAACTTAATAATTTAAGACCTGCTATTGGGTCAACAAAAAACAGAAAACGTATCGGCCGTGGAACAGGTTCCGGTCATGGCAAGACTGCCACAAAAGGTCATAAAGGGCAGAAAGCTCGTTCTGGCGGGAGTATAAAGGCTGGATTTGAGGGTGGCCAAATGCCGCTTCAGAGACGTCTACCTAAGCGCGGTTTCACACCGATTGATAAAGTATTGTACTCTTTGGTTAATCTTGCTCAACTTGACATTTTTGAATCAGGGGAAGTTATTGACTCTAAGTCACTTGTTACAAAAGGGCTGATTAAATCATCGCGAAATGCTGTGAAGATTCTTGGAAATGGCGATATTACAAAGTCTTTAAAGATCAGTGCAAATAAGTTTAGTCAGACTGCCAAGGATAAGATTATTGCTGCAGGCGGTAGCATTGAGGAAATTTCATAGTGTTTGAAGCTCTTCAGAATATATTTAAAATTCCAGAATTAAAAAAACGTGTTTTGTTTTCTCTTGGGATGCTTGCTGTTTATCGCATAGGATGTCACATCCCTACTCCCGGAATTGACAGAATAGCTCTTTCTCATTTTTTTAAACAATCGCAAGGTACTCTTCTTGGTTTATTTGATATGTTTTCTGGTGGCGCTTTAGAGCGTCTTACAGTTTTTGCTCTTGGTATAATGCCTTATATATCCTCATCAATAATTTTTCAGCTTCTTACTGTAGTGGTTCCAGCAATTGAGAAACTATCAAAAGAAGGAGAATCTGGACGAAAAAAAATTATACAGTACACTCGCTACGGTACTGTAGTTTTGAGTATTGTACAGGGTTTAGGCGTTGCTGTAGGCCTTGAAAGCATGCGTGGGCCTGCCGGTGAGCTTGTTGTGCCGGTTCCAGGATGGGGCTTTAGGGTTATGACGGTGATAACTTTGACAGCTGGGACTGCTTTTGTTATGTGGCTTGGCGAGCAGATGTCTGAAAAGGGTATTGGCAATGGAATCTCTTTGATTATTTTTGCAGGAATTGTTGTAAATATTCCAAATGCACTTATAAATACTGGTAAACTTGTTAATGCAGGCCAGTTATCACTTTTTATATTAATTTTTGTATCAGCCATTATGTTTTCTGTAATAGCGATTATTGTTTTTGTCGAGCGTGGACAACGACGCCTCTCGATACATTATGCTAAAAGAGTTGTTGGTCTTAAGACGTTCAATGCCCAGACGTCACACTTACCTCTAAAAATTAATATGGCAGGAGTAATACCTCCAATATTTGCATCTTCAATCATAATGTTTCCTGCAACGATTGCAAATTTTATCAACATTCCTTGGGTGCAAGAAGCTGCTAGAAGTTTGTCACCGGGTAAATTAGTTTATAACATTTTTTTCGTTGCTTTTATTGTGTTTTTCTGCTATTTCTATACGGCTGTGACTTTCAATCCAATTGATGTTGCCGATAATATAAAAAAGCAGGGTGGTTATATTCCAGGCATTCGTCCAGGAAAAGAGACCTCAGATTTTATTGATACTGTACTTACTCGTCTTACTTTTGCCGGTGCGGTATATATTTCAATCGTTTGTGTTTTGCCATCAATTTTGATCGGAAAGTTTAATCTTCCCTTTTATTTTGGTGGAACAGCTCTTTTAATTGCCGTTGGTGTCGGTATGGATACTGTATCTCAAATTGAGTCACACCTGATTACGCGGAATTATGAAGGTTTTCTTAAAGGTGTTCGTATAAAAGGGAGGCGTTAAACATGAATATTGTTCTTTTTGGACCCCCTGGATCTGGAAAAGGTACTCAAGCACAGTACATTGTTGAAAAATACAATATTCCTCAGATATCAACCGGTGATATGCTTAGGGCGGCTGTTAAGGCTTGCTCCCAGATTGGTGTTATTGCAAAATCGATTATGGATTCTGGTGGTCTGGTATCTGATGACATAGTACTGGAGCTTGTAAAAGAGAGGGTGTCTCTACCGGATTGTATAAATGGTTTTATTTTAGATGGCTTTCCTCGCACTATTCCTCAAGCGGATTCTTTGATAGATCTTTTGAATACTCTTGGAAAAAAAATTGATTTTGTCATATCTCTCGAAGTTGACGACAAAGAACTTATCGCAAGGTTGTCAGGAAGAAGGACATGCCCATCATGTGGCAAGGGATTTCATATTATTTTTAGTAAGCCTGAACGAGAAGGCATCTGTGATAGCTGTGGTACGCTACTAGTTCAGCGTGATGATGACTCAGAAGCAACAGTTATAAATCGTTTAAAAGTCTACGAACTACAGACGTCGTCGCTCAAATCATATTTTAACGATTTGAAAATTCTTCATAACATTGCAGGAAGTGCTTCCATAGTTCAAATTCAGAATCAGATATCAGCCCTTCTTGATACAGGTGGAATTGGTGATCATTCTTAAATCTCGTAGAGAGATTGAAAGAATTAAAGCTGCCAGCAGGATTGTTGCAGAAGTACTTGAAGGTTTGCGTTCTTTGGTTGTACCTGGAATTTCAACTTATGATCTTGACAGGTATGCTGCTGACGCTGCTCATAAACGCAATGCGAGATGTGCTTTTCGAGGATATAACAAATACCCGAACTCTTTGTGTTGTTCTCCTAATGATCAGGTCGTACATGGATTGGCTAACAAAAGCCAACTAAAATCTGGAGACATAATAAGTCTTGATTTTGGTGTTATCTTCGATGACTACTATGGTGACGCTGCCATTACACTGGCAGTCGGTGAGATATCAGCAGAAGCCAGACGATTAATCGCTGTCACAGAAGAATCATTATATGCTGCGATTAAAAAGGCTGTACCAGGGAACAGACTTGGTGATATTTCGTCGGCTGTTCAGGAATATGTTGAAGGCAGAGGTTACTCGGTTGTACGTGATTTTGTCGGTCACGGTATTGGAAAAAGCCTTCACGAAGAACCGCAGATACCAAATTATGGAACGCCAAATAAAGGTATTAAGCTAAAGTCTGGTATGGTGTTGGCTATTGAGCCAATGATAAATGAAAAATTACATGACGTTAAAGTGCTGAGTGATAACTGGACTGTTGTTACGTGTGACGGTGGTTTGTCTGCTCATTTTGAACATACGGTAGCGATTACTGATAACGGTCCTGAGATACTAACTCAGCTATGTTGATGTAGGTTATGAAAGGAAATTTTATGAAAGTTCGTGCTTCTGTAAAGAAAATATGTGACAAGTGTAAAATTGTTAAGCGTAAGGGTGTTGTTCGTGTCATCTGCGACATCCCCAAACATTCACAACGTCAGGGATGAGTTATTAAAGGGAGGTATTTCCATTGGCACGTATTTCAGGTATCGATTTACCAAAGAATAAGCGAATTGTTATCGCATTAACCTATATATACGGTATAGGAACTTCTTCTGCAGAGCGTATTATAGCTGCCAGTCAGATTAATCCTGATACTCGTACTGATAAGCTTACTGAGGCTGAAGTTGCTAAACTTCGTGATGAGATCGATCGCAATTGCAAGGTTGAAGGTGATTTGCGTCGCGAAATTTCAATGAATATCAAGCGCCTTATGGATCTTGGATGCTATAGGGGGTTACGCCATCGTAAAGGACTTCCCTGTAATGGACAGCGAACCAAAACGAATGCTCGTACACGTAAAGGCCCTGCGCGTACTGTTGCCGGTAAGAAGAAATAAATCTAACTAGCTCTGGAGAATATGAATGGCAAGCCCATCAAAAAAAGTTGTTCGCAAAAAAAAGGATCGTAAAAATGTTTCTAATGGTGTTGCGCACATTCAGGCAACATTTAATAACACTATAATTACTATTACCGATCCTGTTGGAAATGTTATTGCTTGGTCGACAGCCGGGGCGAAAGGTTTTAAGGGTTCTCGTAAAAGTACCCCTTTTGCTGCTCAGATAGCAGCCGAGGATTGTGCAAAAAAAGCACAAGAGCATGGCATGCGCACTGTTGAAGTCTACGTAAAAGGTCCTGGTTCCGGACGTGAATCTGCTCTTCGCGCTCTTCAGGCAGCAGGGTTTAGTATAAGTTTTATTAAAGATGTTACGCCTATTCCTCACAACGGCTGTCGTCCGCCCAAAAGAAGAAGAGTTTAAATTTATTCGTTTCCGATTTTTTTAAGGGGGTTTGCTTTGGCTCGATATACAGGACCTTCATGCCGTTTGTGCAGAAGAGAAAACACTGAGTTATTTTTGAAGGGCGATCGTTGTTACACGGACAAGTGTGCTATCAAACGCCGCAATTATGCTCCTGGTCAGCATGGGCAGGGTAGGACAAAGGTGTCTGCATATGGTACTCAGTTGCGTGAAAAACAAAAAGTGCGCCGTATCTACTGCATACTTGAAAAACAGTTTCGCAGTTATTTCAAGTTAGCTGATAGAATGAAAGGTGTAACAGGTGAAAATCTTTTGTCTTTGCTAGAGCGCCGTTTTGATAATGTCGCCTATCGCCTTGGATTTGCAAGTTCACGTTCGGAATCTCGTCAGCTTGTAAGGCATGGTCATTTTACAATTAACGGCCGTAAAGTTGATATACCTTCTATTCAACTTAAAGCTGGTGATGTTATTGTACTTCGTGAAAAAAGCCGCAAAGTTGTTGCTATTAGTGATGCTCTGGAAGCTGTCGTACGACGCGGGATTCCACAGTGGTTAGAACTAGATCGTGATTCCTTCAAAGGTACGCTTAAAGGTGTTCCTACTCGTGAAGACATCACAACACCTATCCAGGAGCAGCTCATAGTTGAGCTCTATTCTAAGTAATTTCTGGAAGTTGCTTTGATTTAGTTTGTAACGACAACAGGTTTTTTATTTCCGGAGGAGGTTTCAATGTATAAAAACTGGCGGGATCTCATAAAGCCAAAACAGTTACAGGTGGAAAAAGATACTTTAACTGCTACTTACGGTAAGTTTTATGCTGATCCTTTTGAGCGCGGATTTGGTACTACTTTAGGAAACTCACTGAGGAGAATACTGCTCTCGTCTCTTCAGGGAGCAGCTATTACTTCACTAAGGATCAAAGGTGTTCTGCATGAATTTTCTGCTATTCAGGGTGTTACTGAAGATGTTACTGATATTATTCTGAATCTTAAGGGTGTCAGGTTGAAATTGCACTCTTCAGATTCGGCTGCAATTCACTTCAAACACAAAGGAGTTGGAACTATTACTGCCGGTGATATTGTTTCCGGACATAACGTCGAAGTTATGAACCCAAGTCATCATATTGCAACATGTGGCAAGGATGCGAATCTTGAAGTGGATTTGGTGGTAAAGATGGGCAAGGGGTATGTTTCTGCCGATCGTAACCGCGAGGAGAAGTCCCCAGTAGGTACTATACCTATTGACTCGATTTATACGCCAATTAAAAAAGTGAATTTTTCTGTTACAAATGCTCGCGTAGGGCAAATGACTGATTATGATAAGCTAAATCTTGAAGTTTGGACAGATGGGAGCGTGAAGCCTGAAGATGCGGTTGCTTATTCTGCCAAAATCCTAAAAGAACAACTTTCAATATTTATTAATTTTGATGAGGAATTTGAGCCTGAAGTTGATGAAGAATCTCAAGAAGATAAAGACAAAGTAAATGAGAACCTGTATCGCACGGTTGAAGAACTAGAGCTTTCTGTTCGCTCTGCTAATTGCTTAAAGAACGCCGGTATTAAACTAATTGGTGAATTGGTTACTAAATCCGAATCTGAAATGTTAAAAACACAGAATTTTGGTCGTAAATCTCTTAATGAAATTAAAGATATACTTTCTGATATGGGTTTAACCTTTGGCATGAAAATTGATGGCTTTCCTGATCCAGAGATGATGATTCGATTACGTGGCGAGCAAAAAGAAGAAGAGTAAATTTTATATCAGGTTTGACTAGAAAGGAAGCGTATATATGCGTCACGGCAATGCAGGCAGAAGATTAGGCAGGAAAACAAGTCATCGTGTTGCGATGTTTAGAAATATGGTCACTTCTTTATTGGAATACGGAAAAATTACAACTACTGACGCTAAAGCAAAGGAGATCCGTGTTGTTGCAGAGCGTATGATTACTCTGGGGAAGCGTGGAGACCTTCACTCTATGCGGTTGGCCGCATCAGTAATTCGTCAGAAATCAGTAGTCACAAAGTTGTTTACTACTATAGCGCCATGTTACAAAGAACGTCTCGGTGGCTATACCAGGATTATCAAGCTTGGCACTCGTCAGGGAGATACAGCACCACTTTCGTTAATTGAACTTGTCGAAGCGGAAATTAGACCTTCTAACGCTAAACCGTCTTCAGTATAACAGAACTGTAAACACAGTGTTAATGATCGTTGAACTAAAATGGCGCAGTAGATCAAAATAAGACGTATAGTATTATAAGTGAAGAGGCATCTCTCAGGAGTTGCCTTTTTTGTACTTCAAACGGCATGTTTTTTGTTTTAACGGATCTTCCCTTATA
>Ga0194060_10002869_pt1 | contig 12292 bp, 14 predicted proteins | sample SepL225m_MetaG_FD_163427 | JGI IMG/M metagenome (GOLD analysis project Ga0194060, IMG submission 163427) | Anoxic zone freshwater microbial communities from boreal shield lake in IISD Experimental Lakes Area, Ontario, Canada - Sep2016-L222-5m | ecosystem: Environmental > Aquatic > Freshwater >... | reverse complement strand
GAGCCTGAAATCAAGCCAATTTTCGATCTTTTTCCGCTCCTCAAGTCTTAAAATTTGCATATTCACCGAACATAGTATCCGAAGACTATATTCTTCGGAGGTGGTGCACTCGGTATTGAATTCGCCCTTTAGTCAAAACGCTTGACATTTATTGAAAAATAGCGTAGCTTATGCAAATCCACCGTGCGAAAGCACCTTTTCAAACGGAGAAAACATCATGCCGATGACGGATGAAGAACTTGACGATTACGGTCGTCAAGTTCGCGAAATGCTGAAGAAACCTGGTTCCGCCAAGTCGTGGGAACGAATCATGGAGGCGCAGAACGCCGATCGCTGGTCCTTCGCACTCGCCATGAACGAGATGGCTCGCGAAGAAAACGAGCGTCCCGCCGAGCCCGAGGCCAACAAGGCCTGAACCACCTCCCGCGCTGAAAAGCGCCCAGAGCCCGAGCCTCTCGCTCGGCTTTTTTCTTTCTCTTTTCTCTCCCCAAACAAACTCGCGCCTTTTCAAGATCCCTCGGCTTCGGGATGACAACTGAGAAGTCTAGGGCGTCAGAATATTCACCACAATGTCAGAATGGTAGGCTCGAAGCGAGCGATTGCGTGGCGTGCTCTGCGGCGGGCAATGCGCCCCTAATTTGCCCGACGCAGAGCACCACGCACCGCGCTCGCGTATGTATAAAAAAAGAAAATCCGCGAGCAGGTGCCCGCGGTCTTTCTTTTATTCCTCAACCGGCGTGACGAGTTTCAATTTTTTCTTGACTTCAAGCACAACTTTCTTCAAATCGACGACTTCCTGATTTCCGCCATCCATGTCGCGAATCAAAATCGTGCCATCCAAAACTTCTTTTTGTCCCAAGATCAAAGCGTACGGAACGTTGTATTTGTTGGCCGCTTCAAGTTGAACCTTCAAACCTTCTTTGGCAAAAGTCTGCATCACCTGAATGCCGGCTTTGCGGAACTCTTCAAATAAGCTCAAAGCTTTGATGCGAGCCTGTTCACCGAGCTGCGCCAAGAAAATTCGAGGCTTCTTCGGGCCGGGAGCCGGGATATTCTTTTCCTTCAAAGTCATGATCACGCGCTCCAAACCGATCGCGACGCCGCAAGCCGGAGTCGGCTGACCGCCGAGCATCTCGACCAAGCCGTCGTATCGCCCACCGCCGCCGAGCGCGATTTGAGAACCATCTTCCCCGCCCTCAACGATGAATTCAAACACGGTTTTGGTGTAATAATCGAAACCGCGTACCAATCGTGGGTTTAATTCGTAAGGAATTTGAACTTCGTCCAAGTATTCCAAAACTTTCATGAAATGCGCCTTGGATTCATCATCCAACCAATCCATGATTTGCGGAGCAGCATCTTTCGCTGGCTGACACTGAGGCTCTTTGCAATCAAGTAGGCGCAATGGGTTCTTAAGTAAGCGGCGTTTGCAATCTTCACAAATATCATTGCGCTTCGAACGATAATACGAAGCCAGTTCGGTGATGTATTCGCGCCTAGATTCCGAAGTTCCGATCGAATTCAAAATCACGTGGGTTTCGAGACCCAATTCTTTGTAGAAGTTATAAATGATAACAATAAGTTCCGCATCAACAATCGGGAGTTTCGAGCCGATAACTTCTAAACCGAACTGGTGAAACTGACGATAACGTCCCTTTTGTGGGCGATCATAACGGAAAGTCGGTCCCCACTGATAGGTTTTAACCGGCTGCGGCTGATTAATCATGCCGTGATTCACATAAGCGCGCACCACGCCGGCAGTGAATTCCGGACGCAAAGAAACGCGCTCCCCACCTTTATCTTCAAAAGAATACATTTCTTTTTCGACGACATCAGATTCCTTACCGAGCGGACGCGTGAACAAGTCGGTATATTCCAAAACCGGCGGTTGGATATAGCGATATCCGTAGGCCGCAGACAACTCTTCCGCCTTATTGCGGAGAGTTTCCCAGTAATACTGATCTTCCGGAAGAATATCTTTCATGCCGCGAACCGGCTGAATTTCATTCGCACGACGTCGCGCCGAATCCGCAGCCGCAACAGCTTCGGCATTCTGTGCCGGAGTCTTTGCCGGAACCGGAAAATCAATTTCATCCGCTTCACCATGAGAGGATTTTGCCTTGCTTTCTTTGACGACCGGCTTGCCTGGTTTTTTCACAACAGGTTTGTTTTTCATATTAGTTTGATTGCGTGTTTTGGCTCACTTGATAGGTCGGCGCTCCGAAAATCGTAGCTCGCGGAATCGGCCAGCCGCGTACCCAGACTCGGCCCACGATAGCGTTTTTATCGATTGGTCCGAAGAACCTCGAGTCCAAGCTATTCGGTCGATTATCGCCCATTATGAAGTATTGGTCAACGGTTAGGGTCCAATTTCCCGGTCGCGGGGTTTCAACTCCCTGAAGATATGACTCGGAAAGCTCAAACCCATTCGGATTTTCCGCGTTAACCACCCAAATTCGACCATTTTCAACCTTGATGGTTTCGCCCGGCAGTCCAATCACGCGCTTAATAAAATATTGCGTCGGATCAATCGGATAGCGGAAAACGATAACTTCCCCGCGCACCGGAGCTCGGAATCGATATGAAAGCTCGTCGATAATCAAGTATTCATGGTCCTGGAAATTCGGCTCCATGGAAGCGCCTTTGACGTAAAACGGCTGAATCAAAAAATAGCGAATCGGCAGAATGATGGCGAGCGAAATCACGATGACTTCGGCGAGCTCTACAAAGTAAAGCGTGACAGCGGCGCCGGTCATTCCAAACATTCTAATCAAAAGCTGCTCAAACTTGGTTCCGGTCAAATTTTCACGTGTTAGTTGTCGCATGAACGGGTAGATTACTCTTTTATAATATACTTGTAAATCGGGTATTTATCGCCATCTAATGCGTCGACCGCATCCGGTTCCCAGTCTTCGACCTTAAACATATACGAAAAAACCAGCGTGCCGGGACGTAATTCCTGTTTCATTTTCTCGCGTAACTTTTCAGCAATCGCCTTCGGCATGCCAAAAAAGAAAAGCACATCAACGTCACGAAGATTCGCCCGAAACAAATCACCAAGCACAAACTTAGCGTTAGATTGCGCGAGAAGCGCCCTTATTTGAGAAGCTATATATAGAGGGATGGCGATTTCGTAGCCGGTCGCAGTCGCTCCAGCTTTGGCTGCTTCGATTGTCGCGCGCCCGTCACCACTTCCAAGTTCGACGAATTTTTTGCCGCGAATATCACCGGCGAGCTTCAACATTCGCAGAACATCAATCAAGCGCGTCGGAACCCAGGGCGCAAAAGACCAGGCGCCGAGAGCCAGTGACGCGAGCATCACAAAAACAATTACGATTAAGATAAAGTTCATTTGAGTGGCGGTACCGGTACCGGCAAAGCTCCGGGTTGAGCCGGCTCCGGATGAACTTCTAAATCAAAACAAGTACGCCCAGCCTCATGATTCCAAAAATCATTTCCGTAGTTGCCGTAATAATAGGAATTATAGTACGGAGTCGCTCCGGTCTTAGGATTTCCTGAATCCGGCAAATTCGAAAGCGTGAAAGCCGCACAAAGCTCGTATTTCAGCTTGTCCTTCACCGTATATTCATAGAGCTTCTGAGTTTCCTGATCGACGATGCTAGACACGTAAACGTTGCGCGTCATCTTTAGAGTTTCTAGCGAATCTGGAATCTTTTTCTCAACACGATAATAATCTTCCATAGCATTCGCAATTTGCTGCAAATCCTGTACGCGACGATTATCAATCGTGACAGCTCGAACCTTTGAAGGCGAACCCGCCATGTAAGCGCCAATTCCGGCAGTCACAAGCACGACCGCGGTCACGGAAAAAGCGACGATTTGCGCGCTGGTTAACTTCATAGAATTTATTTTTCGGTTTCCTCGCCCTTCAAGTCATTCAGATAGTATCCGAAGACCAATGCCGCGATACCACCAACAACCGCCGCCTTCAAGCCGAATCGCAAAGTCAATTCACCACTCAAGAAGTTATAGATGATAGTGATGAGGTCTCCGATAATCACGCAGGAAGAAACAAATAGCGTGATATATGTGAGCCACTTGCGGATTTTCGAAGCGCGTCGTTCGACATGCGCCACGATTTCGCGATGCAAGATGCTCGAAATCCACATGAAGATTGGAAAGGCCACGATAAGAGTCGCGGTCGCCATACGGATCTTTGAGTCAGAAGCGTCCCGCCAACCGACATAACCGAGCGCCGGATCCGGCAACCAGCGATTAATGAACTGAAAAAGCAAAATACCGACATTGATGGCGGAAGCGTAAAGCGTACCGAACATCACGAGATACAGAAAAGCTTCGCGGGCCGAAAGATAAGGCTTGCGACGCGGCACGGCGAGCGGAAAATCGATGTCAGCAAAAGCATTGAGCGCATCTTTGCGCTCGGCATCATCGTAACCGGCAGCCTTCAAAGCTGAGTCGATATCTTTGCGCGGAACATTCTTTTCAATGGCACGCTCCACGAACAGACGTAAATCATTATTCATATATATTACATTAAAGCGTCTAAAGAGCGCTGAAGGGCATCATACATGGTTTCGTTGTAGGCTCCGGAATAAACGATATTTTTCATTTTCTGACTTCTTGAAAGCGCCTCGCGAAAAGCTTTGCCGTATCTCATGATCCACTTTATTACATCCTCATCACTGCTCTTCCCGCTGATTTTTTCCGCAAAGCGCATGGCGAGCTTCATCTGACAGGCATTCTCGAATCTGGCTCTATCGACTCGAGAAAGCTTCTCCGGATCAATATCCTGAATTTCGACTACTATCGATTCGATGTTTTCAGATGGCTCACCTTGCATATTTTTTGAATGAATAACAAGTAGCACTACAATACCACGCAATAAGGCGCTATGACAAAACAGTAATGTCTGAATTTAGCCAGAAATTAATAACCAGTCGCAAACACGATAAACCTATGATGTTTAATTTTGTAAGTGAAGAGCCTGCGAGTCACAATAACTAAACCGACACCAATGCGACGGCTCGAAAATGTTGATGCGCGGATTGCTCAAGCTATTTGGCAAAGACTAACGAAGGCGCCCAGGTGAGCTGATAAATCATGAACTGAACTCCGAGGGCGCCGTGAGTGAAGGCGCGACAATTCGACGCAGTGAGCGGTGTGATGATGCTCGCATCGTCACACCCGAGCGAGGAGATGTGTATCGAAGATACACCACGCGCGCCGGTGTTTGCCAAATAGCTTGAGCTTTCCGCGCATGAAGTAGGTATCGAAAAACCACCCCATTGAAGTGGTGGTCTTTCCCTGGACTCGCCCGGGCTCCCCGCCGCGCAGGCAAAGCCAGCGCAGGCGGGCCCGCCAGTCGTGCGCAAGCACGCGCTCGACGGCGGGGAACCAGCTGCATCTTCTTACACTCTTTCACATGGATTTGCCCGGGCTCGAACCGGGGACCTCGCCGATGTGAACGGCGCGCTCTAACCAGCTGAGCTACAAATCCATGTAAAAAAGCACAAACTTTATTTAATTCTTTCTTTTATATACTTTCTTCCGAATCCTGTTTTAAAATACCTCTCCCTCGCCTCCGCTCCGGCTTTAGAGAGACAAGCCTCGAAATACACAAGTTTTACCGGGAGGCGCCTGGATGTCGTGTGAACTTTGCCGGAAGTATGTTCATTAAACCTTCGTAATACATCACTGGAACTGCCAACATAATGCTTACCATCACTACAGAGCAAGACGTAGGTGTAAAAATAGTTCTCCATGCTAATTTGATTTTTCAGAGGCGCGCGTCGTATAATACTCTCGCCTATGGACGAGGTCAAGGTGAATTTTGTCGAAAAACAACTACCGCCAGCGAATAAGCGGAGTTTCTTTTTTTTCGGACGCGCCTTTGCTTTCAGCATCGCGTTCCTCGCCGTGGCTTTCTCCGGCGCCTCTTTTTACTATGCCCGTTCGCTCCCGCCAGGCGAAAGCGTCTTTGACGAAATTCCGGTCGTTTCTCAAATCCGTGGCTTCATTTTTGCGAGCGAACGCGTCGACCGCACGATTGACGGCCGCACAAATATCCTTCTTCTCGGCGTCGGTGGAGCCGGTCACGATGGCCCAGAACTTTCAGACACGATGCTGCTCGCGACTTTAGACAGAACCGAACACCGCGCCGGACTCATTAGTATCCCGCGAGATCTGCTGGTTGAAATCCCGGAACATGGCGAGAAAAAGATAAACGCCGCTAACGCCTACGGCGAAGAAAACGGTTTTGGCGAAGGCCCAAAGCTTGCCTCCGCAGTCGTTGAAAAAGCTTTTGATACCAAGATTCAATATTATATTCGCGTCGATTTTGAAGCCTTCGGGACTATCGTTGATAATATCGGTGGCATCGACGTGAATGTCGAACGCGGATTCTCCGACTCACAATATCCGACTGAAGATTTGGGCTACGAAACCATCACCTTCAAACGCGGAATGCAGCACATGGATGGCGAGACGGCGCTCAAATTCACCCGTTCGCGCCACGGCGACTCCGGTGAGGGTTCTGATTTTGCCCGCTCGGCGCGCCAACAAATCGTGCTTCACGCCGTCAAACAAAAAATTCTTTCAAGCTCAACTTTGCTCTCTCCGGGAACCATCGGGAATCTTTTACGCACCCTCAAAAATCACGTCGCAACAAACCTCGCGCCGCTTGAGATGATTGCGCTTTTCCGGGAGTTTAAAGACCTGGACCGAAGCACGATCGCAACCAGAGTTTTGATTCCCGGCGACGGCGAACCGCTCTACGAAACTTACGTGAACGGCAGCTATGTTTTGTTGCCAAAGAATCCGGACTGGAGTGAGCTGCGCGATGTCGTGAAAGATATTTTCAAGGCGCCGCCAAAAGAAGAAGTTATCGCGCTTAAACCAGCGCACGTTGAGGTTCAAAACGGCACGACCGTGACCGGACTCGCCCGCGAAACCGCCGGCAAAATCGCAAAGAGCGGTTTTGTGGTGGCAAAGATTTGCAATGCCGCCGAAAAGAATGTTCAAAAAACCGTAATTTACGATTTGACTCGCGGTACGCGCGCAGCAGATTTGAATAAGCTGAAGAAAACGTTGGGTGCCGAAGCCGTGGTTCCGAACAATAAATGGATTTATACGACCGAAATCACGCCAACCGATGGAGTTTTGCCGACGTCAGATGCCACGCAGCCCAAAGACTTGGACTTCCTGGTTGTGCTCGGATCACCAAACCAGGTCGGGATTGGGAACTAACATTTCGAACCTACGAGAACGGCGGTGCGCGGTGCTCTCCGCGCCCTCCTCCGCGCTCATTCTGAGCTGCGGTGAATGCTCGCGAGCACACGCGCAATCCGTTCGCCGTCCTTCCGACCCCCTTTCTCCACCCCCCCAACCGTTTCTTCATCCAAGCCCAACCACTCATCTTGAGAATAAACTCCAATAATAAGTAAAAGTATAGAAAGTGTACGGAGCGTATGCGTCGCGAGGCAATGGCTCCCCTCTTGCCTCGCGAGCGCATACGTCCGCACTTTCTGTAGAAGCGCCCCACCCCTTGCTAATTCTACGAAAATAAGCTAAGTTTCTCCCATGAAAAACGCCGCTCACAAACCATATCCTAAAATCGTGCTCGTCGGACGAACCAACGTGGGTAAATCCACGCTTTTTAATCGTCTAATCGAATCTCGAAAAGCCATCGTTTCCGACGAACCGAACACCACGCGCGACCGCATTTCCGGCGTCTGCGTCTGGCAAGGTATCGGACTCACGATTATCGATACCGGCGGCCAGGACATCATCCCTGGCAACACTATCGAACATCAGATTTTGGAGCAGGCAGAAATCGGCACCAAAGAAGCCGACGTTATTTTGCTTGTAGTTGATTCGATGGTTGGACCGCTTCCGGCTGATCGCAAAATCGCCCGCGCTCTTCAATCTCATGCCAAAAAAGTTATCGTCGTCGCGAACAAAGCTGAACGCGCTCATCGCCGCACACCAGAACTCATGGAAACATGGAAATCTTTGCGTCTCGGTGAAGCAATTGCAGTTGCCGGCGCGACTGGCGTTGGTACCGGTGATTTGCTTGATTTGATTATCGAGCGCCTCAAAACTCTCAAAATCAAAACTCCTCTCTTCGAAGAATTGCCGACGCTTAAAATCGCCTTTATCGGAAAACCGAATGTCGGAAAATCATCTCTCGTGAACGCAATTCTTGGCGAGAACCGTTTTATCGTTTCAGAAATCCCGCACACCACGCGTGAGCCGGAAGATATCGCCATCAACTGGAAAGGTCACGAATTGGTTTTGGTTGATACCGCCGGACTTCGTCGCATGTCCAAAATTTCAAGCGAAGTTGTGAAACTCGGCATGGAAAAAACCTACGAAGTCGTGAACCGCGCCGATATTTGCTTCTTGCTTATTGATATTTCAAAAGCTCCGGAAGCTGAAGACAAGCGCCTTGCGGGTTATATTCGTGATGCCAAAAAAGGCTGTATCTTGGTCGCGAACAAGTGGGATTTGATTCCAGGCAAAGACGCACAAACAATCACTTCTTTCCAGAAAGCTTTGCTGAATTATTTTCCGTACTTCGCTTTCGCGCCGGTGATTTTCACCTCCGCCAAAGAGCAACAGCGCACCGGAGAATTGCTTGATTTGGCACTCCAAGTTCAGGTTGAACGCGAAAAAGTTGTCGACGAAGAAGATTTGATGAAACTTTTCAAGCGTATTATCGCCGAGCACAAACCGGCTCGCGGTGCCGGTCCGAAACATCCTTACTTGTACAAGATGAAACAGGAAGGTTCGAAGCCACCGCGCTTCGTTGTGACATTAAAAGGCCGCAAGGAAACGGTGCACTGGTCATACTTGCGCTTCCTCGAAAATCGCTTGCGCGAAGAATACGGGTTCATCGGTACGCCGATTGATATCCGACTTGAAGAGTTTGATCTTTAAGCCATGTTGTCATCCCGAAGCCGAGGGATCTTGAAAATGCCGCGAGCGCGGTTTGGGGTGCAACTAAAAAAGTGCGAGCATGTGCCCCTGGTCGAGCAAAGGTACGGCTGATTGCTCACCGAGACACATGCCTCGTACACTTTTTTCTACGGTCGCACGAAGTAGAAGGCATTGCCCGGCGCAGAGCATGACCAAAATCGCTCGCCTCGAGCCAACATTGCAAAATCTTTAGTCTTGCATGATCTCCCCGAGCCTCGGACAGCAGATCCGGGGCATCAGGGACCCAGTACATTCATTTCCCGCGACCAATATTCAACCCAAGCGCAAAAGACCAGATTTAAAAAAGAATATAAATACATCACAAAAACACAAGCGCGACGGCTTGTGTTTTTGGTTACAAAAGAGCTACTGATGATCATCGATTTTGAAGATAATCAAATAGCCAACGTTTGAGAAAACTCCGAAAGCTCGAAACTGTTTATTAATTCGAAAATACCAAATTCCACTATTTTCCGGTTCACGTTCTTTGAATTTCACTTGCAACGTATTTCCCTGTAATAAATATAATTTTGCTTTCTTGTATTAAGTCTGTTGCCATTTAAGCTTCTTGATCAAAATGGTTGATTTCGAGTAAAGTCGACGGCTATAAATTTTTTTGTTTAGCCTTAGCTAAGCCAAAAAATTTTTGCCTAGAGTTTGCCGAAAGCGACCGTTTTGAACTGGAGTTTAAATGGCAACAGACTTATTGTTTCGAAAGCCCGCGAGTTTCCAAATATGGCACGATTTCCTTACGCTCAAAAATCCGAAAAACCTTCGGCATAGTTTATAGATTCACTAAATCCGCTTTCTTTGATTTTTTAGCTACCTTCGAAGCAACCCGAAGACTTGCGTCAACCTCGTGATTCTTGAGCGGAATCAATACCGGTTTTGAAAAATACTCCTCGTACTCGTCTATATCCATGAGTACCGCGACTGGTTGATTGTTGATGAAAATATATTTTGGTTCGTTCAATAGATTATCCAAACACTCCTTGGTCTTGGTTCGAAGCTCGGTCACCGAAATGCACTGATCTTTCAACATATTAAATTTGTAGTTAAATTAATATACAAATCATAGTACATATTTATTTATATTACAAGTTACTTCAAAAGCGCGAGCATGTGCCCTCGACGAGCAAAGGTACGGCTGATTGCTCACCGAAACACATGCCTCGTACGCTTTTTTTCTACAGTCGCACGAAGTAGAATGCATTACCCGGCGCACACACGGACCAAAGTCGCTCGCCACGAGCCAACGCTTCAAACCAAAAACACAAGCCATCACGCTTGTGTTTTTGGTTAGCCTATAACTTATCGCGCAACTATCTTAATGGAGACGGCCTCAATTCATCCGAGCTTGAATTAAAACGCGTTTTTGGAAAGCACTTATAATAATACCCCTCATCGTCAAAGGTCTTCGGATCATCCTGATATCTGCCCTTAACCACGCGACAACCTTTTTGTGCGCACTGCGGTATATCATTCGGGTTACCTGCAAAAGAATAAAATCCGTCATACTGGGCGCAAAACGCCGCTTGCTTTGGATCAGGCATGGATACCACGAAAAATATAACCCCCAGAACCAATAGTACCGCTACAAACCCAACTCGGACCAAAGTTTTTTTGCTGATATCCATAGGGCGTAAAGTCACATTATCTTAGTTGCAATAAGTATACACTCTTTACCCTTTCCGCTTTTCCCTCTACCCTATCCCACATATGAAACTTATCGTTGGACTCGGAAACCCGGGCGAGGAATATAAAAACACTCGCCACAATCTTGGCTTCATGGCTGTCGACTTTTTGAATGCCGATGATTTTTCGCCTTGGAAAATGGCTCACGGCGCACTTACGGCTCGCGGAGAATTCGCCGGCGAAAAATGTTTGCTGGCAAAACCCCAAGCCTACATGAATTTATCAGGCGAGTCGGTTCAGCAGCTTGCCGCCTGGTATAAAGTCGAGCCGCACGAAATCATCGTGATTCACGATGAGCTTGATTTGCCGCTCGGCGAGATTCGCTCGAAGATCGGCGGCGGAAGCGCGGGTCACAACGGGATTAAAGATATAGTGGAAAAACTCGGCACGCCGGAATTTCATCGCGTTCGTTTAGGAATGCGCACGGAGCGCGCCGAACTCGTGCCAGCGGAAAAATATGTACTCGAAAAGTTTACCGCCGAAGAGATGAAACTCGTCGAAACAGAACTCAAAGCCGCGGTCGAGGCGGTGCGAAAGATACTAAAAACGCAACAAGATCCCCCGGCTTCGGGATGACAACTTTTCGCCCAGGATGGCAACGCGACGAATTAAATAAGTGAGCAAGTGATGACGTGACAACGTCTTCACTTGCTCACTTTTTTGACTCATGCTCCAGCACTCTCTTGTGGGACCGTGGCAACCGCTTCAATCTTCTCGGCGTGCGATGATTCGAACTCGCACTCGGCATCGTAGAACAGAATCTTTCGATCCTGAGGTTCAGGCACGTAAAACTCCAAGCGCTTTGCAAGACCCTCGCGAACACTCACGACAACCGGATCGTTGCACCACGGATCATGCTTCAAGACAACGAGGACTGAGGCGAGAATCCGCGCATGAACGCTAAAGTTCGGCTTGGCGTTATTCTGCTCTCGAGCCACCTTCGTGCCCGATTCCTGACTCGTGACAAGAATCCGTGCATCCAGCCCACCCTTGATGAACTGCTCGTAAGCCCATTTGATGATTTCCACGAACATCACACGACCCTCTGCCTCCTTGAAATCCTGCCAGGACTGTTCGCTTCGTTTTTTGATTTCGCTCTCCGTCTTCAGGAAACCATCCTTGAGTTGCTTCACCCGCTCATCCACGTGCTTTTCAAGCTCGCGATTGATATCCGCTGCAGACTTTCCCGCCTCTTCGCGTAGACGATTGTTCGCTGCAGTCTGCGAAGACATTTCGCGAGCGTGCTGTTCTTTCGCCACCCGCAGCCTCTGACTCTGCAGTTCAATGGCAGCAGCGACAAGAATGGCGAGCGGTACGGAGTAGAGCCAAGCCATGTCATGAATCGAGAGGCCGGCATTCCTGAACCAAACCCATGGGAGCAGGAACAAAAGGCACAAACCCAACGACTTGCTGAGCAGTCTGAACGCGAACTTGAGATACATTTTAACCTCCTGGTTGTGGACTGAAGTCTTATAACATTATACAGCCTATATGTCAATACTTTTTGACATCCGGCGAATTCAATACCGAGTGCACCACCTCCGAAGAATATAGTCTTCGGATACTATGTTCGGTGAATATGCAAATTTTAAGACTTGAGGAGCGGAAAAAGATCGAAAATTGGCTTGATTTCAGGCTC
>Ga0194060_10002868_pt1 | contig 12292 bp, 15 predicted proteins | sample SepL225m_MetaG_FD_163427 | JGI IMG/M metagenome (GOLD analysis project Ga0194060, IMG submission 163427) | Anoxic zone freshwater microbial communities from boreal shield lake in IISD Experimental Lakes Area, Ontario, Canada - Sep2016-L222-5m | ecosystem: Environmental > Aquatic > Freshwater >... | reverse complement strand
CTCGATTACGTTTTCATAATCATCAAAGATTTTGAAGACAAAAACTGGAAACGTTTTCCCGTTCATCAATTCTCACTTATTAACAACTCTTAGACACAATCAGCTTGACGGTCCCGTATTCGTCGCCGGGCTATGGCCCCCCTCTAGCCCGGCGAGCGAATACGTCCGCACTTTTCATGACAAACAAAAACCGCCCGAGTGGGCGGAAGTTTGTTTAAGCAGCAATCTTGATTGCCGGGCCGAAAGTTGATTTCACGATGGTGGTCATGAGGAACACACCTTTGGAGCTGGACGGTTTTGCGCGCTTGATGGCTTCAGTCGTCGCGGTGATGTTTTCAATCAATTTCGCGGAGTCGAGTCCGACTTTGCCGACCAAGATGTGAACATTTCCAGTATCGTCGTTCTTGAAAGTCACCTTGCCGCGCTTCAACTCTTCGATCATTTTCTTGACGTTCGCCGAGACGGTATCCGTCTTCGGGTTAGGCATCAAGCCTTTCGGACCGAGGATTCTCGCGAGTTTGGCGAGTTTCGGCATCATGCTCGGGGTTGCAACCGCGAGGTCGAAACCGAGCTTTTCCGATTTGACGATTTCGGCAATCAACTCTTCCGAGCCGACCATGTCAGCGCCGGCTTCCTTCGCGATGGCCACATCGGCACCTTCGACGAAAGCGACAATCTTCTTGGTCTTGCCCGAACCGTTAGGGAGAACGATCGTGCCGCGAACCTGCTGATCACCCTTTTTCGGGTCGATACCGAGGCGAGCGACGAATTCGATCGATTCCGTCGGCTTGCCGATTTTCTTCAAGAGAGCGGCGGCGTCAGCGATGGAATAAGCCTTGTTTTCAACCAACTTGGCAGCTTCTACGTAGCGTTTGGAACGTTTGGCCATATTTGTTCGTGGTTAGGCGCCTTTTTGAAAGGCTCCCACAATCAATAATTAAGTGAGGGGAGAGTAGCAGAAAGGCTGGGAATTGACAATATGGCTTATTTGAGCTAGCGTTTTCGTAAGCCAGAGTGGCTAAAGGAGGAGTAGATGATCGACCCAAAGGACTTTTCGAAGAAGCTTCAAGAGCGCCTGAGTGTTTACCTCTCGATCGCAGATTTGAAGCTCGCCGGCAATAAGACGAGTGCTTGGCCATTGAATGCATGGGCAAGATTCATAGACTGGGCAAGGACCACTACTCAAGATCTCTCGTACGATGACGAAATGGGGCTCTTCGAACTCATGAAGAAAGATGCCGGTAAGAGTTCGTTTGATTATGCAAACCTCGCGATAGCTGCTCCGAGCTTGGAAGAACAGGAAAAGCTTCTCCCGGATTTCTTCAAGTCCGTGGAGTGCGGTGAAAGTCTTGGCCGGTTCGTGAGCCATGCTTCGGAAAAGTGGCTCGACCCGAAGCATCCCGACAGTCAGCACAAGAAGCTCATCGCGAAGGCCAAGAAGCATAATCACGAGCTGAGCTCTTTCTTCGATGGTTTTGAGTATTTCGAGCCTCCCTGTGTTGAAGAAGAGGATATTGACGATTTTCGTCTGCGATTCCTGTACCTCTTTATTGCCAAGGCGAAAGGCGAAATGTACACCTTCTTCCTCACGCGCAGTCGCCTGCAGGAAATCAACAAAGCCCATATCAATTTCCATGCCGACATCCTGCTTGAGCTCGTGAACGAGCGCATCCACGAAGTGCTCCGCAAGGATGTTGGCCTCGAGCCCCGCCCGAAACGCCGCCACCCCGCCCGAAAGTAAAGGGCGGTTTTTTATTTATCCCCATGTCCGAGTCAGGCGGTCGGGCGACAGTAACTTCCTTGTTGTCATCCCGAAGCCGAGGGATCTTGAAGTGCTTTGTGCGGTTATGTTGTCGCCCATGAGCCTTACAAAATCGCCGAAATTTAGCAAAAAAAGTTTTGACGCGTGCGAAATATTTGCCCATTATAGGTCAGGAGGCGAGCATGGAAACAATCCCACTCCCGTTTGAGGAGGATCCGATGTACTCTCGCGCAATTTGTTCTTTGATGGTGGCTCACGGACTGCTTGATTGGTGCATCTCCGAAGCGCAGGCGGCAGAACGCACGCCGCCACTTCTGGTTCTTGCGACCAATCGCGTGCCCGCGGCTCTGAATGTGAATCCTCTTCGCTCGAAGCAAGTTCGGCTTGGAAATTTCGGATTTCGCAACATGGCGGATTTCTCGCAGACCGCGCGTTCGGTGACTTTCAAATTCGACGCGCTCTCGCGGCTGCTCGACAAGGTCTGGCTCGTGGATTCGAACGGCCATGTGTATGCCGGAGATTGTTCCGGCGGCACAGCCGAGTTTGTGCTCGAACGCGAATTCGGTGCGCGTGAGATTTCGTCGTTCCAGATGTTTGGTGAGACGGCGACCGGCTACGAAGCCACACTTGAATACGTGCGGCTCGCGGGTCGAGATTCGCTGCCCGCGGTCGTGCCGCTTTTCATGCGCACCGGTTCGGCAATCGTGCCGATTGATGCGCGCGAATTCGATATGCGAGTTCGGGTGAGCAGCTTGAAAGCTCAGAACCGCGAAACTTGCGTGGATATCGGTGACGGATCAGCATCGGAAGCTCAGGCGCAGGGACCGACGCATTCGACGTGTTCGGATGAGCAGTGCGTGACTTTCACGCTGAACCCGAATATCGAAGTGCCGATTGAAGTCTCGGGATTTTCGGCGCGCCAGGCTGGTACTTCCGAAGTCGAGCTTCGTGTTCGTATGGAGGGTGACGGCGTTGAGGCAACGTACGCCGACATCAGCCGGAAGGGTGATTGGGCGAAAACTCGCCCCGTTGAAATGCACGGCAACGAATTCTTTGTGACGATTCCAGTCGAAGAGCTGGTGCAGAGCTCGAGCTTCACGCTCACGTTGCATGCTCGCGGAAAGAGTCATGGCATTGTGCAGTTCGCGACCGATTCAGAGGGCGTCGAGCTTCGCGGAAAAACGATGCGCAAGAACCGCGACCCGAAAGTCACCGATCCGTACCTTGTTTTCGCGCCGGGTGCTCAGTCTCCGGCGAAGATATAGTTCGTGCAGAATCAAAAAGCCGAGGCGAATCAAATCGTCTCGGCTGCTTTTACTTCTTGATGAGCTTCTGATAGTCGGGGAGGTTCGTGCGAATCTCGCGCCACTCCTCCTCCAGCATCGCGAGCTTCGTGACGTTCACAAAGGCTCCCTTCGAGAAGTGGGCCTCGCGCGCTTCGCCTTCAATCTTGAAGCCGGCTTTCTTCATGGCGCCGAGTGAGCCTGCGTTCGTCGAGTAAGCATCGGCACAGGCCCGGTGAAGCCCAAGCGAGTCGAAGGCGTAGTCGAGAATGAGCATCAAAGCTTCGGATCCAAAACCCTGGCGGCGGTGCGCGGAGCTCCCGATAAAGGCGCCCAGGGTGCAGCTTCGGTCGGTCCAATTGATGCTGTGGATGCCGACGTTCCCGATGTGCCCGTGAGTCTTCAGGATGACCGCGAAAACGATGTTCGAGGGCGGAGTCTTGCCGCTGAGGCTCGCAATCCACGCCTTCTCGCTTTCGAGAGTCGTCGGGAAAACCGCGGTCAGGAACTGCCGGACGTCTGGACTATTGATCCATTCCTGGGAAAACTCGGCATCGCCGAGCTCCAGGGCTCGAAGGGAAATTCTCTTTCCATCAAGAAACCTCACATCTCCTGGCTTTGTGGTGTTTTCGTTCATCTATACCACCTCCTAAAGACAGGCTAGGCGATTACTGACGGTTTTGTCAAGAGTTAGAGGATTTTAAGGCTCTGAATCGGCTGTGCTTTGCAGCTCGAACCAAACAACCCTTTTTTGCAGCCAGCGAACCGTATGACGTTATCTCGAAGCGTAAGATAGCGTTCTTTATCCAAGCGAATATCCCAAATTGGCGGATAATTGGGAACTTCCGGCTCATCCATAATATTTACCGCTCCGGAAACGAATTCCTCGTCATTGATTATGATTTTTGTACCCTCCGGCAGCGTTTTTAATCTCTTCGCAGTCTCATCGCTTATTTTAAGCGAAAGTTTTTGGTGCTTGATGTTTTCAAGATAAAAATTTCGGAAAAAACTCAAAATTACCCCTACCAGTAATAGAGGAAATGAAAGAATCACAAAGATGATGAGCCCCAGTTTTTCGGCTTTAGAATTGTCTTTTACTCCCATGTGTTTTAAGAATAGGTGACCGTCCTGTGATTGTAAACAGTGATGAGGGTAGGCTCGAAGCGAGCGATTTTGGTCGTACTCCGCGCCGGACACTGCGCCCCCATGTGTCCGCCGCGGAGTACGCCAAATCAGCGCTCGCGTAATCACCAGGAATTCGTTGTACAAAAAAACACCCCGGAGAACCGGGGTGAATTTTTGCTATTAGGCAACGACGTTGACATTGACGGCGCGAGGTCCTTTTTCTGATTCTTCCGTTTCGAAAGAAACCTTATCGCCAACCTTCAAAGCATCGAAAGTGGTGCCCTGAACTGAAGTCGAGTGGAAAAAGATGTCCTTTTCCTGACCTTCTGGGGTGATGAAACCAAAACCCTTATCCGTGAGACGTTTGATGATACCCTGCATATGACTACTTATAGCTTTGGAATTATTTTAAGTGGGTCTACTCAAAACTATATGCGCATGACCATACATCAGTTTGATGTTTTTGGGAAGAGCCGGCGCATTTATTCACAGGTTCCTTCACTTTCATTGAAGATTGGGCTCCAATTGTTGTTGATCATGCAATACAGGTTAAAGTCCGATGCCTGATAAATCGGGTCACCGATTCGGTACATAGCAAAGAAGGCTTCCGGGATTGTATCGACGTACATGTTCCAGTCATTGCCATAAAGAGCCCGTGCGGTAGCCTCGTTTTGAATCCAACGCAGCTTTTTGTCCGCAGAAACGGCGTAGACTTTTGGATCGTATCGGGTGCGGATAAGCCTCGAACCGGGTCTGTAGCCGACATTGCCACGGAGCTGCATTGTGGCCAATTCTGCATCGCTTATAGTCATGACGCGTGAAAAATCATCATACCAGGTGTTATAAGTGGTGCTGTCTAAAAAGACATAGCGACCATTACCTGGTCCGACATAATAAACTGCGGATCGCGAAACCCCTCGAACGAGCGAGCCGGGTCCAAGCGGGCTTAGCGCAAGACTAGGGGAATTTGCGAACAAAAGTCCGAGAATTGTAAAAAACGGGATAAGAATACTTTTCTTCATATGCCTATATTCTATCACGAAGGCTTTTTACCCATTGGTCACTTCGTAACTCGGGGGTTGCAGCTATTGTAAAAGTGTGATTGGATAGCGCCCAAGGCAACCTTGTCCGAAAGGGGTAAGGCAGTGACTCATAAAAGAGAATGGCAAATCTGGTTTCAGATCACAAAAACGGGGCTTGATGCTGACTGGGCGAGCGCGAACATCGCAGCACTACCGCTTATGTACTGCCAGCTCGGCAAGCTCGACACCGCAAAGAGGGTCGAGTTGCGGGAGAAGGTGTGCAATAAGCTGTTGCGCCTGACCCCGTACTACACCTGGCTCGGCGAGAAGATTGAGAGGTGGAATCGGATTCACGACGAAGATCCGGTCGACATCTGCGAGTTCTGCTCTGCGGAGAACGAAAGCATCATCGCGCAGATGGACGAAATCGTGGGAAACCTTCGGGACTTCGCAAAATCGGCTGATTTCAGCCGACTGAAAGATTTGAGGAAAGTTGCGGTGATGGTTCAGGCACTTTCAGACCTGGTTTATGGCGAAAGCGGCGGGGGCGATGTGCATGGTGCGTATCTCGAGGTCCTCGAGTCGTCGCCACGGCGGCATCTGATTGTGGATGATGCGCCCTAGGCGGTGCGAGTTGGTTTAGTGCGAAGAACGAGAAATCGGCTTCGCGCTTTTTTATTGCTGTCATCCCGAAGCCGAGGGATCTTGCTGACTAGATTTTAGAAGTGCTTTCAGGAAGGCGGTGCGGTAACTGTCGTCTTTTTCGTTTAAGTAGATGCGCTTATTTGGCATATCAAGATCCAAATAGAATTCAAAATAATCTTCTTCATAAAATTTCTGCGCTTCCGGAGATTCATTGTCTTCAAAATATTTTTCGAAAAACAGTTTGAATTTGACGGGTTCTTTCATTAGGTTGTTCGGATTGCCTTCAAGCGTAAAAGCGGTGAATTGGATTTCCGGAATCATTTGCGCAGATTTCTGCGGGCCGTCGAAAAGTCGAACGTATTCGGTCGCGAGTTCGTCACTCGTGGCGCCGATGCTTCTGAGCGTGATGATATTCGGTTGCATCAGAACTTCAAAACCGACGAGCTTCCCGTTTAGCATTCCTTCGGCGCGAAAAGCATATTGCGAACCAGCTTGCTTATATTTTGTGATGCCAAAAACCAAATCGGCGAAATCTTTTTTCGGGTCATAATCACGGCGTTCCAGTTCAGCTTCTTCGCGCGTCGGAGCGAGGCTATCAATCGTGCTCGCATCAATTCCGGTGACCTTTTCGGTGTACTGCAAAGAATATCGCCAGGCGAGGACTGCGAGTGCGAGCATTAATAGCGTGATATAACTCATAGAAATCAAGCATATTGCAGGTTTTGGGTTTTGGCAACGGTGCTACCTCCACTCAATTTTAGCGCCGAGGAGCCAGGCCAAGTCGTTCACCTGCGTCGGGTCGATAATTGCGCCGTGCAAACTCGCGATACTGATATTTAAGCCAGCGAGTTTGCTCGAACGAAAGTCGACATTGTTGAGCTTCGTGGCTGACATTTCGGTTTTCATCAAATCGCATTCTTTAAACATGACGGAAACCATTTCGGCGCCGTAAAAATCAGTTTCTTCGAGCGGGCAATTTTCAAAAGTGATATTTTTCAGGCGGCTCATGCGGAACTGCGCGAGTTTGAGCTGGGAATTCTTATATAGCGCGGTTTTGATTTCACCTTCGACGACGCGCATGCCGGTCATTCGGCAATTTACAAATTCGACTTTTTCGAGCGAAGCTTTTTCGAGTTTTAGATTCGCCAAATCACAATCTTCAAAGCGAACATTGCGTAACTTGATATCAATAATTTTGGTTTGGCTGAAATCCGTGCCTTTGAAGGAAACATTTTCAAATCTAAGATTATGTAAAATCAAACCGGAAAAATTTCGGTTCACGATAGAATAATTTTCATAATCGCCTTCGTCTGTGAATGGCTCTTCGGGAAAAGAAATTAGTTTTACTTTTTCCATATTTAACCGCGATTTTCAGGCTTCAAAACCACGCCGGCTTTGACGAGCGCGGCAAAATGTTCCGGTCGTTCGCGATAAAGAAATTCCAAAACCTTGCCGTGAAGATACTCGGTTTTAAGTCCGTGCGCGGCTGCGAATTCAGCGATGCGCCTCGATGCTTCCGGCATTTCATCATCTCGCGAAACCAGAAGCTCGATTTCGCAGGCGTCAAAAGTCCAAGCGGAACCGGCGTAAGAAACGTGATCAATCACAATAGTGAAGCCCTGTTTTGTATAGGATTCGCGAACCGTGGCGCAGGTGCAAAAGGGGAGATAGTTTTCGGACTTAAGTATTTCCGATAAAGAATTGTTTGGCGAAAATTCGAGAGCGTCGCAGATTCCGGGTTCATCTTCAATTTCCTGATACTGGTCGACGATGCTTTCAGCGCTCATGTTCGCCGGAACTTTGAGTTCAAAGTTGCCGTCGCGTTCACGAAGCCAAAAATCTTGCAGTGATAATTTATGTTCCGGCGTGTCGTAGTAAATATCGGTGATTGATTTTTTGTATTCAAACTCGGCACTGTCGAGTAAGCGCGAGCGTTGCTCCGTGGTGAGATTAAAATTCTGTTCAACTTCAAACATATATAACCAGCTTAACTTGCGTTATTCAAATAAGCAAAATAAGCCTGTTGCTATTTAGGCTCCAGCTCAAAAAGCCAGCTTTCGGCAAACTCTAGGCAAAAAATTTTTGGCTTAGCGACGGCTAAACAAAAAATTTTATTGCCGTCGACTTTGCTCGAAATCTGTCATTTTGATCAAAAAGCCTATATAGCAGCAGGCTTAATTGTTTTTGACGTAAACGCGTTTTTTGATTAAGCTTTGCCGGAACCCATGACAGGAGGCTGAATGAGAAGCGATGCGGAGTTGCTTCATGGCATACGTTTGATTCTGGTCGCGACCGCAAAGTCGGCCAGGAAAGCTTCGGCGATTTTTCGTGTCGATCAGGTGACTTTCGCGGAAGTCGCAGAAACTTTGGCGGATACAAACGAAATCGCGAGTCGCTTCGTTGTTTCGAAAAATTTGAAAGCAAAGTTGTGTCCGGATTTTGCGTCAGGGCTGTCGCTTGCGATTTTGAAGGGCCTGATTCGCGGAGTTTCGAGTTCGGACGGAATGGAGTTTCAGATCACGATGCCGCGTGAAGAAATGGTGAGTTATACACGCGATCCGCTCTTTGATGAAGCAGTAGTTTTTGTCGGGGAGTATGAGCGCGTGAGAGGTGCGCCATGAAATACAACGCACGGAATTCCGTCGCGTTTTTTGTTTGGTGAATATAATTCTTTTCGTCTTCGGCTATGGCGTCGGTCGAGGCGTTGGCGTGTTGACGCGAGCGTCCCCGTGTGGTAATAAAGGCGCGGAGGTGAGCCATGGTTTATCGTAACTTTTTCGCTCTGGGCGAGCTGCAGCGTCAGGCCTACCTTGACCCACGAGCATGTTGGGATGCGAACTTGGCCCTGATTGATGCGGTTGTGAATGCAGCGCCGGATTCGCTGACTTGGGCTGCGCTGCAGGTCGACCATCCAGAACTTTTCTCGGATGCACCGCTCCCGAAGTTGCCCTATGGACTATCCAAGCTGAAAGATGTAAGCAAGATGTCTTTCGCTGAAGATCATCCCAGTGAGACGTATGAAGACTATCTGCGCTGGCTTGAGGCTGAGCAGATGTCGGAGCTTTTCATGGGCTTTGCGGAAATCGGCATTCTCTGGTTCAACTTCGCCGAGGGCTTCTTGCCTTGGCCTGAAGGCGAACTCGGGGAGCTGGTCAGAACTGCGTCGGTCGGTTCGCAAATCACGATTCAGGGCGACATCTATCACGTGGGTTCGAAGTCGACGAGCAGCAAGGATCTGTGTACGGCAGTGATTCCGCTCACGGTCATCGACCTCGACCTTTGATGAATCAGAACCAAATCAAAAACCGCGCCCAGATTTTTCTGGAACGCGGATTTTTTTATTTCAATATCGAGATTGTGCCTTTTGAGCAATCAAGGCTAATCTTCACGCCGATTTTTAGCAGACCTGTAGCGTTTTCGAGCACCATGACGGGCAATCCATATTCTCGCGCAACAATTGCAGCATGAGCGAATTCGCCGCCGACTTCGGTAATCAATCCTTTTATATTTTCAAAATAAATTGTGGCTGTTGGGTCAAGATTTTTGAGGATGAGAATATCGACGCGTTCGCCGGATTCAAGCATCTCGGCGGTTCCGATGGTTCCAGTCGCGATGCCGGAAGTCAGACTTGTGCCTCTGAATACTTTGGCAGAACTCGACTTAATCGGAGACTTGATGATTTCCTCCCAGGTCTTTGCGATGAGGGTACCGCCGAGTGGTATTCGACGCATCAGTTCATGGTTTTTTCGTGTCGCGAACAGTTTGGTTTGATTCAATTTTTGATTTTCAGACAAGGCTTCATCGAGCGTCGCGTACCAAATCGAATTATATAATCTTTCGTCGCGATCAAGTTTTAAGAGAATTTTTCGCAGGAAAGACATTTCCCGGATCCAGAGGTCATGCATTTCCTCGCGGCTCGCCGAGTAGAAGTCGTAGATTTTAAAATACGTGGAGATAATCTGCTGATCCCAGATGCTTCCGAACTTATCTTCTGTTGCTAATCTTATTTTTGTAATTGTAGCCGGCTTCGATATTTTGCCCGGCGCGCCGGTTTTTTTGAGCTGTTGAAAAATTCGAAGAAATTTTTCCGGCGTCTCTTCAAAACGCGGCTCAGAAAGCTCCTGTTCTTGAAATCCGCGGTAAGCCACTTTTTGAAGGGCGATTTTGGGGTCTTTCTCTTGAACGGCGCTGGCAATTTTATCGATAAGACCTGTCGTGATGAGGCTTTGCCATTCGTCTGCGGAAACGTGGCGGCGTATCTTTTTTTCCAGATACGAATAGGCGCATTGTTGGAAAAGCGCAATCTTGAACATGAGTGGCGCTGTTTCGTTTACCAAGTGATCAAGAAGTAGGCGCGCTGTTTCGCGGGTGAGCGGCTGGCTGGTTAGATATTCTTGTTTTTTGGCGGTCAGAATCGGAGTGAGTTTTTTGTAATATCGAAATGTATCGATTTGCAGTCGCGCGCTTCCAAGATAACTCAGGATTATTTCCGGAGTCATTTTTGTGAGCTTCAGGAGCCCCGGGTAGTACCACTCAGTTTGATAGAGCGGTGTTGCAAACGAACTCTGCGTGCCAGAAATCAGTCTTCGGGGCGTGCGCGAAAGAAGAACTTTCTTTTCCAGATCCTTGTTCATGAAGATCCTGCCGAGCACGTTCACGACCAGTTTTTCAGCATCAAAGCTTTCGATTGGAATGCGATAGTGTCGCATGATTTGGCCAAAAGATCCGCTCTCGGAATAGAACTTTTGAAAAAGACTGGTGGTGAGTGGCGTTGCGTGCTCCAGCCCCTCAGCGAATTGGCTGGCAGCAAGAAATGGCGGCCTCGCGCCAAGTAGCTTCTTCAGCTTTCGAAGTTCTTCTTTTATGGCAATGGAGGGTTCAAGATTTTGCGCGGTGATTGGTCTTGATTGAACGATCCAGACTCTCTTTCCGTCGTAAACCCATTCAATATCCTGTGGCGCCTTGAATTTATCCGCGATTTCAAAAGAAAGCTCAGAAACTTTTTCAACTAGCCGAGTTAGTGATGGATTTTCGCCGCCGGTTTTAGAAATGATTTTTTTTGTTGAATAGTCTATGGCGAAATGGAGGGGAGTATCTTGGCCAGAAACAACGCCTTCGGCTTTCTGCGACATTTCGACTATCAGACTTTTTGCACCAGTATCTTGATCGGTAAAAGCAACTCCGGACCAGATTGGTTTTTTGTATTCCTGAATGACCGCCGCGATATTAAAATCATCGCTCGAAATATTGTAGTGATTTAAATAGCTAATTACTTTTTGAGATTTTCGACTCGCTTTAATTTTAAAAATAGCCTCTTTCAGTTCCTCGACAGTATTTATCGGATAGTATGATTCAAACTGACCGGCGAAACTGGTCGCGATCGCATCTTCAAGACTAGCCGAGCTTCGCACGATAAACGGCCCGTTTGATTTGGAAAATAAGTGGTTTATTTCGTTATCCGTGGTAAACTGGCTTGAGTTTAAGGAGCTCGCGGTTAACACAAAACCTTCTGGAACAGGAAGTTTATATCTCATGAGTAGCCCGAGGTTTAAGGCTTTTCCGCCGACCTCGCGTGAGTCAAGAGCTTGTTCTAGTGGTATTAAAGAAAACATAATGTTATGAAAAGAATATCAGTTTTGCAGACCCTCGTCATTTCCTTGTTCGGCGTCTTGACCTTTGCAGATCACGCACAGGCACTTGTAGGGCCCCCTGCGGTCGGTCCGATCGTAGTTGGAATTGGGCTTGTGAATGTTTTTATTGCGATTTTTTTCTTTGTCTGTTTTCCGGTTGCGCTCGTCGGCGTGGTCATGAGGCTTTTAGGTTATAAAAAAGAAGGTAACGGAATCGGTTGGAAATGGAATCTTAAAGAAGCTTTTTTGAGATTCCTAAAATACTTGCTTTATCATGCTGCGCTATTTGGTGGCTGGTTGTTAACTCTGAGCTTCATTGACTGGCAAACGTTTACGGGATCAATGGGTCCCGGGCGTTATGACAACTCGCTTTTAGCTGGTTCGCTCGCTTTGATTGCTGGGCAATATTTTCTGTTCGCATTTTATACTCTGCTGTGGGCTGCAGTTGGGCCATACATGGTTTATTACTGGCGCAATTTAAGAAAGATTCCTACCTTCAAGCCGAGTTTGGGCGCGCACGTCCGTCTTGCGCTTTGGAATGTGATTATCTTTGTTGCTGTCGGTGGTCTGGTATATTTGCTGGGACGTCTCTAGCTTGAACAAAAAACACCGTCATGAAAATGGCGGTGTTTTTTTGTTTTATTCCTCTTCGCCGTCTTCGCCTTCGGTCATGGCTTCGATAAGCGCGTCGAGTTTATCATTGATCTGCTTGAGCTGAGCTCCGATATTGTCATTGCTGCGAGTCGGGTCAGGGGAATAGGAACGCTTTTCGAAGCGGTCCGAACGTCCGCCGTTATCATCGCGCTTGAAGCAATTGCTGCTTCA
>Ga0194060_10002866_pt1 | contig 12294 bp, 11 predicted proteins | sample SepL225m_MetaG_FD_163427 | JGI IMG/M metagenome (GOLD analysis project Ga0194060, IMG submission 163427) | Anoxic zone freshwater microbial communities from boreal shield lake in IISD Experimental Lakes Area, Ontario, Canada - Sep2016-L222-5m | ecosystem: Environmental > Aquatic > Freshwater >... | reverse complement strand
CGTCAGTGCGTTTTGGAATAGGCGAAGCCAATATAACGCGCTGGAATAACTGCTTAGAACCGCAGCGTACGCGAAACAAAGCCGCGACTAAACTAGACAGGAGGCATTAGAACAGGATGTAAAAGAGTATCCCGATGCTTATCAGTATGAGCGAGCCAGTCGCTTAGGAGTCTGTCAACGAGCAATTGGCTATGCGTTAGAGCGACTCAGGGTCAGCTATAAAAAAAACACTGTCGCCTCCGAAAGCGGACGAAGAGGCACGCCGCCTCTTTCAAGACAAGATAAAAGGCGCTAACCAATCCATTGTTTATAGTGATGAAAGTGGCTTTGCACACGATATGCCGCGTACGCATGGCTACGCACCTGTTGGGGAACGCTGTGTTGGCAAACACGATGGGCATCGCCAAAGGGCGTACCAATGTCATCGGTGCGTTGTTAGCCTCCTGCTTACTCACTGCGACGTTATTTACGCGAACGGTCAACGCCGATGTGTTTTTTGCCTGGCTTTCGCAAGATTTACTGCCCAAACTACCAACAAACTCCGTCATCGTCATGGACAATGCCCCCTTTCACAAACGTGCCGACTTCCAGCATCTCATCGAACAACAAGGGCATCTGCTGGAGTTTCTACCCCCTTACTCGCCTGATCTGAACCCTATTGAACACAAGTGGGCGCAAGCTAAAGCTCTTAGGCGGCAAAAAAATGTTCTATTGACGAGCTGTTTACTCAGCTCTTTTAGATCGTTTTATACTGCTTTGGCTATAAAACCCAACGGCGCGAAGTGGTGGTGGAGATTCGATTATTGCATAAAAGACAAGCGTAAAACGCTATCGTTTGGCACTTATCCAGTTACTGGTTTAGCGGATGCAAGACGAAAAGCAGAACAAGCGCGTAAACAAGTCAGTGATGAAATAGATCCAAGCGATACCCGAAAAGAAAAAAAGCCGCTCGACAATTGGCAACCGAAAACGAAAAGCGCGTTAATGATGGATTGCCCATGATACTAAGACTTCAAGAATTAATCGATGAAAGCAAAGTTTACCGAACAATCAGGAAGTTACGTTGGAAAAGCGGCTGTCATTGCCCATTTTGTAGTTCTAATAAAATCCGCAAGCGGGGAAAGAATATCGATTACGGTGTGGATAAGTTATTTATATCTTCTGGGCTTAAATAGTTCAGCCACCCAAATCGCGGCAGAACTGGGTTTATGTGCCAGTGATAGCCTGCGCATGGCAGAGCGGAGTCGTTAGCCAAAAACAAGCGGTGCAGTTGACCGACAAGGTGGAATGCGATGAAGTCTATAGTGTGGCAGGGCATAAAGGCATTCCGACAGCGATCAACAACCGTGACCCGCGTCGAAATTGTTTGAAAGGTGCGCGAGGACGAGGACGCGGCACGTTGGCAACAGAAAAGCCGCCCATTTTTGGCATGATTCAGCGCAATGGGCAAGTGCGTATTGTCATGTTACCTAATGTCCAGCAAAACACGATCAAACCCTTTATTGAACAAACGATTAGCAAAGGGACGCTCATTTACACCGATGAATACACTCTATATAGTCGCTTAGAAGCATGGGGCTATTTACACAAAACGGTTAATCATTCGGCGGGCGAGTATGCGCGTGACGAGGACGGTGATGGTTTTCATGAAGTTCATGTCAATACAATGGAAGGTTTTTGGTCGTTACTACGTTAGTGGTTACGCCCGCATCGGGGTATTTCCCAAGAAAAACTCCCTCTGTATCTGGGATTTTTTGAGTTTATTCATAATGTTAGAAAACGCGGACAGGCTTTGTTAGAATCACTTTTATCTCTGTTGTTACAACCAGAAATATGTCCTCAAAACACGATATGAGCCATCCGTATAAACAAATTTCCATACCACACAAGAAATCAAAAACTAGCCATTAACGGATAGTCAAAAAGGCGAGAATAAACTGATGGCTTCTGAGAGAATAAAAGTGAAACACAGTATTGGTGGGTTAAAGCGTTATCGCATCCTATCAGATAAGCTACGAACCCATCTTATTGATTTGTATGATGGTATTATTAGAGCCTGTGCGGGGCTTTGGAACTTTTATCTCGCCAACTGATTGGTTTATAAGGTCGCAACAAGTCTAATTCAGGGCTTCATAATTTTCTTCTAAGTTTGTCCATCAAAAAACGCACTGACATCGTCATTAATCACGCGCTCATGGGTTTCATTAACCGATAGGGTTAAATCAATCGCGGCAAAGCTTATTTCATCACCCATAAAATAATGCTCTGGTTGCCAACTTTGATCACGACGACAAATTTCTATATCAACAATATCCTGTTCAATCAATACATATTCTTGCAAGCTAGGCAGCGTTTGATATAGCCGCCTTTTGATGGTTTCATCAATGCGACGAGTGGATTTTGATAATACTTCAACAATAATTAATGGCTGTTCAGTGTAATAGCTATCCTCTGAATTATCCTGACAAGTCACAATCGCGTCAGGATAAAAAAAGCCAAATCACTCACTCTACTTTATATCAGAGGAAAATGTGTAACAAGGCGTATTTTTTAAGTGTTGAACGAAAGTTGCAACCATATTAGCAATAATTCGCTGGTGATTTTTACTCGCACCAGCCATTGCATACACTTGACCTTCAATGTATTCATGTTTAATCTCACGGCTTAACTCGCCTTGTAGATAATCATCTATACTAATAAAGTCAGTGCGTTGCGGAGATAACATGGGGTTACTCGTTTACCTGTTTATGCTGCACGGCAGCAGTCACAAAACCTGAAAACAACGGATGTCCTTTTCGGGGCGTGGAGGTAAATTCAGGGTGAAATTGACAGGCTAAAAACCACGGATGTTCGGGGATTTCAATCATTTCTACTAAGCGACCGTCGATAGATTTACCTGAAAAGCGCATTCCAGCAACTTCAAGACGTTCGATGTATTGGTTGTTGAACTCGTAACGGTGACGATGGCGTTCGGTGATAACATCTTTTTGATACATCAAATGGGCGAGAGTGTCATGTTGTAAACGGCATTGCTGTCCACCTAAACGCATAGAACCGCCTAAGTCAGAGTTTTCGTCGCGGGTTTGTAACTGCCCGTCTTCCATCCATTCGGTAATTAAACCAATGACTGGGTGTGGGGATTTTGGTAAAAATTCAGTGCTGTGCGCCCCTTCTAGCCCTGCGACATTACGCGCAAACTCAATCACTGCTGCTTGCATACCTAAACAAATACCTAGATAGGGGATTTTATTTTCTCGCGCATAACGTACTGTGGCAATTTTACCTTCCACACCACGCTCACCAAATCCACCAGGAACTAAAATGGCATTCACTTCTTTTAATCGAGCGATGCCTTCTTCTTCAATCAGCTCAGAATCAATATAAATAATATCAATTTTCGTGTGTGTGCGTATGCCTGCATGAATCAACGCTTCGTTGATTGATTTATAGGCATCAGAATGATCGACATATTTGCCCACAATGGCGATTTTGACAGTGTTACTAGAGTTTTCAAGCGCGGAAATAACGGCTTGCCATTCACTTAAATCCGCAGGTGGTACATCTAAGCGCAAGCGTTTAACGACAATTTCATCTAACCCTTGATCATGTAACATCAAAGGAATGCGATAAATGGAATCGGCATCAACCGCTGAAATAACGGCTTTTTCTTCTACGTTGGTGAACAGGGCAATTTTACGACGATCGCTGACAGGAATAGGTCGTTCAGAACGGCAAATTAAAATATCAGGTTGAATACCGATAGTGCGTAATTCTTTAACCGAATGTTGCGTAGGTTTGGTTTTAATTTCACCCGCAGAACGAATATAAGGCACGAGGGTTAAATGAATAAATAGCGATCTATCCATGCCCAATTCAAAACGCATTTGTCGAATAGCTTCTAAAAATGGCAAAGATTCTATGTCGCCAACTGTGCCACCCACTTCAATCAAAGCAACATCCATACCTTCCGCACTGGCATAAATACGGCGTTTTATTTCATCAGTAATATGGGGAATAACCTGCACAGTCGCACCTAGATAATCGCCTTTGCGCTCATTGCGCAACACACTGTCATAGATTTGACCTGTTGTGAAATTATTTTTACGACTCATGGTGGTTTTTAAATACCGCTCATAATGCCCTAAATCTAAATCGGTTTCCGCACCATCTTCGGTAACAAACACTTCGCCATGTTGAAATGGACTCATGGTACCTGGATCAAGATTAATGTATGGGTCGAGCTTAGTCATAGTGACTTTAAGACCACGCGCTTCGAGAATAGCGGCAAGCGATGATGCCGCAATCCCTTTGCCTAACGACGACACCACGCCGCCAGTAATAAAAATATATTTTGTCATGTAGGATTTATCGGCTTTGAAAGGATGATTAACCTAGGCATTTTAATCGACTGAGCCTTGTTCGTCATGGTCTTTTCAGGATTTATTCATCATTCTGTATGGAAAAACAAATACAGGCATCGGTTTTTTCGTGAAAAAAGTCGGCACTTATCCACAAATCACCAACCGCAGCCAGTTTATTGTCCAAGTAAATAAGAGGAATCATTTCACGTTCCCACGGTGGAATTCCCGCTTCTTGAAATAAATTTTTCAGAGTGTGATGCTCTTTGCGATGGGGTAAACGGATTTTTTCCCCACCACTGCGAAATTTTACCGTGACTTTAGCTTTTTGCCACTTGTCTAACAAAATGCCTGTTGACGATACAACATAAGACAATAGTCGGTGAGTCGCAAAAGTGACAGATGGCTCGCTAGTGAGCCAAACCATATCTTTTAGCGGCTCTTGTTCTGTCTGTTTTAGACAATACAGCCTGTCTCGATAACGGCGGATAACAAAACCTTGTCCTGCTAGAATTGGATCGCTGTCTTCACGCGCACCAATAACTTCAGTTTGAATGCACTCAACAAAGGCTTGTGCTGGCATTCTTAAACCTAGGTTTTGAAACCAATGTCGAATAATCAGTTGTTGCCTAGGACTTTTGTGGGCTTGTAATTGAGTGACACATAAGGTTTTATTTAATCGACTAAAAACAGGATAAAACAACTCATCAGCCACCGCAGACACGATAACTTGCGCCTCAGCACAATGTTTTGCTGACCGTGCCACGGTTTTATCACACGATTCCCAGCGTTGCTTTATGAGCGGAATAATCACATTGCGTAAAAAATTGCGATCATAATCATTTTGTTGATTGCTAGGGTCTTCAATCCATTGCAAGTTATGGTTTTGCGCATAATCATAAATTTCAAGTTTTGTAATATTTAACAAAGGTCTTAACATCAAACCTAGCCCAAAAAAAATACTCTCTGGAATACCAGACAAGCCGCGCAAACCCGCTCCTCTGAATAGTTGCAAAAGAACCGTTTCAAGCTGATCTTCCCTATGCTGAGCAACTAACAAAACGTCATCACCATTAATCAAGGCTTTTAACGCCGAGTAACGCGCATTTCTTGCTACCTCTTCAGGGCTTTCGCCTGTGCTTGCCTCCGCGTTAATGTGTAACACGGTAAAATCAACATCTAAAATTTCAGCTGTTTTTTTACAATGCTCAACCCAAGAATCTGCCTCTGTTTGCAAGCCATGATGAACATGAACAGCAGTAATTTTACCGCCAAGACTTGGCACTGAAGCGCACAAATGTAATAACACATGCGAATCAACCCCGCCGCTGTAACCAATATAAATGCGGTTAAAGTGCTTATGTTGATTTAGAAGAGATTCTATAATATCGGCTGAAAGCGGATTGGTCATTTTTGCATCCTTGGTAATCTTCACGTTTTTATCATTTACTTAGCCACGCATTATAGAGTGATGTGCCAGCAAATAAACACTTGCTTAGAATAAATTCCATCGATTGACATAAAGTCATTTTTTTACAAAACTATAGTTTGCTTTAGCAATTGAATGCGCTAGATTTAGCGATGCCCATAGACTGAAACGTTCAATTACTAAGCAATTGTTTTTAAATAATTTTAAAATTTATATTAAATTACTTTTACTGCGCTACAATAAAAGACAAAGAGTGTGGTTGTATGGTAAATCCTCCATGTGAATTAACGGTTATTGTTTTATAATCGTTCCTTGTTAGCATTAACTATTGGTTGAATTATTACTTATGTCTGCCGTAATGGAAGAAAAAATGTTTCGTGGCTTGCGTGAAGTCACCGCTTTAGTTTTTTTTGCGTGTGCCTTATTTTTCCTGATTGCATTAGTCACGTTTAACCATGAAGATGGTGGCTGGACGCACAGTAGTACTACGAATACTATCGCTAATGCTTGTGGTATGCTTGGTGCGAAGCTTGCTGATTTTAGTCTTAGTTTTTTTGGTCTGTGTGCTTATTTATTTCCAGCAATTATTTTTTGGCACGGTTATCTATTGAGTAGGAACATTAGTAAACCACAAGAAAAGATATTCACGGCACTGGCTTGGCTGGGTTCTATTGCCGCTATTATTTCCAGCACTGCTTTATTACATCTCTATGTGCTGAGAATAGGCATTGAATTACCTCGTAGTACAGGTGGTATTGTCGGTGAAGAAATAGGCGGTGCCGCACTGATTTCATTGGGCAATTCAGGAGCGACTTTATTTTTACTGGTGCTGTTAGTAGCAGGTATCACCATGATTACCGATCTCTCTTGGGTAAAACTCATGGATATAATCGGTAAATATACTGTTTCTTGCTGTCAGATTTTGTTTCGTCAAGCTTTCGACTGGCAAGCAAAAACCACGTTAGAAAATACAGCAAGAATACCCGTTGTTGCCCCTAAAAAAGCGAATACTAGGAAAAATCCTATCATCGGCGTTGTACCTACTATCGAAAAAAGCGTTGCCAAAGTGGTTGCCCGTGTTGAAAAGTCCAGCAATCCCGCTAAAAAATTGCCAGCCACTAAGCGTTATAAATCAGGCGAAACCGTATTACCCAGCTTAGATTTATTGGATAACCGTGAAATTCGCGTCATCGGTTACTCACAAGCCGATTTAGAAGCGATGTCACGGCTGGTAGAAACCATTCTCGCGGATTTTAATGTCATTGTGAACGTGGTAGATTTTCATCCTGGCCCAGTGATTACTCGCTTTGAATTACAACCTGCTGCGGGCGTTAAAGTTAGTCGTATTAGCAGTCTATCCAAAGATTTAGCCAGAGCCTTATCCGTGACTAGTGTGCGTATAGTCGAGATTATTCCTGGCAAAACCGTCGTTGGTTTAGAAATTCCCAATCGTGAACGCGAAATGGTGACATTACGCGAATTACTGGTATCACCCAATTTTATCAAAGCAAAATCCTTGCTAACCCTCGCGATGGGTAAAGACATTGCAGGTGCGCCGATGGTTGCCGATTTAGGCAAAATGCCCCATGCGTTAGTGGCTGGTACAACAGGCTCTGGAAAATCAGTTGCTATCAATACCATGATTTTAAGCTTGCTCTACAAAGCTACTCCCGAACAAGTACGCATGATTATGATAGATCCAAAAATGCTGGAACTATCCGTTTATGAAGGCATTCCCCATTTATTAACGCCTGTTGTTACCGATATGAAAGAAGCCAGCAACGCACTACGCTGGGCAGTCGGTGAAATGGAACGCCGCTATAAACTGATGTCTAAAATGGGCGTTAGAAATTTGGCGGGCTTTAACACATTAATTGAAGAAGCAACCGCTCGTGGCGAAAGCATACCAGACCCTATTTATCAGATTCTTAATCCTTTTGCCGAAGGTGAGATTCCTGCATTAGCCACGTTGCCCAGCATCGTCATCGTCATTGACGAACTTGCCGACATGATGATGATCGTCGGCAAAAAAGTCGAAGAACTCATTGCCCGCTTAGCCCAAAAAGCCCGCGCCGCTGGCATTCATTTAGTATTAGCTACGCAACGTCCTTCGGTCGATGTGTTAACAGGCTTGATTAAAGCCAACGTGCCAACGCGTATTTCCTTTCAAGTCTCCTCACGCATTGATTCGCGTACCATTCTTGACCAAGGCGGCGCGGAAACGTTATTAGGTAACGGCGATATGTTATTTTTACCCTCAGGCACCAGCATTCCTATTCGCGCCCACGGTGCATTTGTTGATGATCATGAAGTTCATCGGGTAGTGGAATTTTTGAAACAAACCGCACCACCTGATTATTTAGAAGAAATTACCCGCGAATCATTTGATAATGACAGCTTTAGTATGGGCGGTAGTGATAGTTCTGGCGGTGGTTCAGAAACCGATGCCCTGTATGATGAAGCGGTACGCTTTGTCACTGAATCCCGCAAAGCGTCTATCTCCAGCGTACAACGCCGCTTTAAAGTCGGCTATAACCGTGCAGCAACCATGATAGAAGACATGGAAGCCGCAGGTGTAGTCAGCTCGGCGGAATCCAATGGCTCGCGAGTAGTATTAGCTCCATCGCCTGTTAGAGATTAAGGCTAGGGAGTCAAAAAACTTGTTTTTTGACTCCTATTTTTTAAAGCGTCTTTATCCATGTAAAGTACGCGTCGCTTACTATTCATTAACCTCGATTTGTGTCACTCTACGAAAAGGTACGCGATGCGCAACCGTCCTATCCTCATCTTTAGAAAGCACATGACACGACAATTACAAAAAGGCGAAAACATGGTTTTGGCTAATTTAAATTCAACAGCCAATTTAAACGAAATTGTCGTAGCAATGCAATGGTTTAAAAAAGTTGATAATCAAGACTTGTTGCGACCTTATAAAGCAATCAGTTAGCGAGATAAAAGTTCCAAAGCTCCTCGCAGACCCCAAGAATATCATCATGAAAATCAATAAGATAGGCTCTAAGCCTATCGAATAGGATACGATAACGCTTCAAACCACCAATGCGGTATCTCTGGGTGTCGCTTGCGTTTCGTCCTGCCTTCAGTGCTGATTGTCGCCACACTTGAGGCAGGTGATTTCTTGATAGCGGGTCATAGGCGAATATCCTCATATCGATTGCAATACTATGTGACTAATTATAAATCGAATTAACAGGTTTCACCCACTACCAACTAATAAAGTAAGGATAATACAGGGTTAAAATGACGCTTTCATGGCTTAAAAAATCCATCTTACTGGTGCTGATATTTCAATCTGTTGCCCAAGCCGACAATACCGATTCGCCTTACTTCAAAGGCGGTAAATTAGATGCTTTTTATGACCGTCAAAATAACGGTAGTTTTCAGGTCAACAGCATATTATGGACACCTGTTGTTAAAGGTGGGCATGGCATTATCGTTTCAGAAACAGGTGCGAAAGACATTAACTACTATGGCGGCTTCGTCAGACCTTTATTGACGCATCCAGAATGGGGCGATTTAATTTTGGGAGCGCAAGACGTTATCCAAGGCGATAAAAATCAAACTGAAATGCAAGGCGAATACCGTCTGCCGTTTGGTTTAGGCATCGGAGGCGGTTTTGTTGACCGAGAAGCCAACAGTCAAGATGTTAAATTTGCCAAAATTTCCTTTCGCAATAAATGGCAAGACGTTAATTATATTCTTTCCACCCAATGGCAACGCTATCAAAATCAAGACTACGCGGGCGGCTATGTTGCGCTTTATAACCAATCATTGATGGTGAGCTGGGGTAACGATGGTGAGCAATGGCGCAGTACGCTTGCCTATATGGCACCTGATAGGGGCGAAAAAAATCTGAGACCTGCATTTGAACTATTTTATGTCGATAACAGCATCGGCAACGTGTATGGTTCTAAGGATTTGATAGTGACGGGTAGCTTAGGCTTTCGCAAAGGTTTTTTAGGCAACGAATCGCGGTTAGGTCGAGCAATGGGACCGACGGGCGTGGAATTTTCTAATCCGCAGGGTTATTTAAGCCCTAACTTCCCCCGCCGTCAAACGGTTTGGGAGGTCGGCGATTTTGCCAGTTTTCGCTTTATTCACAAAACTCTGCCAAATGGTAACCGCGAAGAAACCCTAGAAACCGCCATCTACCCTTTACAGTTTTTATTGGGCAATGACAATTTATTGAGTGCTTTATTCGTGGGCGTGGGCAACACTAGTCCAAATCCTGGTCAAGATGGTGTCAGTGGTTTATTTGGTTATCACAAACTCATCGGTAATTTTGAATCCAGTGCCAGAGTGCAACATGATTTTAATCGCAACGATACCGCACTGTTTGTTAGCGTCATTCAGTGGTTGTAACCAGCAAGCCCGCATGGAGCTTGTGGAATGCGGCGAATATATAGCCAAAGTAGTTTTTTAATCATTTTATTGGCTGTTAGCTATAGAACCGCCATTCTCCATTACACGTCATTAGAGTGTCACACTACTTAGCTATCATAAAATGATATTGGGCTATATTGGACATTTTACTATTTATGATTGAGAGGCAAAAAAGTAGTCGTAGCACTCGCTCTTTAGCATTTTCTGCACCATGCGCTTATGAATTGATGCTAGGGATACAATCGATTCCGTTAAATACCCCCGTTTTAGATGTTCTCACATTGTTTCAAACTTATGCTGATGTCCCTGCATTTCCTGTGATAGATGAAAACAATCTCTATTTTGGCATTATTACCCGCCGTAATTATTTGACCATCATGAGCAGGGCTTATGCACGCGAACTATTCGCGCGTAAAGACCTGACGAGTTTGCTAAAAATCAATCCGACTATTTTTGCCCCGCCATTGATTGTTAACGCCGATGATCGTATCGATCAAGTGATGTTGGATTTTTTAAGCCGTGATCCTGAAATGGTTTTTGAGGCTTTGCCTGTGCTCGATATGACAGGGAGTATCGCGATCATTAAAGTGGCTGACATGATGCTGAAATTGTCAGAATCGCAGGGTGCGTTGATTAATACGATGGAACAATTGAGTACGCGCTTAAAAGAAGAAGTTGCGAGTGCAGCAACGCTACAACGTAATTTATTACGCCCTGAGCGCATTGAACTTCCAGGTGTACGCGGTTTATCAACGCTGATTACCTCTAGCGAAGTCGGTGGCGATTTTTATGATTATTATGCGGTTGATGATCGTTGGGTGGTGATGTTAGTCGGCGATGTCAGTGGTCATGGGGTTGCAGCAGGGACGATGGTCAGCGCGGCAAAAGCAGGCGTTAATTTATTGGAAAGAGATAAAGAAAAAGAACCTCATAAAATTTTGGCTCGCCTTAGTGATACGATTTTAAATACGGCGCGGCAATCGCTGTTAATGACTATGTTCGCGTTATGTTTGGATACTAAAACAGGCGAGCTAAGCTATGCTAATGCGGGACATCAATTCGCCTATATTTACCGATCTATTACGGGAGCATTAGAAATGCTAGAAGTCGGTGGTCTGCCTTTAGGCAAAGAAGAAAATATTAGTTATGAACAATGTGCGACTGAAATGGATGTTGGTGATCGTTTATTTCTCTATACCGATGGTATTGTAGAAGAAGAAAATGCTATCAACGAGTGCTTTGGTTATGAACGCTTGGAAGAGTTGTTAGCTATTCATGCCGAAAGTGATGCGGAAACCCTGCGCGATAGTTTACTTGCCAGTTTAGCTTCCCATGTTGGACGCAGTAATTTTGAAGACGACGTGACTATTTTTTTCGTGGAACATTTTGAGCGACATCACAAAAAAACTAAAACTACCGAATCGGAGCAGCAAGAATTCGATTTAGTGCGGATTATTGACAATTTTTATCGAGCTAATCCAGATTCAATTGCACCAAATATCATGCGGCAAAACGTAGTTTTTTTTGCAGAAGCTAATTTTTCCGATTTGATGCCTAGCTTATCTAAGCAAGGTATTCGTCGAGTATTGCCGCGTAATCACGCTATTAACGCGCAATTGGGCTGGAATAATTTACTAAGGCAACATCAACACATCAACAATGATGATTTAGTTGCCTATCTTCCTTATCCTAAGCAACACCGTGAGTTTTATTTTAATCACAGCGATGACAAAGCTTTCATATTGAATGAGGTGGAATCATGGTTGCAAGACATTTCTGCACCCAATTTAGACCGCTTAGATGCCGTGGTGTTGTTGTTAGATGAACTGATTGAAAATGGACTTTACGCTGCACCGCGTGATGGTAAAGGGCGGAAATTGTATAGCAAAGGCACAGTACGCGCGTTGGATGCTGGTGAAGTGTTGCGTTTAAGTTTGTCTATTCAAGACAATTTACTGGGAGTTTCTCTGACGGATAACTGGGGAACGCTAACCCCTATGGTATTTCTCAATCGACTCGCACGCCATAGCCAAGGTATAGGCTTGGATTCAGGTATCGGTGGCGGCGGACTGTATTTAATTTGGCGTATGTCTGATTATTTGCAAC
>Ga0194060_10002865_pt1 | contig 12294 bp, 7 predicted proteins | sample SepL225m_MetaG_FD_163427 | JGI IMG/M metagenome (GOLD analysis project Ga0194060, IMG submission 163427) | Anoxic zone freshwater microbial communities from boreal shield lake in IISD Experimental Lakes Area, Ontario, Canada - Sep2016-L222-5m | ecosystem: Environmental > Aquatic > Freshwater >... | reverse complement strand
TCACGCGCGGATCGCCAACGTGCGCCGGCAGGAGGGGCCCGTCGAGGGGCAGAGCGATATCCGGTTCGACTTGTCCTGTGGCCACACGTGGCGGGCGGCATGGACGGAGCCGGCCGCGAACAACGTTACCGGGAGGGCGTTGCCGGTCGAAAGCTGGAGCGCGGTGTGGATATTCGCGAAGTACAGGCCTGCCGGCCGCGACGTCTCCAAGGGGTATTCCTGCGCCACGCTCTCGGCCGTGAATGGCGATCATGCGGTTCCCGCGGCGGCGGTCCTGGACGTCGGGGTGACCGGAGCTAAAGGCGTGGGGGTGTTTGTCTATCGCGCGCAACCGGGGCGGGGTCCGTTGGACCTCAGCGATGTGAAGCTGCGCTGGTTGCACGGCGAGGACGGCGTGACGAATCCCGCTGCGGCCGACCTCAAGGTATTCGCGCTTGAGATGGTTTATGTGCCGCGGGGGGCCTTCTCGGCCGGCTCAGGCGGAACGGAACGCGGTGGTTTCACCGACGGCGTATGGACGAACGGAGCCACGGTTCCGCTGCTGGTGGACGAGGAATGGAGTCGTCCGGCGGCGAACGGTACTCCCGCCCGCCGCCTGGGTCCGGATCGCGGTCGGTTGTGGGGCACGAGCAAGGAGGGGGCCGCCGCGATCGGTCCGGACGGCGAACTCGACGACCGTTTTCCAACCGGTTACGAGGCCTTTTACTGCATGCGCTATGAAGTGACGCGGGAGCAGTTCGCCGCGTTTCTGAATACGGTCTCGCGTGATGTATTCGATGGAACCACCGCTGGGGACCGCGAGCATGCCGGTGGCCACTACACGGCCGTGGGGCGCTACGATTTGTCGGGCGTGTGGCCCAACCTCAAACCGGCCAAGCCGTACCAGGCCTGCAACCTGATGTCGTGGTGGGACTGTGCCCGGTTTGCGGCGTGGGCTGGCCTGCGCCCGATGACCGAACTGGAGTACGAGAAAGCCTGCCGCGGCCCGCGGAAGCCTGTGGGCAACGAGTATGCCTGGGGAACCACCCGCATCGCCACTGCTGAATACACCATGGCGAACGAAGGCAAGGCCGATGAGCGCATTGCCGGGAACGGCGGTTCGGTGGCCGGTAACGCCAACTACGACTTTACCCTCCCGGCGACGTGCGGCGCGGCGCGCGGCGGCGTGAGCGTGGTGCCCGGTAGTCCGGTGCGCGCGGGCCTGTTCGCGACGCCGGATAGCGACCGGATCGCGGCGGGGGCATCCTACTGGGGCATCATGGAGTTGAGCGGCAATGTGCGCGAACAGATGGTCACGGTCAGCGACCCGAAGGGACGCGCGTTCCGGGGCACCCCCGGGGCGGGCACACCGGCGGCTCCGGAAGACTGGCCGGCGTCGGCCTACGGGAAGGATTACGCCGTCGGTTCCGGAGCCCGCGGAGGATTCTTTGGCGACATGCCCCTTGATTTGCAGGTGTCGGACCGTCTGCATGCCGCTTACCGTCCGCGCCCCGGCGCTTTCGCCGCGGAACAGGGGCGGCAGGATCAGAACGGTTTTCGCGCCGTGAGAACGGCATCGAAGTAGGGCAACTCACGCTTCACGACCAGCCAAGTCTTGAACATCGAATGGGAAAGGGAAGCGATGGCATGTCAACCGGAGCCGTGAATATGCACGCGCCCGCAGCGGCGGAGGTGTTCTCCTCCGACTACACCGTGACCGTCAACGGAGACGCGGTCTTCGTTCACCAGGCGCGGGTGTCCGCCCAGCCGATAAACCAAGTCTGGCCGGGTTATCAGCGGCCGCTCGAGCAGACCGAACTGGCGGCGTTCGCCACCTGGGACATGAGCGGGCCGGTTGAGGTCGAGGTGGTGAGCACCCGCCCGATCCGTGACGTCAGGATAAGACCCTCCTCAAGGGGAATTCAGCCAGCCCGGGACGGCCAGACGCTCCGCTTCACCGTGGATCGGCCCGGTCCGCTCACCGTTGAGATCAACGGCCTGCACCAGGCCCTGCATCTCTTCGCTAATCCGCCGGAAGTGGATGCCCCGGACCCGGAAGACCCTGCTGTACTGTACTTCGGCCCCGGGGTACATGAGCCTGGGATTATCCGGATGACCAGCGGCCAGACGGTCTACCTTGCCGGCGGGGCCGTGGTCTATGGCGCGATTGTCGCCGAGCGAGCGGAGGCTATCGTCATCCGTGGCCGCGGCATCCTGGACGGCAGCAAGTTCAACCGCGGCGACGTTCATGCGTTGATCAACACGGTGGGCTGCAACCGGGTGACCGTGGAGGGCGTCATCTTGCGCGACCCGTGCGGCTGGACGCTCGTTCCGGTGGTCAGTCAGCAGGTACAGATTCGGAACGTCAAACTGATCGGCTTGTGGCGCTACAACGCAGACGGACTTGATTTTGTCAACAGCCAGCACTGCAGCGTGGAGGACTGTTTCGTGCGGTCCTATGACGATTGCATTGTTTTCAAGGGGCTGCAGTCGTGGGCGGGGTCCGCCTGCAATCTGGAACCGGTCACGGACATCCGGGTGCGGCGGTGCGTTCTGTGGAACGATTGGGGTCGGGCGTTGGAAATCGGCGCCGAGACGGTGGCTGGCGAAGTGAGCGACCTGGTGTTCGAAGACTGCGATATCATCCATTGCCTGGATGTCGCCATGGAGGTGCAGAACGGCGACCGCGCTCATTGCCATCACCTGCTTTTCAAGGACATCCGGGTGGAACTTGACGATGATCAGACGCGGCCGGCGTACCAGACGCAGAAAGGGCAGGCGTATGACCAGACCGAGAGGCATCTTTCCCAACTCATCGTCCTCCAGACAGGCGGGAACATGTGGAGCAGGGATACAATCCGTGGCCGCGTTGACGACATCCGTTTCAAGGATATCCGTGTCACAGCCTGGGCCATGCCGGAATGCTATTTCGCCGGATTGGATGCGGAGCATCAGGTGCGGGACATCTCGATCGAGAACCTGCGCATCAACGGGAACCGTCTGCGTACTGCGGAGGACGGACGGTTCACGCTGATGCCGTTCGTGGCCGGTTTGAGTGTGCGATGAACGGTCCCCGCCCGCGGTTGACTTGGCAGGCCGCGTGTAGTATATAACACGGGCTGAATTCACAACGATGAGACGTAAGCGTGAAGAATAATGTCCCGATATTATTGTCAAGAATGTAGGCTTTATACGAGAGCACGCCTTGGCGTGTATGAAAGGAAAACGAATGAAGACACTGGCGATTCACGGAGGCCCCAAAGCGAAGACCACCCCGACGATACCGATGTATCCGGGCGGCCTGGATATCGGGGAGGCGGAGAAGGCTCAGGTCCTGGAGGTTTTGGATCGCAAATACCTGTTCCGTTACTACGGACCGAAGGATGTTCCTTCAAAGGTGAACGAGTTCGAGAAGGCCTTTGCGGCACATCTGGGCGCGAAGCACTGTCTGGCGGTGACCAACTGCACCTCGGCGTTGATTGACGCCCTGGTCGCCGTCGGGGTTGGGCCCGGGAGCGAAGTGATCGTCAACGGGTACACCTTTTTTGCCTCCTGCGCGGCGATTGTCGCGGCGAAGGCGGTTCCGGTCATCTGTGAGATTGACGACAGCCTGACCATGGATCCGGCGGACCTGGAGCGCAAGATCACGCCGCACACGAAGGCGGTGATCTGCGTGCATATGCGCGGTGCGCCGTGTGACATGGACCGCATTGTGGCCATCTGTCGCAAGCACAACGTGAAGTTGATTGAGGATGTCGCGCAGGCCTGCGGCGGCACCTACAAGGGAAAGCGGCTTGGAACCTTTGGCGACATCGGCTGTTTCAGCTTCCAGTACCACAAGATCATCACCGCTGGTGAAGGCGGCGCCTGTGTGACGGACGATCCGAATCTCTATGACCGATTGATGGGCTACCACGACACGGCAGCCTGCTGGCGTCCGGACCGGTTCGGAGAAGAGCGTTATCGCGGCGAACTGTTTTGTGGCGTGAACTACCGGATGAGCGAACTGACCGGCGCGGTGATGCTGGCCCAGCTTGGCCGACTCGAAGGACTGCTCGCCCGGATGCGCGCCAACCGGAAACGGATCATGGACCAGATCAGGAATGTGAAGGGGTTGACCTTCCGCCGCTCGAACGACGAGGGCGGCGATACCGCCATCTGCCTGATGTTCAGCGTCAATGACCGCAGCAAGCTGGCCGCCTTCGTGGCGGCGTTGCAGGCGGAAGGAGTCGCCGCCGCCGGGGTATTCAACAAGGGCATTCCGGACTGGCATATATACAGTCACTGGAAACATGTGCTCTCCCAATCCACGCCCACGCCGGAAGGGTGTCCGTACCGCTGCCCGCATTACAAGGGCGATGCCCCCGCGCGTTACAGCGCCGATATGTGCCCCAAGACCAATGACCTGCTCGCCGGCATGGTGCATCTCGACATACCGTCACAACTCACGGACGAGGACTGTGATATGATCGCCGAGGGGATTCAGAAAGTGGCGGCTGGGGTTCTATAGTCAAGCCGCGGGAAAATCAATAAGGAGGATGGTAGATCGCATGAAATACGATGTATGCCTGGAAATGGTGTTTACGGATCTGCCGTATGAAAAGCGGATCGCGAAGATCGCGGCCTGCGGTTTCGACTGCGTGGAGTTCTGGTTTCATGACGGCACCTTCAACGGCGTTGACTGCGCCGGTGGCGCCAAGGACGCGAAAACCCTGAAGAAGGCCTGTGCCGCCGCCGGCGTGACGATCAATAATATGGTCGTCAACGCGCCGGAGGGGACGCTGGGTGGCTCGTTGGTGCGCGCGGAGGACCGGGCGAAATACCTGGCCCGGCTGGAGGAGGTCATTGCCTTCGCCAAGGCCTGCGGCTGCCGCAAGGCCATCACCTGCGCCGGGAACCTGCAGCCTGGACTTTCGCGCAACCAGATGCGGAGGAATCTCGAGGAGACGCTGGGGCGGGCCGCCGCCGTTGCGGCGAAGCACAACTTCGTACTCTTCCTCGAATGCCTGAACACGCGCACCGATCACTTCAACTACTTCCTCGACTCCTCGGCCGAGGGCGCGGCCATTGTGCGCGCCATCGCCAGTCCGAACCTCCGGCTGCTCTATGACGTGTATCACATGCAGATCATGGAAGGCAGCGTCATCGCGAATATTGAGGAGAACATCGACGTCATCGGGCATTTCCACAGCGCTGGGGTTCCGGGTCGGCACGAGTTGATGGACGGGGAACTCAACTACCAGAACATCGTCCGGCGCATCGAGGCCGCGGGCTACACCGGGGCGTTCGGGTTGGAGTATTCGCCGGCGCTGGCCGATCACGCCGGGTCGCTGCGAGCCACGCGGCGGTATCTTGATGGAGCAAAGCGATAACCAAACAGCAATAGAAGGAGAACTCACATGTCAGGTGTATTTCGTTTTTCATTCGGTCCCTGGAACATTCATGAGGGGGCGGACCCCTTCGGGCCTACCGTCCGGGAGTCGATTCCGTTCAACCGTAAACTGGGTCTTTACCGCAAACTGGGGTTTGGCGCGGTGCAGTTTCACGACGACGACGCCGTTCCGGCCCTGAACCGGCTCAACCCCGCACAGGTCGTGAAACAGGCCGAAGCCGTCGCGTCCTCGCTGAAGAAACACGGGCTCAAGGCGGAGTTCGTTGCGCCGCGGCTCTGGGAGGATCCCAGGACCATTGACGGCGGCTACACCGCCAACGACCCCAAGTGCCGCCGCTACGCGATCCAGCGCAGTCTCCAGGCGATTGACATCGCCCGCGCGCTGGGCACCGACCTGATCGTTCTCTGGCTGGCCCGCGAGGGAACGTATATGCGGGAGGCCAAGGACAGTGTCGCGGCCACCCAGCACCTCCGCGAAGCCGTGGATGCGATGCTCGGCTACGACGCGTCCATCCGCATTGCCATCGAACCCAAGCCCAACGAGCCGATGGATCAGGCCTACATTCCAACGACCGGGCACGCGCTGGCGCTCGGCGCCGCGAGCCTCGACCCGAAACGCGTGGGGGTCTGCATCGAGAGCGCGCATGCCATTCTGGCCGGCCTGGACCCGTCCGACGAAATGGGGTTCGCCATGTCCTTCAGCAAACTGTTCAGCGTTCACCTGAACGATCAGAACGGGTTGAAGTTCGACGAAGACAAGGCCTTCGGCGCCGTGGACCTGCGCCGGGCGTTCAACCAGGTGCGCCTGCTCGACGCGCACGGCTACGGGCGCAAGGGCGAGTGGGTGGGGCTGGATGTCAAGGCCCTCCGCTCCCAGAAGGCCGCCGTGGCCACGAAGCATCTGTCCAACAGTCGCGAGTTCTTCCTGCGCCTCCTTGACGTCGCTCGCGGTCTGAACGCAAAGGCCGTCGCCGCCCTCATCGCCGCCCGCGACTACGAGGAATTGGACCGGATGATTGTCAATGCCCTGCTGGGAAGGAAATCGCGATGAAGTTGGCCGCCCTGACCGTTTTGTCCGAATCGGAAATCCGCGACATCCACAACGCCACCCTCGACATCCTGGGTGGCTGTGGGGTCAAAATGCGCAGTCCGCGCCTGCTGGCCGCGCTCAAGGCCAAGGGGTTGCCGGTGGATTCCGCCACGGGCACGGTTCGCTTTCCGCGGGCCGCGATTGAAGACGCGCTCGCCCGGATCCCGCGGCAGATCGAGGTGTTCGACCGCGAGGGCAAGCCGGCGTTCGTGCTGGGCGACGGTGTGCCCAAGATTGCCGCCGGCCATAACGCGGTCTTCTGGGTGGATTCGGCGACGGGCGCCACGCGCCCCTCCTGTGTCGAGGATGTGGCGCGTTTTGCCCGCCTGTGCGAACAACTCGGCGTCATTGACATGATCGGCATTCCCGTGATGCCGCAGGACGTGAAGAGGCCGCGCGCCACGCTGTTGCACGCCGTGGCGGCCACGGCCCGGAACAGCCGCAAGCCGGTCTACTTCTCGACCGACAACGCACAGGTCAACCGCGGGTGCATCGAACTGCTGCGGGCGGCGTTTGCCGGTGATCTCGACTCCCAGGTCTACGGGATCAGCCAGCTTTCGCCGACCAGTCCATTGTTCTGGGAGGGGAACGTGTGCGATGCGATCCTCGACACGCTCGAGACCCACGTGCCGCTGGCCATCCTGCCGGAGCCGAACGCCGGTGTATCCTCGCCGTTCACTTTGGCAGGGCTGTTGACTATGAACAATGCCGAGTGCCTGTCCGGACTGGCGATGATCCAGTTGCTCAAGCCCGGTCACCCGGTCCTGTATGCGAACTCCTGGACCACCACCGATATGCGCACCGGCGCGGCGCTGGTGGGCTCCATTGAGACCAGCATCTGCCGCATCGCTGCGGCGCAACTCGCCCGGTTCTACCGCGCGCCGTCGCACACCACGGCGCCTAACTCCGATAATCACGCCCACGATGAGCAGAATGCCTGGGAGAAGACCTTCAGTCTCATGGCTTCCGTCGGCGCGGGCCATGACTTGATTGTCAACTGCGGCATGTTCGCCACGGGTCTGACGTGCAGCGATGAGCAGCTCGTGATGGATGCCGAAATCGCCAGCATGTGCCGGCGTCTGGCGGCGGGGATGGAGGTCACGAAGGACACTATCGCGGCCGATCTCATCCGCACGGTGGGGCCCCAGGGCGAGTCTTATCTCATGCAGGATCATACGCTCGAACGGCTGCGTTCCGACGAGTACCTCGTGCCGGATCTGGCAGTGCGCGGCCCCTTAGCCGTCTGGCAGGCGGCGGGCAGTCGCGACACATACGCCCTGGCCCGCGAACGCGCCGTCCAGCTCGCGGCAACTCCGGCAACCCCGTTGGAGTCACGGCGCCAGGACGCCATGCGAGCCGCCCTCGGCCAGGCCGAGGCCACCTTAAGGTGATGATGGTCGGCCGGGACACAGAGGCGATGCGCTTGGCGGTTCTGGAAAACGACCGGCAGCGCGTGACCGTTGCCCCGGCCATCGGCGGCCGGGTGGTGAGTTGGGTGGATCGGTCCTCCGGGCGCGAAGCGCTCTGGCGGAATCCACAGCTTGCGCTGAAGTGTTGTGCGCCGGGAGCCGGGTACGATTCGAATTTCTACGGCGGCATGGACGAACTGCTTCCCTGCGACATGCCGGAAACCATCAACGGCATCGCCTGCCCGGATCACGGCGAATTGTGGACGTTGCCGCTGGCCGACGAACGGGCGGGAGACACGTTGATCCTGAGGGGGCGCCTGCCCCTTTTCAGGCTCGACTACGAGCGCCGTATGCGGCTGGAAGACAACCGGCTGATTAACGAGTATCGGATTGCCAATACGGCGGAAACCGGGCGGCGGTTTCAGTGGAAACTTCATGCGGCCCTGGCGGTGCAACCCGGCGACCGCATCGCATGTCCGGCGACTACCGCCTGCGTGGCCGATACCGATTGGTCGCGCCGGAAGACGACGACGCCTTTTGCGTGGCCTGACGCCGACGGACTCGACATGTCGCTCGTCCCGGCTCCGGATGGCACCACGGAATTCGTTTTTCTTTACGGCCTGACGGAGGGATGGATGGCCCTGCAGGCGCAGGACGGCGCCCGCATTGAGTGCCGGTTTGACCGGAAGGTATTTCCCTTCTGCTGCTATTTCGCCTCGTATGGCGCCATGGGCGGGGCCTTTACCGGCCTGCTGCAGCCCTGCACGACGCTGCCAGTCCCTGTGAAAGAGGCCGCCGAGAAAGGGGCTTGCGCGCAATTGCAGCCGGGCGAAGTGCTGACGACCACTGTGGTTTGGACTTATTCGAATAGAGGAGCGAGTTATGGCACTGTGCGGTGATTTTTGGTCCTTCTCGGATGACGGGAAGGAATTTTCGTTCAATCGGCGGGATCTCAAGGCGCCTTGGCGCAACTATATCTCGACCGATCGGATCAAGTCGGTGTTCTCCCATACGGGCGGTGGCCTGTCGTTCGGACGCTGCTCCTACAACGACAGCTTCCTTGCCGACGCTAATCCGCGCCTGATCTTTGTCCGCGACCAGGAGAGTGCCGCCGTCTGGACGATCAACGGCACGGACTCTGCGCAGCAGCCGGCCGACTGGACCTGCACGCATGGCTTCGGCTACACGCGGCTGAGTTCCAAGACCCACGACATCGCCGGCAGCGTGACCTACTTTGCTCCCTTGGATGAGGCCACGGAGGTGTGGCGGGTCCGGCTGGAGAACACCGGTTCAAGCATCCGACGCCTGCGTGTGTTCCCCTTGGCGCTCTGGAGCTTCGGCCTGCGGGGGTACGATCAAAGCTTCGATAACATTTTCTTCGACAAAGGCATGATCATCGGCGAATGCCTCCATTGGCCGTTCCTGGATTTTCGAACCACCAACGCCCAGTATAACCGGAATTGGGACCACGTGGGGTTCATGGCCGCGAGTCCGGCCCCGTCCGGGTTTGACTGCGTGTACAAGTCGTTCGTGGGGGAGGGGAACTCCGTCGTCCGCGCCGCGGCGGTGCAAGCGGGCGAATGCCGGAACTCGGTCAAGCGGGGCGCCTCCAGTTGCGGCGCCCTTCAACTGGACGTAACGGTGGCGCCGGGAGAGGTCGCGGATCTGGTCGTCCTGGTCGGCATGGCCAAGAACGCCGGGGATGCAGAGCGGATCCGAACCCGGTTCGGAACACCGGCGCTGGCCGATGCTGCGCTGGCCGGCGTCAAGCAGTGGTGGACGGAGTATCTCGACCGGATTCGCATTGAACTGCCCGACGCCGATATCACCACGTTCGCCAACGGTTGGAACCGCTACGGCATGTATACGCGGTTCTATTACCGGTTCGGCATCCGCGACACCGCCCAGGATATGGGCGCGTTTGCGGCGTTTGACGTGGAGCGCGCCAGGGCCCGGATCCAGCGTCTCTACGAAGCGCAATACCAGGACGGCAGCACCAATCACGATGTTGATCAGTTGAACTCGCCGTATCACAAATCCATCAACTCCGACGTTCCGCTGTGGCTGCCCTGGGCCGCCGGCAGCTTCATCCGCGAGACCGGCGACTTCGCGATACTCGAGCAGCGGTACCGCTACTTTGACGGCGGGGAAGGGACGGTCTACGAGCATTGCGTGAAGGCGATCGATTACATCCGGCGCGAGAGCGGCCGGTTCGGGTTGCCGCTCTTGAAGTGCGGGGACTGTAACGACTGCCTGATGGGGTCCAACAAAACCGGCGTGAGCGTCTGGCTCGGCATCTTCTACCATATCAACCTGATGGAAATGCACGAACTCGCCGCGCGCACCGGACGGACCGCCGATGCGGAGCGTTTCCTGGCGCAGGCCCGTGAACTCGCCGCGAGCCTCAACGCGAAGTGCTGGGACGGACGCTGGTACCTGATGGCTTTTGACGACGATGGCGGGGTGATCGGCGGGCACACCGAGCAGGAAGGGCGGATCTACCTGATGCCGCAAACCTGGGCCATTCTGTCCGGTATTGCGTCGCCGGACCGCGCGCGCGCCAGCATGGAGGCGGTTGAGGAATTGATGGATACGCCCATGGGCATGCCCCTGGTGGCGCCGCCCTATACCAAGCCACAGGATCGGATCGGGGTGATCAGCCGCATGGCGCCTTATGAGCATCACAATGGCGGCGTCTGGAACCATGCGATGACCTGGGCCATCCTGGCGGAATGCAAAATCGGCCGGCCGGATCGCGCGCTGGACCTGTACCGCAAACTGTTGCCGGCCTATCTGAGTCAGAAATGGCCGGAGTATGTCGCGGAGCCGTATACGTACACCTCCTTCACAAACCCGCCGGAATCCGGCGAGCCGGGGCATCCGGCTACGGGCTGGAATACCGGAACCGTCTGCTGGATTTACCGGGTTCTGCACGAGGGGTTTGCCGGCATCACGGCCACCTACGACGGGTTGCGAATCGAGCCCCGCCTGCCCTCCGGTTGGCGCAACATTACGGTCAAGCGTCTCTACCGCGGTAGCGTCTACCATATCGCCATCGAAGCCCCCACAGGCGCTTCGCAGGGCGTGAAGGAATTGTATGTGAATGGAAAACGAATAGCCGGTAATCTCATCCCCGTTCTGCCTTCCGGGCAGGAGGTGGAGGTACGGGTGGTGCTCGGCTGATAAGGAGATAGAGGAATGAAAAGCCTGACCGTGGGAACGATTCTGTTGACGGCGTCGGTTGCCATGGCGGGCGGACTGCCGGCGGCGCCGGACCTGATGCCGGTCAAGATGCTCAAACCGTCGAAGCATGCGCCGGTTGAATTGGTCCGTAAGGGGGAACCCCGCGCCGTTGTGTATGTGGCGGACGCCGCGCCCTCGGCCAACCTGAAAATCCTCGTGACCGAACTGGTCGAGGCGGTCAAGTTAAGCACCGGGGCGGCGCTGCCGGTCGTGACGAACCCGCCGCCCGCGGACCAACCCGCGATCATCATCGGCGACTGCGACGAGACGCGCAAGGCCGGCCTCGAGGGAAAGAAACTCCCGATCGAGGGGTTCGAGGTGAAGACCGCGGTCAACCGGGTCTATCTCGTTGGCAGCACGGAGGCGTTGCCGCCCAACCCCAATATCACGGATGCCTTGTCGAACGACGGCACCGCCTGGGCGGTGGCCGATTTCCTGGAGCGGTTCGTTGGCGTGCGCTGGTACTGGCCGGTGCAGTTCGGCGGTCGTACCGTTGTCACGAGCGCCGACCTTGCCGTCCCGCCCGCGCATTACCTCGACGCGCCTGCATTCCGGAAACGCAGTCATTACCCGCCGGGCGTCTACGGCGGCTGGCGGTCCCGTCATTTCGACAAACCGCAGGATCGACCCGCGCCGCCGGCGGCCGCCAAAGGCGGGGATCGGATCGATATGCAGCCCGTGCTGGCCGGCCTGCGCGCGGGCAATAGCTGGCCGTACTTGATCAAGGTCCATCAGCCGCAGGGGGGATTCCCGTTTCGCGACGCCCAGTGGGCGAAGGAGCACGAGACGATGTTCGCCCTTAACGCGGATGGCACACGCAGCCGGGGACTGCTCTGCTATAGCTCGCCGAAGACCTTCGATTACCTGATCGAGGGCGCAAGGCGAGCCTGGGACGACAAGAAAGGCGGCGGCTCCTGGGTCACGGGGTTGTGCCTGAGTATCTCGCCGGGCGACTCGCCGGTGGACTGCCACTGCCCAGACTGCCGGAAATTGCTCGATCCGAAATCGCCGCGCTACGGCATGGCCAGCGGCGAGGCGTCGAAGATCATGGGCATGTTCGTGAAGAAGGTCTGCGAGGAGGTCAAGCGGCGCTGGCCGGACAAGAAAGTGATCTTCCTTCCGTACTGGAACTACACGCTCTGCCCTGAGGAAATCGAGTTTCCGGACAATCTGGAGATCGA
>Ga0194060_10002864_pt1 | contig 12294 bp, 14 predicted proteins | sample SepL225m_MetaG_FD_163427 | JGI IMG/M metagenome (GOLD analysis project Ga0194060, IMG submission 163427) | Anoxic zone freshwater microbial communities from boreal shield lake in IISD Experimental Lakes Area, Ontario, Canada - Sep2016-L222-5m | ecosystem: Environmental > Aquatic > Freshwater >... | reverse complement strand
CACGCGAGCTGGGTTCAGAACGTCGTGAGACAGTTCGGTCCCTATCTTCTGTGCGCGTAAGAAACTTGAGAAGGGCTGACCCTAGTACGAGAGGACCGGGTCGGACGAACCTCTGGTGTGTCGGTTGTTCCGCCAGGAGCACCGCCGATTAGCTACGTTCGGAAGGGATAACCGCTGAAAGCATCTAAGCGGGAAGCTCGCTTCAAGATTAGGTTTCTCATTGGTTTACCAAGTAAGGCCCCCAGGAGACTACTGGGTTGATAGGGTGGAAGTGGAAGAGCCGTAAGGCTTGGAGCTGACCACTACTAATAGGCCGAGGATTTAACTACAAAGTTGCTACGCGTCCACTGTGTGGTTCTCGAGATACGGTCGAGAACCACGAACATAAGAAGATCAAATTCATTTTTGATCAGACTTACTTTTCGTAGGTTCATGCCAAAAACTCAATAGCGTTTCGGCGACCATAGCGAGAGGGAAACACCCGGTCCCATTCCGAACCCGGAAGTTAAGCCTCTCAGCGTCGATGGTACTGCACGGGTGACCTTGTGGGAGAGTAGAACGTTGCCGGACTTCTTTTATAAAAAGGGGCGCTTATTTATAAGCGCCCCTTTTTTATTTTCTAGAAGTTAATATGTGTCAGATATTTAGGGAGTTAAAAATGGAAGAGCGTCCAAGAAATAGCGACCGACCAGCACGTGGCGGTCGCGATGATCGCGCGGGTGCATCGCGCCAAGTTTCCAAGGGTCGTGAAGTCAGTGATCCACGCGGGTTTCGACCAGCTCCGCAAGAGCGCGACCAATCGCGAATTCGTCCACGTATCTTCGAACCAGATATCCCTGAAGATGTCACAGGGGAGGAGTTAGAGAAGAGTGTTCGTGCAGAGCTGCTCAGTCTCTCTGCAGAAAATGCAAAGGTTGTGGCTCGTCATATGGTCTGCGTCAATCTTTATATGGATGTTGACCCAGAGCTCTCACATAAGCATGCAGTGGCTGCTGCGCACCATGCTGGCCGTCTTGCAGTAGTTCGTGAAACGGCTGGATATGCTGCTTATCGCGCAGGTCACTATGAAATTGCACTGAAAGAATTACGTGCATCAAATCGAATATCAGGCGATGTCTCAATGTGGCCAGTGATGGCAGATTGTGAACGTGGACTTGGAAATCCTCTGAAAGCGCTGAATTTGGCTGGTTCTGCAGAGGTTAAGCGTTTGGCAAAACCTGAAGAAATCGAGATGCGCATTGTCGCATCTGGTGCGCGTCGCGATCTTGGAGAATTCGATGCAGCAGTTGTAACACTGCAATGTAAAGAGTTGAAGAATGAGAATGAAGAGTGGGCTCTACGCCTTCGCTATGCATATGCTGATGCACTCGATGCAGCTGGGCGCAAGGAAGAAGCGCACGAATGGTTCCTTAAGTGCGCTGACCTTGATCCTGATGAGCTCACCGATGCCCTCGAACGTTCTGAGAGCTAAATAGATATCCACATATATTGTGGACTTTCCAAAATTTGTCAGAAGGATAATCAATCATCGCCCTTTCAATAATTGAAGGGATCACTATGGCTGCAACAAAGAAAGTCGAGAAAGCTTCCACTCGAATCGAGGAGGAAGAGATTGATTACTCCCTCAACGATCTTCTTCTGCGGGGTCGAGTCTCAGCCCCTGCAACAACAAAAGAGCTGCCCAGCGGAGATAAGGTCGTGGAGTTTCGCTTAATTGTTACTCGCACCGAACGCGAAGGAGTCGATACCCTCGATATCGCAGCCTGGAGCGCAAAGATGCGCAAGGTAGCCCTGACTCTCGAAGGGGATGAATGGATTGAAGTGTCAGGCTCGATCCATCGCCGTTTCTGGCAGAGCCCAACTGGCGTTGCAAGCCGGTGGCAGATCGAGGCGGCTGAGATCCTCCGCCTTTAAATCAACGAACTCGATACTCTAGGGCTATGTCAAAGTCGCCCGCTTCAGAGCTCTTCTCGACGCTCAAGAGCTACGCTCAGAAGCTCTCGGATGGCGAACGTACTCCGGCTGAGATTGCATCCGCTCTCAATGATTGGGCTCACGAAAGCGCCGAATCTGTTCGAGGGAAGATTCATGAGGAAGTTGAGAGCGCTGTACTTAAGATGGGTTTTGTAAAGCGCGAAGAGTTCGATGCTCTAGCAAAAGAGGTTGCCTCTCTCAAAAAGTCGCCGAAGTCAACGACAAAGAAGACGGCCCCAGCGAAGCAAGTTACTAAGAAGATTGTTAAGAAGAGCGCACCCAAGAAGAAGGCAGTGAAACGATGAGCGAAGAGCAAGAAGTAAATCTCGTGCAGGAAGTTCGTAACGAACTTGAAGAGATAGATGTCAGTGACCTTACTGAACACTCAGCTCGATTCGAAGCGCTCCATGAGAAACTGCAAGAGTCACTTAAGTCAATCGATAATCTCTAAGCGCCAACCATGAAGACACGTCTCGATGCAGAACTCGTACGTCGCGAACTTGCACGTTCGCGCGAGCATGCTGCAGATCTCATCGAGTCCCGTTCAGTTCTTGTTGGAGGAATTCCTGCAACCAAACCTGCAACACAAGTTGATGCCGAAACTTCAATCACAATTCAAGGCGATCGTGATGATTTTGTATCCCGTGGAGGACATAAATTAGCTGGAGCGCTCGATGCCTTTACCGGTGTTGCAGTTGAGGGCAAGACATGTCTCGATGCCGGTGCATCCACTGGTGGCTTCACCGATGTTCTCTTACGTCGAGGTGCCACACTCGTTGTTGCAGTAGATGTCGGATATGGACAACTAGCGTGGGAACTGCGCCAAGATCCACGGGTAAAAATTCTTGATCGCACCAATATTCGTCATCTGACAGGCGAACAAGTGGGCGAAGATATTGATCTCGTTGTCGCCGATCTCTCTTTCATCTCACTTGCACTGGTGCTACCAGCACTCGCTGCAGTCTCAAAGGCGGATGCAGACTTCGTCTTGATGGTAAAACCTCAATTTGAGGTAGGCCGGGAAAAGTTAGGAGCTGGGGGAGTTGTTCGAGATCCCGCACTTCGACGTTCAGCAGTTCTCGATGTCGCAGAGGCAGCGTACGACGTAGGTCTTGGAACAATGGGAATTGCAGCAAGTCCACTACCAGGACCTGCTGGCAATGTTGAATACTTCTTATGGCTTCGTCGTGGCGCACCAGCAATCGACGAAGGCGCGCTTGATAGAGCGATTGAGATGGGACCTGCATAATGACCATTCGTAGCGCTGCACTTGTTATCAACCCTTCTCGCGATGAGGCAATCACTGCGGCACAGGAGCTTGCTCCACTTCTTTACTCAGCGGGTTTTTCGCTCTACACAATCTCTGATGTATCAATCGAGGGGATTAAGAAGGTTTCTCCGGCAGATCTACCTGATATCGAAGTAGCCGTTGTATTAGGTGGAGATGGAACTATTCTTCGCGCTGCTGAAATTACTCTCAGGAACAACGTTCCATTGCTAGGAATTAATCTTGGACATGTTGGCTTTATGGCCGAAGTAAATCGCCCACCGATAGCTGCAATCGCCGAAAGTATTATCTCCAAGAGTTATGTTTCAGAAGATCGCATGATTCTTCGCTACTCAGTCGAACGCGCAGGCAAGGAAATTGGTAATGGTTGGGCGCTCAACGAAGTTACCGTCGAACGCAATGGAACCACGATGGTCGAACTCTTCGTTGAAATCGACAATAGACCACTTTCTCATTGGGGTTGTGATGGTCTTATCTGTTCAACCCCAACAGGTTCGACGGCTTATGCATTTAGCGCAGGTGGGCCTGTTCTATGGCCAGAAGTAGATGCGCTTGTACTGCTTCCCATCTCTGCACATGCACTCTTCTCGCGCCCTATGGTCGTCTCACCAAAATCTGAAATTGTTGTCACTATCGATTCATCAGATGCGCTGCTATCTGCAGATGCGCTACGCAAGACCCCGCTCCATAAAGGAGATCGCGTTCTCATCACTCGAGGATCTCAGACAATCAAACTTTCTCATGTCTCTAAAACGCTCTTCACCGATAGATTGGTAGCAAAGTTCAAACTTCCCGTTGAAGGTTGGCGCGGTGAGTGAACGTTCCTATCTAGAAGAGATTTCAATTCGCAATCTTGGAATCATCGAACAATCTGAACTCGAACTCGGTCGTGGTCTTAACGTTTTGACTGGCGAAACCGGTGCAGGCAAGACGATGATTCTTACAGCGCTCACTCTTGTCCTAGGTGGCAAGAGCGATAGTTCGCTGGTCCGTCACGGCTCCGAACGACTTGTTGCAACCGCGCAGTTTTCTGTAACTTCTAATTCGCAAGAGAAGTTAGATGAGATCGGCGCAGAGACCGACGGGTCATCACTGATCGTTACGCGCACCGTCAATAGCGATGGAAAGAGCAAGGCATCATGTGGGGGAGTCACAGTTCCTGCTGGCACGTTGGCAGATGTTACTGAGCCACTCATTGAAATTCATGGCCAATCTGCCAATGCGCAGATAGTGAAACCAGCTCGCCAACGCGAACTTCTTGATCGATTTGGCGGAGCTGTGATTGCAAAGGCAATTTCTGAATACCAAGAGATCTATGGCCAATATTCTGAATTGAAAGATCGCATAAAAACAATGAAGGCATCTGCCAATAAGCGCGATGGTGAAATCGCAGAGCTTGAAGAATTTCTCGCTGCCTGGGGCAAATTGAAGGCGGTGCGCAATGAAGCATCAACTGTTGAAGATGAGATCAAGCGTTTATCCAGCGTCGAAGATCTTCGCATTGCATCAAGTGGTGCACTCTCATCACTGGATGCAGAAGAATCTGGAGCGCTCAATCTGCTGCATTCTGCGCGACGCTTTCTCGATGCTGCAAAGGGGAAAGATTCACGTCTTGAAGAGATTGCAGAACGCGTAGCGGAATCCCTCTTTATCCTCGATGATGCATCATCAGATTTAGCCTCTTATGCAACTGGCCTTGAAGCAGATCCGCAACGATTAGATATCCTGCAAAGTCGCAAAGCTGAGATTGGCCTTTTCATCAAACGTTGGGGTGGAGCAGGATCACTGGATGATGAACTTGTGCTTCTCGCTGCAAAGGCGAAGACCGGCAAGGAATCCATTGCAGATCTCAAAGGCGGGGACGATCGCATCGCAGAACTCGAAAGCGAACTAGCTAAAGTGAAGAAATCACTTCTCGCATCTGCTCAGTCCTTAACAGGATCACGAAGTGAGGCAGCTCTTGCGCTCTCGAAAGCTGTCACAACAGAGATTCAAGCGCTATCAATGCCACACACTCAATTCTTCGCAGAAGTTATCTCGCCAGATTACGGCTCTGCTCTTAAAGAGAGTGATTTCACTGTATTGGGTTGTGATGAGATCACAATGCAGATTCAAGGTCAGATCGATGGTCCAAAGATCGCTCTTGGAAAAGGCGCGAGCGGTGGCGAAATGTCGCGCATTATGTTGGGTCTTGAAGTTGTCATCGCGCAATCACATCCCGTCGGTACCTATATTTTTGACGAGGTTGACGCTGGAGTTGGCGGCAAGGCTGCTATTGAAGTTGGAAAGCGCTTACATGCCCTCGCACAGAACGCTCAAGTCATTGTTGTTACTCACCTCCCGCAGGTTGCGGCGTGGGCAGATACCCACTTCGTCGTTCGAAAAAGTAGCGATGGATCAGTTGTGCAATCTGGAGTCTCAAAACTTGCACAATCTGAGCGTGTAGAAGAGATTGCTCGCATGCTTGCAGGGCTTGAAGAATCCTCTAGTGCGCGAAAACACGCGGCCGAACTCCTAGCGATGCGAGGGTAATCCCACACAGGCGATAGGATGGTCTTCCATGAGCCAAGCGCATGTGACGAAACATATTTTTGTAACTGGCGGAGTCGCCTCAAGTCTTGGAAAAGGTCTCACAGCATCTTCTTTAGGTCGCCTCCTTGTAGCCCGCGGTATTCGCGTCACAATGCAGAAGCTCGACCCTTATCTCAATGTTGATCCAGGCACGATGAATCCTTTCCAGCACGGTGAAGTTTTTGTCACCGATGATGGCGCTGAAACAGATCTGGATATCGGCCACTATGAACGCTTCCTGGATAGAAACCTTTCGGGTTCTGCCAATGTCACAACAGGTCAGGTGTACTCCAAGGTAATCGCTCGCGAACGTCGTGGCGAGTATTTGGGCGAGACAGTACAAGTAATTCCACACATCACCAACGAAATCAAAGAGCGAATGTTGGCTAATGATTCTGCTGATGTTGATGTCGTCATTACTGAAATTGGCGGAACTGTCGGCGATATCGAATCACAGCCATTTCTAGAAGCTGCACGCCAGCTTCGACAAGAGGTAGGGCGAGATAACGTTTTCTATCTTCACATCTCACTCGTTCCATATATCGGACCTTCGGGAGAGCTTAAGACAAAACCAACACAGCATTCGATTGCAGCACTTCGAAGTATCGGTATTGCACCAGATGCAGTTGTCCTTCGTTGCGATCGACCGATTCCAGAGGGCATTAAGAAGAAAGTTTCCTTGATGTGCGACGTTGATCTTGAGGCCGTTGTCGCTGCAGTAGATGCACCATCAATTTATGACATCCCCAAAGTTCTCTTTACTGAAGGTTTGGATTCCTACATTGTGCGCCGGCTTGCTCTCGGAGGCCATGAAGTGCAATGGGGCGAATGGGATGATCTCCTTAAGAAGGTTCACTCTCCACAACACACTGTGAAAGTTGCACTTGTCGGAAAGTACATTGATCTGCCGGACGCATACCTCTCAGTCTCTGAAGCACTTCGTGCCGGCGGTTTTGCAAATGAAGCAAAGGTGGAAATCATCTGGGTTCCCAGCGATGAGTGCGAAACCCCGGAAGGTGCGAAGATGGCGCTAGGCGCCATAGATGCGATCTGTGTTCCAGGTGGCTTTGGTATTCGCGGGATTGAAGGAAAACTAGGTGCGCTTACATTCGCCCGTGAAAATATGATTCCAACTCTTGGTCTATGCCTTGGCTTGCAATGTATGGTGATTGAAGCAGCTCGCAATATGGCTGGAATCAAAGATGCAAACTCAGCTGAATTTCTACCTGATAGCGGCACCCACGTTATTGCAACGATGGATGATCAGAAGGCAATTGTCGCTGGCGGGGGAGATATGGGCGGTTCTATGCGTTTAGGTCTCTACAAAGCGACGCTTCTTCCCGGATCTATTGTTGCTGGCGTATATGGAGCTACTGAAATTTCAGAGCGCCACCGCCATCGTTATGAAGTGAATAATCAATATCGTGATCAGATTGCAAAGGCCGGTCTGGTCTTCTCTGGAATGTTCACAGATCGCGATCTCGTCGAATTTGTCGAGCTTGCCAAGGAAGTGCATCCATATTACGTAGGAACACAAGCGCACCCTGAACTGCGTTCACGACCTACACGTCCACACCCACTCTTTGTCGGACTCATCGCAGCAGCGCTAGTTCGTAAGGGCGCTCACTAAATTAGAGTTGCGCTATGAATTTCGAGGCAGCGCGGTCGTCCTATCTCGATCAATTGCGTATCGAACGTGGGCTTTCAGGTAATTCAGTCTCGGCCTATGCGAGAGATCTAGGTAAGTTTTCTGACTTTCTCACATCGCCTAAGAAGAACTTTGAAGAACTTACGTCGCAAGACCTCACCGATTTTGAAGTCTGGCTCAAATCTAAGCGACTTGCACCAACCAGCATCAATCGCACCCTCTCTGCAGTAAAAGGTTTTTACAAGTATGCAAATCTGGAGTTTGGCATTTCCAACCCAACGCTAGAGATAGTCAGCGGAAAGATTCCCCGCAAACTTCCCAAAGCGTTATCTATCGATGAGATAACTCGATTGATTGACTCTGCTAAACGCGAGGGAGACCCAATATCGCTTCGAGATTTCTCGATGCTTGAGCTTCTCTACTCTTCGGGTGCTCGCGTCAGCGAAATTGTCGGAGTAAATATCTCTGATATTTCTATCTCACAGACAAACGACGGAGATGTGACGGTTCTGAAATTGCGTGGCAAAGGCTCAAAAGAGCGCATTGTTCCTCTCGGGAAGTTTGCTGTTGCAGCTCTTGAAGATTACTTCACTCGTACCAGACCCGGCTTGGCTGCAAAGAATTCTAAGAGTGAACCAGCGCTCTTTCTTAACTCCAGAGGAAAGCGACTTTCTAGGCAGAGCGCCTGGCAGATCGTGTTAGACGCAGCTGTGGCAACTGGGCTTGTAGGCAAAGTCTCTCCACACGTATTTAGACACTCATATGCCACCCACTTATTAGATGGGGGAGCTGATATTCGCGTTGTGCAGGAGTTATTGGGGCACTCTTCAGTGACAACGACGCAGATTTACACACTTATCACTATCGATAAAGTGCGCGAAAGTTATAGCACTGCACACCCTCGAGCGAAATAGTTTTAGATTCCGCGCAATCTACGTGCAAGAATACTTTGATCGCCCTTTGCCTCAAGGTCGGCGATAATCACTGCGATTGATTCACGGACTATACGACCACGATCTACTGCAAGCCCTAAATCTCCACGGAGCATGAGACGCGCTTGGTCGAGATCAAAGAGTTCATCGGTTGAGATGTAGACGGTGATTTTCTCTTCATGAAGTTCGCGTCCTGAGGGAGATTTTTCAGCAGCAGTGACGCGACGACGAGAAATTGTACGAACGCCCTTCTTTGTCTTTGGTGTTGCGCTCTGCGTTACTGACGTGACAGGTGCGGAAGTTTGGATAGGTTCTGCAACCTGACGCACCGCGCTGAGCGCTGGGGTATTGGCGCGGAATAGTTCATCTGCTCCGGGCAAGCTGGCTCTACGTGTCATCGGGCGCCTCCTCGGGCTATGAGTTCGCGTGCAAGGCGACGGTATGACTGCGCACCACCTGAAGATGATGCATATGCAGTAATGGGCTCGCCTGCAACGGTTGTTTCAGAGAATCGAATCGTCTTAGCAATAATCGTTTCAAATACATCCTCAGGATATTTCTCAAGAATTGCAGTGAGAACTTCGCGATTATGCAGAGTCTTACGTTCATACATAGTCGCAAGAATTCCGACTAATTTCAGCTGCGGATTGAGGAAGCTGCGGACCTTATCGATATTGCCTTTAAGTTCGATAAATCCGTGGAGAGCAAAGTATTCACACTGCAGCGGAACAATGACTTCATCCGATGCAACAAGAGCGTTGATAGTCAGCTGTCCCATTGTTGGCTGGCAGTCAATCAAGATCACGTCATATTCACCGCGAAGGCGAGCGAGCGCGCGCTTTAAGTATTGCTGACCACCGATTTCAGCGCCAAGAGTTGTTTCAGCTGTACCTAAATCGCGGTTAGCGGGAAGGAAATCAAGACCTGCAACAGATGACTTTAAAACAATCTCATCGATATTTGCATCCTGTGTCATGAGTGCGTAGTAAACAGTGTTCTCGAGTGGCAGTGCATGTGCGTTGACGCCGAGACCTAGCGAGAGACCGCCTTGTGGGTCGAAGTCAACGAGGAGTACGCGACGACCAAGTTCGGCGAGCGCAGCCCCTAAGTTGATTGTTGATGTTGTTTTACCAACGCCACCTTTTTGATTGAAGATCGAGATGACCTTTGCATCACCGTGCTCAGTGATAGGTGCTGGGATAGGAAAATTCTTAGGATTTCGCCCGAGGAGGTGGGCCGTGGTAGCCACATCATCGTCAAATGTCGATTTAGCGTTCAAGCGAGAAACCTCTTTTCAGTTGCCGCGACTCTACGCGTAAAGCGCGAGGAACTGCAAGTAAGCAAGTACTGTTCCCTCGTGGAAAGTCTTGCTGCACCAACTGAAATCACCTCGGATGAAGCGGAAAATATCGCTCCCGAGAGTGGTTTTAGCGTCCACCTCGCCAATTTTGATGGCCCCTTCGATCTCCTTCTCCAGCTTATCTCTCGCCACAAGATGGATATCACTGAGGTCTCGCTCAGTATGGTCACCGATGAGTTCATCTCCTTTATCCGAGCCCTCGAAGAGAGCGGAGAAGGGTGGCGCTTAGATCAAGCGACCGAGTTCCTTGTAATCGCAGCAACGCTGCTCGATCTCAAAGCAGCCCGACTCCTTCCAAGCGGTGAGATTGAGGATGAGGAAGATCTGGCTCTGCTAGAAGCCCGCGACATTCTCTTTGCCCGCTTGCTGCAATATCGAGCATTTAAGGAGATCGCCGCCTCCTTCCAGGATGCGATAGCCCTCGCCGATAAGTCATTCCCGCGCGTGGTCGCACTCGACCCAGCGCTTGCCTCACTTCTTCCTGAGGTCCTCATCGGAGTAGGCGCCACTCGCTTTGCCGCCATAGCTGAGCGTGTACTTACCCCTAAGGCACCGCCACTTGTTGCCGTCCAACACCTCCATAGCGCCCTCGTGAGCGTGGCGGAGGAGTCAAAACTCGTTGTCGAAGCTCTTCGCAAGGGTCGCACGCTCTCATTTCGCAACCTGATCCAGGGCGCGGATTCAACCCTGGTAATCGTGGCTCGATTCTTAGCTCTCCTCGACCTCTATAAGCAGGGCGCGCTCCGTTTTGAACAGGTTATGGCGTTGGGCGAGCTCCAAATCAGCTGGGTCGGCTCCGATGAGGGCGAGATTCGCGCCACCGACGAGTTCGATATCCCAGTCTCCCTTGTGGAAGATGAGCCTGCAGTTGAAATTTCTAGAGTAAATGAGACAGAAGAGGAAGAAAATGTCTAATCAAGAGGCTGAGACTCCGGCGCTGGAAGTAGTAGAAGATAGCCAGCTCTCTCATGTATTTGATCCCGCGGCTCTGGCTCGATCGATCGAGGCAATTTTAATGGTCGTTGATGAGCCTGTTACCGAGCTAACCCTGGCATCAGTCCTTCAAGTCACCGTAGATCAGGTCGTCGACGCCCTTGAAGCGCTCGTTCCGACATATGAAGATCGTGGATTCACGCTCAAGGCGATCAATGGGGGATGGCGCTTCTACAGCCACCCAGATTGCAGCGCAGTTGTTGAGAAGTTTGTCCTCGATGGCCAACAGAACCGTCTTACCCAGGCAGCCCTGGAGACCTTGGCTGTAATCGCCTACCGCCAACCAATCTCGCGAGCCCGAGTCTCAGCGATCCGTGGCGTCAATGTCGAAGCGGTGATGAAGACCCTCATTACCCGCGGCCTGGTCGAGGAGTACGGGGTTGAGAACGAGACTGGCGCTATCCTCTACAAGACCACTAGCTACTTCCTCGAGCGACTTGGCCTCAACGCCCTCACAGATCTGCCGCCGCTTGCACCTCATCTGCCTGATATCGATGGCCTCGATGAGATCCTCGATTCGCTTACAGACTAAGTAACGCTCTACACTTCCCCTCACGCCTCCCGCATCTCTGTCGGGGGAGTTGACTGTCGAGAATGGATAGCCACATGGCCGAAATGCGCCTTAATAAGATTATTGCCGACGCTGGAATTACCTCACGGCGCGGAGCCGACGAGCTCATTATGGATGGACGAGTAACGGTCGATGGCCATCAAGTTCGTGAGCTCGGCGCAAAGTTTGACCCAGAAAAGGTCAAAGTAGCTGTAGATGGTGAGACAATTACTCGTTCTTTGTCTAAGTCTTATTTAGTACTTCATAAACCAAAAGGTGTTCTGTCAACGATGTATGACCCCGAAGGCCGCCCCTCATTAGCTGACTTTATCGACCTTCGAACTGAGCGACTCTTTCACGTTGGACGCCTAGATAAGGATTCCGAAGGGCTCATTCTCCTCACCAACGATGGCGATTTGACCTTCAGGGCTACCCACCCATCCTTTGGTCTGGAGAAGACCTACATTATTGAGTTCGATGGCAAGTTGCCGGTTGGGGTAGATAAGGTCCTCCTTAAAGGGATCGAGCTAGAAGATGGCATGGGTCGGGTGCTCCAGTTCAAGCATCTCTCGCCCCAATGGATTGAGGTCACTATCCATGAAGGTCGCTATCACATCATCCGTCGCCTGATGGAGGCCGTGGGGGTTGATGTCCTTCGATTGATCCGCACCAACTTTGGACCGATCTCTCTGGGCGACACACCCGAAGGTCGATGGCGCGATCTCAATGCAGCTGAATTGCTTAGTTTGCAAAACGCTTTAGATATAAAAGCATAAATCGCTATTACATCTATTTAGCAATATATCTATAAATAGATAGTAACAACCAGGACTTTTATTCATATCTATTTATCGATATTTACACGCTCAGAAGAATTATACAAGAGTCAATTTATCGATATTCCAATTGATTCGATTGCACTTGCCAAGATAAGCGTGTCGATCTAGATTGTTGTGAAAGGCGTATAAGAGCTAAATG
>Ga0194060_10002863_pt1 | contig 12295 bp, 19 predicted proteins | sample SepL225m_MetaG_FD_163427 | JGI IMG/M metagenome (GOLD analysis project Ga0194060, IMG submission 163427) | Anoxic zone freshwater microbial communities from boreal shield lake in IISD Experimental Lakes Area, Ontario, Canada - Sep2016-L222-5m | ecosystem: Environmental > Aquatic > Freshwater >... | reverse complement strand
GCATTAACCCGGAGGAAATCTCAGATGCGAAAACTTCCTCCCGTTGTTCATCTGGGCGAACCATACCCAGATAATGCAAGGTAATGTGCAGATCGGACCCGTGTTAATCGGTTCGAAAACAAGAGCACAACAAGAGCATTGAACCGAACCTGACCATCATCTTGCCCTGCTTGGGGGTGGTTGTTAAAATGCATGCATTGCAATCAACGAGGGCAGCCCAATGGCCAGTCTTACCATCCGAAATTTCGATGATGAACTCAAGAGCTTGCTGCGCCAGCAGGCGGCCCGCAACGGCTGCTCCATGGAGCAGGAAGCACGCGACATACTGCGCAGAGCGGTACGCTCGCGCGCCGCCGGGGCCGGCTTCGCGCAACGGATTCATCAGCGCTTCGTTGGTCTCATGGCAGAGGACTTGCCGATTCCGAAGCGTCGGGCGGCACGTTTGCCACCCGCTCCAAAAGCTTGAGCATGGGAGGCATACTGCTTGATACAAACGTACTTTCCGAACTCATGCGCGCCAGACCTGCTGCAGAGGTTCTAAACTGGTTCGGTCGGCAGCAAAATGTTGCGTATTTCGTCAGCGCTATTACCCGCGCGGAGATTCTGCTGGGCATCGCACTGCTGCCCGCTGGCAAGCGTCGAAACGGCCTAGCGCTGGCGGCCGAGAAGATGTTCCAAGAGGACTTCGCCGGACGCACTCTCCCATTTGACGAAAACTGCGCCGCCGAATACGCGCTCCTGGTCGCCGAACGAGTTCGGCGGGGGCATTCGATTTCGACCGAAGATGGTCAGATCGCAGCCACCGCGCTGAGCCGCGAGTTGTCGCTGGCTACACGCAACGGCAAGGACTTCCGCGGCGTCGATGGGTTGACCGTACTCAACCCGTGGACGTGAGCGTATTCGAGTAGGTTGAGAATTCGATTGCGTGCCAGGTGGGATCGAACTGAAAACCAGTTGTGACTTGCGTGGGGAGCCACCACAGAGGGACGGATGTACGCTGATTTACTCGCATCGCCGCGGTACGCGGTTTTGTGCAGTCGCCCCCGCACCTTTCACTTACTACCACTTACGCTGTAGCGTGCTGACTTCCCCTCATTTACTTCTATTTCCTCCTATCTCCTCAAAACAGACTTGAAATCAGAAGTCTACTGAAACGGGGCAGTCGGCTAGAGAACGATTCCAGTAATTAGTGCGAAGGGGGGCGGTTCCATGCTCAAGCGCGAAAACTCGCGAAAGCGAGGCCAGCGCCCGAAAAATTAAGCACCCCCTTAATGTTTCTATAGCAACAACAAATGGTGCAATAGAAACAATATGCTATACTTCACCAATCAGCACAAAAATCCACCTGAAGGAGAGTGATGGTGATGGACGCTGTACTGGAGCGACAAATTACCGCATCGCAGGATCGTGGTGCTTTGGCCAAAATGGTTATGGCACTGCTGGAGCATTGGAAACTGTCAACCGAAGATCAGGCGGCATTACTGGGGGTTGCAGCCAGTAACCGTGCTGCGCTTACTCGCTATCGCAAGGGCGAGCCGATTGGCACCAGCCGTGACCAGTACGAGCGCGTGGGTCACCTTTTGGGTATTCACAAGAATCTACGCCTGCTGTTTCCGCAGAATCGGGATTTGGTATACCGCTGGATGTCGACCCGTAACAAAGCGTTTGACAATCTCACTCCAGTGGATGTGGTCAAGGAGTGGGGCTTCGCTGGCTTGCTGATGGTACGGTCCTATCTGGATCGGGCGCGCGGTGTTTGACGGTTTGGCCTGATGGATCAGCTTTTCTCGAGCCTGACGGTTGTCGACGTCCATCGGGATGTGATCCGAAACGTTGTCTCGATAAGAGAATCCCAGGAACTGTTCGATGACTTGACCGGAAGTCCAGAGGAATGGTTGCTGGCCCAGCAGGTGGAAGACGACGTCAAGCCGCCGCCGTATCGTTCCCGTACACCTGTGATTCACCGGCCATTTGAAGATGCTGAGTGGTTCAACGCGATCACCTGGCCATTTAAGAACTGGCAAGCCAGTCGCTTTTCAGATGGCTCATATGGGGTTTGGTACGGTTGCGATTCGGTAGAGGCGACGGCCTACGAGTCGGCGCATCACTGGTATCGCGGCGTGATCAGCGATGCCGGCTTTGAAAAGGCAATTGTTGTCAGTGAACGCAAGTTGTATTTCGTAGAGTGCGATGCTGCGTTACTGGATTTTCGCCAGGTGGCGCTCAAGTATCCAGACTTGATGCACAAGACTGACTATACGTACTGCCAATCAATCGGGGCCAGAATCCATCGCGAAGGCCACCCGGGCCTGCTCACGTCGTCTGTTCGATATAAGGACGGTGAGAGCTACGTGGTCTTCAACCCCGCTGTTTTGTCCAATCCAAGGCATAACAGCCACCTGACCTATCAGCTTGAAGGGCGCCGTATTGTTGTTCAGAAGACGCCGGGAGTTACCTGGCTAGAGATATCGACGGATGAGATCTGAATTCTCAAAACTGCGAGCGACAAATCATCAATCCCGGGTTCCTGCAATTGCTCGCTAAGTAGTCGAAGACCGAGCCGGGTTAAGATAGCCGCCATGCATCGGTTTTGTGCAGTCGCCCCCGCACCACCACTACCCCAAAGGGTCCTGATTCTGGGACCCTTTGTTTTTGTTGCCCTCCCTTGCGCATTTCCTTCGGAAGCGCTTGTTCCTTCGGAACGAAGCTAGCCGACCGTCACGCGCCACGGGAATGCCGTGAAACGTACTTGCGAAGCACCCCATCCATTCGAGACTGCCAACCCTCACCGGTGGATTTGAAATAAGTAACGACCTCAGGGCTGTAGCGCACGGACACGAGCAGTTTCTTGTTTTCGGATTTCGGCCGACCACGAAGGGCTTTGATTGGAACCATGGCCTTGAGTTGTTTCGCCGTGAGGGGCTGTGCGTCAGGATCCTTTTTGGCAGCCGCAGTAATGGCTTTGTCCTCTCTTACAGAGGGCATGAGAACAGAGGGACGCTTAGAGATTTTCGACATAGTGCTTTACCTCGCGACGATTGGCGCAGCGCAGGCTGATGATCCTTCGCAGTTCGCCACGGTCTACAAATGCCACGTAGTACAGGATTTCGGCTTTTGGAGCGAGCGCGATCATTCGCGTCTCGCTGTACTCGATCCGTCGATCAACCCATACGATATGACACGGCTGAGGGAAGCGATGTTGCTTCTGAAAGAAAATGCCGAGCCGCTGCCACCTGAATGGTTTGATCATCCCCTTATCGGCGACTGGGTCGAGCACCGGGAGTGTCACGTTGGCGGCCGGAGATTCGTGTCGCGGCCGGAGATTCGTTGCTCATAAAGAAAAATAGTGATAACCTGTTAGGTTAATAAAACAGTACACGAAAGAATGGACATCGCGTTCGCCACGAAAACGCTGAGCAAGGAGCTAAACGAGGCGAAAGCCATGGTCAGGGCGCATGGACCGCTCAGAGCGAAGAAACTCAAGGTTCTCATGACAAGTCTTCGTGCCGCTCCGACTTTGGGCGCCTACGCACCGCCGATGAGTCCTCCCCACCGATGCCATGAACTCACCGGGGATCGACAAGGGCAGCTAAGTGTGGATCTAGATCACCCGTACCGTTTGATTTTTAAGCCTGATCACAACCGGCTCCCAACGAGGCCGGAGGGCGGCCTGGATTGGAAACAAGTTACAGCGATTGAGATTATTGGAATCGAGGATACCCATGGATAGGCACGATTTGAATCAATTTGAACCAGACTATGCGGTCTCGCCTGGTGAAGTGCTTGCCCTCGAACTTGAGTTGAGAGGAATGACGCAGCACGAACTCGCCAAGCGAACCGGTCTTACGCCTAAGCACATTGTTGCGATTGCGAAAGCCCATTCGGCGATCACCCCGGCAACGGCGATCAAGCTAGAGCGGGCCCTTGGCATGCCTGTCCAATACTGGCTCAATCTTGAGAGCCACTATCAAGAGGTGCTTGCTCGTTTGAGCGAGGAACAGAAGCTTGATCGAGATCTGGGTTGGTTGAAGCGAATTCCAGTCGCTCATATGGCGAAGTTAGAGTGGATAGAAAGGCACAAAGATGCAAAAGCTCAGTTGATCGAGGTGCTTCGCTTCTTTGGCATCGCCAGTGTGGATCAGTGGGCCGACGTGTGGCCGACCTTGCGTGTCGCTTATCGCCAGCACGATCACCACGAGGTATTCCCAGAAGCGGTTTCGGCGTGGTTGCGTCGTGGTGAAATCGAGGCTGCGAGGATTTCGTGCGATGTCTACGATCGCAACAAGTTTCGTCGTGCACTAGATGAGATTCGCGGGTTGACCACAACCGGGCCGGAAGTGTTCGTTGCTCAAATGCAAAAACTGAGTGCGATGGCCGGCGTGGCAGTGGTTTTCGTTCCCGCATTACCGAAAACCGGGGTCAGCGGTGCCACGCGCTGGTTGAATCCGAATAAGGCACTGATTCAGTTGAGTCTTAGATATAAAACAGATGATCACCTTTGGTTCACGTTTTTTCACGAGGCCGGGCACATTCTGCTTCACGGAAAGAAGGAGCTGTTTCTTGAAGGCACAAATGGGTTAGATGAAGCAAAGGAGAGGGAAGCTAACGCATTCGCCGAACAGGAGCTGATCCCGAAAAAGGCGTTCTCAGAGTTCCTCGATCGAAGGATATTCAGGAAGTCCGCGATCACGAAGATCTCGCAGGAACTCGGAGTTGCACCAGGTATCGTCGTGGGCCAGCTGCAGCACAAGGACTTGCTCTCAAGGTCATTTTGTAATGACCTGAAGCAGAAGTTCACGTGGGCGCATGAATGACGTCTGCTGCTCTCAATTTTGCGCTCTCACTTTCTCAAGTGCGGGCCGGCTGCATTTGCCCGCGTACAGGGGGACATCTGTTGCGGGTCATGAATTCGAGTGTTAACTGTGGGATCGAACTACCGACCATTTGATCAAAAAGGGCGGCCAGCGAGCATCTATCCCCTGTGACATCGAGGCTGAGCCGATCTTCGGTGTGATCAGAGGCGGGAGAGGGGAAGCCCATGGCAGCAGAGCATAGATCCCCCACGACTGGTATGGCCTGCGCTGATCGGTATGTCGGACGCGGGTTTGCTCTCGTGAGATCTTCGAAACATGATGGTCACGAGTTCGATTGTCTGCGAAGGAAGCCGCATGGATACCCTGGGTTGTACAGCCGGTTCACGGTGCGGACTTCGTCGGCTGGGCCCGGAACGAGTACGCCCCGGTCCGTTTGCAGGCTCTTGTGTTCGCCCTGGGCGAGCGTGGCTTTGATCTCGCCGATTTGGTCGATCAGCACGCGGCGCAGACCATATGGATCAGGTGTGAGTGGATCGCGCCCCAATGCCCTCGGCAATGATCGCCACCACCAGCGTATTCATGCTGACGCCCTCTTGCGCTGCGCGCGCAACCAGGCGGGTGTGAAGACTCTTGGGCATCCTGGCCACAAACCGACCGGACTCACCGCCCGTGCCGGGTTCGGGTATCGTATCGCCGCATTCTTCAGCCACATTCAGCCAGGCCTTCGCCGCCGAATAACCATCCTCAATCGCCGCCTCGGGTGTCTCCCCATCTCCCATGCAGCCGGGCAGATCAGGGAAGGTTGCCAGCCAACCGCCGCCGTCCTCGAGCGAGAGGGGGCGAATCTCAACGGGGTAGCGTCTCTGGTCAATCATTCGTCGTCTCCTCTGCCAAGTTTCGCCAGGCGCACAAACTGGCGGATGTAGGCCGGCTTGATCGGGCGATGCGCGGGACTGCTTACTTTCCTTCCGACGGCGTTGCGCACGATATGGTGACTACCTCCGGGGCGATGTATCGTCAGGCCGAAATACTTTGCCACCGTTTCAACCTGCTCCATCTGCCAGTCAAGCGGGTTGTTCTCCATTGCGCTCAGCAGTTTCTGCGCTTTACTCATAACAGGAATGATACTACGCCTAGTGTCACTGTCAATGACGGCATGAGCTCGTGTGGTCGGCGACGAATCTGATTGATGCGCTGATACCCCCGCCAGACGTGTTCCTCGTGCTGCTCGCCGCTCGATGCGCAAATCGCCATGCCGGCACGCTGCGGCGTGAACCTGTGTAAAAAAGCGGGGCTTTAACCTGAACTCGCCCCTCGACGCGGTGAAGGCGCGCTTTAGCGCGCCGCGGCCAACCAGTCTGTGACGCTCAGACCCTTGATGCGGGAAAATTCGCTGGTGTTATTGGTGACGAGAACCACACCGAGACTTAGCGCATGGGCCCCGATCAGTGTGTCCAATGGTCCGATGGGCGTGCCTTTTTTCTCCAGCATGGCCCGCACTCGACCGTACACCCTGGCCATTTCAGGATCAAAGCTCGCAACCTCCAACGGCAACACAAACTCGTCGAGGGCGGCCTGGTTCTTCTCCATGTGCTGGCTCTTGGCAACGCCGAATTCCAGTTCGGCCAGCGTGACCCATGAAATGCCAATTTCACCGATCTTGTAGGCGTTGAAACGCCTCGACACGTGCGGCAGCCTTCCTTTGATGACCGCAATACAGGTATTGGTGTCGAGCATGACCTTCATTCAAATACCGCCTCGCGCTTTTGCGGCTTGGGCTGGTCCCTGTCGGTCATGAAGTCCTTGGTGAACTTGTCCAGACTCCCGATCAGGGAATCCCATGAATTGACCAGAGGCATCAACACCACGGCACTACCGGATCGTTTGATGAATACCGCGTCGCCCTCAAAGCGAAATTCTTTCGGGAGCCGTACCGCCTGGCTTTGCCCGTTTTGAAACAGTTTGGCTGTTTTCATTGTCGTCGCCCATGAAATATATCTTTAAAGTATATACTTTCACGTCTCTCTGTGCTGCTCGCCGGTGGCATCGGCGGCGCGCTCCTGGGTAAGATAGTTGCGCAGCATCCATTCGATCATGCGCTCATGACCGATGCCGCCGGATTGCTCGGCGTCCAGATTGCGCAGGTTGTCCGCGCTCAGATCCAGTTCATCATCGATATTCGAGTAGGTTGAGAATTCGATTGCGTGCCAGGCGGATCTCAGTGAGCTTGCCCAGGCTGGGGCATCGAGTCCCATGCGATCCTTGAGCCCGACAAGTGGCAGGAAGCTTGCTCGGGTGCGACGGTAAATTCAGAGGAATGACATACGACATACGGGGTGATTCGCGATCGAGAAGTTACGCGGTTCGAGCGTGCGGTTCGTATAAGGATTGCGTGACAGCGCGCTAATTGCTATGATTAGTATGGTTACATCAATTCAGGTAACGACCATGATCCGTGAAGCCCCTGCTATGACGGTCCGGCAAAACCTTGGTGAGTTGCTCAATGAGGTCCAGTATCGGCATGGAAAAGTGCTGATCACCAAAGCTGGAAAACCTGTGGCCGCCCTGGTTGATATCGCTATGTTCACGCGCTTGCGCAAGCTGGATGAAGAGTTCGATCGAATGCGCACCGAGCTCGCGCACGCGTTCACAGGCATGACGGAAACGGCAGTCGAAGCTCTCGTCAATGAGGCGGTCAGGGACGTGCGTGCGCGGCGCCGGAAGAAGTGAAGGTTGCAGTCGATACAAACGTCCTCGTCTCGGGGCTGATGTTCCCCGATGGAACACCCGGTCGCATCATCGCGGCATGGGTCGAAGCCCGGTTTGAGGTCGCATTCTCTCTGGATCAGCTTGCCGAGATCGGCAGGGTTCTGGAATATCCGAAGGTCCGGCGCAAACTCGGATGGGACGATCAACAGATCGAGTTGTTCATCAAGCAGCTTTACATCCGAGCCGAAGTGGTCGAACTCGGTCCGATATCGGTCGAAGTCCCGCGAGATCCGGACGACGCGCCGATTCTTGCGACATTGACGGCCGTCAAAGCCGATGTGCTGGTGACCGGCGACGGCGATCTGCTCGCGCTGCGCGACAAGTACCCGATCGAGACACCAGCCGAGTTTGTCCGTCGCCTGTAGGTGGCCGAAGCCGCGAAGGTGACCGCGATTTCGCGGGCGTCGAGCGTTGCCCGAACCTGATCCAACACCAGTTTGTCGATCTCGCCGGCTGGCAAGCGCGGCATATGGGAGGCGCCCACACCGTATTTATTTTCGATGGAGAAGATGTAATACGTGTAGCGGCGCACGCCTTTCTTGTTGGTATAGGTCGGCAGCATTCGTTCGCCGAACTCACCCAGCAGCAGTCCGCGCAACAGTGCCGGGGGCTTGCCCTGAAGGTCAATTTTTGTGTCCTGCCCCCGGGCCGCGGGATTGGTCGCAAATACGGCCTGGACCTTGCTCCAGAGGTCCGCCGAAATGATCAGTTCGTGCTGTCCGCGGTACGACTTGTCTTTGTGAGCAATCTCACCAAGGTAGGTTCGGTTCCTCAGCATTTTGTAGAGAAACTGCTTGCTGAACTTCTTGTCGGTACGCGAGCGCCCGTCTTGCGTGACCCACGCCTTCGTGTATGGGACACGATAAATGCCATTGTCAGGACGATGTCCGGACGATATGATAGGGCCTCCAAGAAAGGGATATCCGCTATGGCCGCCGCAATCCATACCAAATCCGAGCGCATTGACGTGCGCGCCAGTACCCCCGTGAAGCAACTGCTTCAGGATGCGGCTCGCGTGTCGCACAAGAACGTCAGCGAGTTTTTGCTGGAGGCGGGCATCATTGCGGCTAATCAAACGTTGGCCGATCGCACCCGCTTTGAATTGTCCCCAGCCAAATGGCGAGAGTTTCAGGCTGCACTGGATAGGCCGGTCCTCAGCAAGCCCAAGCTGAAAAAATTGCTCTCCAAGCCAGGATTGCTTGGTTGAACTCGCAGGGCTACGAACCGGTTCGCAAACTGATCGGTGCCGACGCCGTTGAGTCCTTTGATTGCGGACAGCAGTCACTGAATCAGTTCCTGCAGCGATTTGCGCTGATCAACCAAAGATCCAATAGTGCGCAGACCTACGTCAGTTGTAAATCCGGCGCCATCGTCGGGTTTTACAGCCTTTCGGTGGGCAGTGCCGACCCGGCCTCTGCCTCCCCCAGAGTCGTGAAGGGCCTGTCGCGGCATCCGGTGCCGGTGATGATCCTGGCACGGCTCGCCGTTGATCTTTCGCATCAACGCGTTGGATTGGGAAAAGCGTTGCTCAAGGATGCGTTAAAGCGCACAGCGCAGGCGGCCGACATTGCAGGGATACGTGCGCTGCTGGTTCACGCCAAAGATGAAGCTGCGCGGATGTGGTACCAAAACTGGGAATTCGAGCCGAGCCCTACAGACCCGCTCCATTTGTTTCTGCTGATGAAAGATTTGAAGTCAATGGTTCGCAATGAGTCAGGCTGACTTGGTCGCGCATGTCTGGAGCCGGCAGATTATCGGTTATTTGAAAATTGCAGCTGACTCGATATATATCTAAGGACTGCGACGATTCAGCTAGTCCTTGAAGCTGCACCCGCAAAGTTCCTTGTTGCGGGCGTCTTTATCTGTGCTGCACGGGCAGCTGCCGTAGACGCAATCGTCCGGCCGCACTGACCCCAACTCCGAAAGGCGCCATGACACCCGAGATCCGAATGGTCGCGGTGGATGTTCTTGGAGACCGGCGCTGAATCGGAACACCGGATTGTAGCCGGGGTGAGCGCGGAGGGAGCGGGGCAGCATCCGCATTCAGAAAACCGTAACATATCAGGCATGTTCGACTTTCTTCGATGCCCTGCTCTATGTCAATCCTGACCGCCCTCGTCGCTTTTGCGGCAACCGCTCTGCTCGTGTGGATGCTGATTCCCGTCGCCCGTCAGATCGGTCTGGTCGATCGCCCGGGCGGGCGCAAGACGCATGACGGCGATATACCCACGGTAGGCGGGCTTGCGCTTGCAATGGGGGTGATCGTGTCGGCGCTCGGCATGGGCTTTTCGGATCATGTTCACCCCGCGTTCTGGGCCGGGTTTATCGTTATCGTGCTGGTGGGCACGCTGGACGATCTTCGTGACCTCGGGCACCACAGTAAATTTCTCGCGCAGATCGCAGCGGCGGGGTTGATGCTCTTCTGGGCGGGGTGGCATCTGGATTCGCTCGGCAGGCTGTTGGGTGACTGGCCGCTCACGTTGGGCAGATTCGCGATTCCGCTCACGTTTATTGCGGTGATCGGCGTGATGAATGCGGTCAACTTCACCGACGGCGCGGATGGGCTCTCCGGCGGATTGGCATTGAATGCGCTCTTTTGGTTCTGCGTGATGGAGTTCTCGCGCGGCGCGGGGCGCGCGGAGGAGGCGCAGTTGACCGTTGCCTTCTTTGGCGCGGTGGCGGGGTTCCTCGTCTTTAATCTGCGCGCTTTCGGCCGCAGGCACGCACGGATATTCCTTGGCGACGCCGGAAGCCTGGGCCTGGGCTTCGTGCTCGCCTGGCTCATGGTTTCGGGGGCGGAGCGCTCAACGCCCTTGTTTGCGCCGGTGACCGCCATATGGCTCATGGCGGTGCCGCTGGTCGATACGCTCACCTGCAGCGGGCGGCGCCTGCTGGCTGGCACGAGTCCGTTCAAGGCCGACCGCAAGCACCTGCATCACATACTGCTTGGTCTGGGATTGCCGGTCGCGCACGCCGTCGGCGTCATTCATACAGCAGCGTTCGTGCTCGCCGCGGCCGGCGTCGCCGGCTGGTATTTTGGTGTCGCCGAATACCTCATGTTCTACGCCGCGATGGCGATTTTTGTCGCGTACCTGATCGCTCAAGGGGCGGCGCTGCGCGTGATCGAAGAGGGCCGCCACCGGAAATCGGGGTTGCAGCAGGAGCAGACGTAAGCCATGCGCCGGCGGCTAGAGGGCACCAACCCGGGCTTGGACGACCAGACCGGGTGCCCGGAACCCGCGAATTGCCAGGTGCCCACACCCGCTACCTGATCCCGTATCGAGTGCGCGGCGCGACAAGTACCCGATCGAGACACCGGCCGAGTTTGTCCGTCGCCTTTAAGGGTCTCGAGCATCAAGTAGCCTGCAAGCATAAAGCCAGAATAGCGTGCGGCGATCTGCGCACTATCACTCGTTCTTAATGCCTGCCGCGCGGATGATCTTTTCGTAGCGGACCGCATCTTCTTTCATGCTCAGCAGCGTCATTTCCGGCGTAGACGGGATGATCTCTACGCCACGGTCGCCATAAGTCTTCTTGAATTCAGGGGTACCGACAACCGCCGCCACGGTGCGGCTGATCCGAGAAACCAGTGCATCTGGTGTTGTTCCAGGCAATAACAGGGAAAAAACGGTTGATGGAATGCTGCCGGGCTTTCCGCCTGCCTCTGCGATGGAAGGGATCTCCGGCATGAAGGTCGCGCGCGCCTCGTTGCCTACTACGAGCACTTTGAGTTTTTGGCTCTTGTACAGGGGTTGAATGGCTAAACCACCCGCCATCACGACATCCACGTCACTCCCGAGCAAGGCGACCATCGCCGGTGCAACCCCTTTAAAGGGGACGTAGACAAAACGCAGGCCTTCTGCCTGAGCAAGCATTTCCATGCCAATGTGATTGACGTGCCCATTGCCCCCGGTCCCGACATTGATAGTTCCCTGATTCGCTTTTGCGTACTCGACAAATTCCCTATACGTATTGGCGGGGAAATTCCGTCTCGTAGCCAGAAAAAGATGAACGCGCGCCAAATCGGTGACGGGTTTGAGGGTTTGCTCCCATTTATAAGGCAGTTGACTGTAAAGCAATGGGTTGGTGACGACGGCGAGGCGATCTACTATCAGGAGTGTATTCCCGTCACCTTCCGCCTTGACTACCAGATCGGTTCCGATGATTGAGTTTGCGCCTGGCTTGTTATCAATTACAAAAGGCCTCTTGGTCAGTCTCGCAAGGAGGTCGCCAAGGTCGCGAGCCAGAGCGTCTGGTTCGGTACCCGGTGGGTACGGCACCACGATGCGCACGTTAGCGCCGGGCCAGGACTGGGCCAGCGCTGAGCCTGCCGATAGAGTTACAGCACACGCTGCGAGCAGCATAGACACTAGCGCTTTCAAGCTGCCGCAGCGACTTTGGTTATGTATGGACAAAGGGGCTCTCCTATATGACCACTTGTTCATTTTCACGCTTGCCGCCTCTTTTTCTCTGTCGCTTCTCTTCCTCGCTTCTCTTCCTCTGGACAGTGCAGCGGTTCACGCGGAATATAGACGGAATTCCCGATCAGGAGTAAGGAGCCTCATGATACGTCTGCTCATCACTCCGGACCTGCCGATCGCCATGGCGCCTGCACTTGTCAAGACAGCTTATGATCCGAAGATGGACCTGTCGCCCGTCGCTGTGGTCGGCGGCGGCGTACTCCTCGCGCATCCTTTTGCGCCGGCCAAGAC
>Ga0194060_10002862_pt1 | contig 12296 bp, 8 predicted proteins | sample SepL225m_MetaG_FD_163427 | JGI IMG/M metagenome (GOLD analysis project Ga0194060, IMG submission 163427) | Anoxic zone freshwater microbial communities from boreal shield lake in IISD Experimental Lakes Area, Ontario, Canada - Sep2016-L222-5m | ecosystem: Environmental > Aquatic > Freshwater >... | reverse complement strand
GTGGACAGGTGTCAGTGAAAAAACCATGAAGCGACTGGGTGACACTGATTACGAAAAAATTTACCTCTACCCAAATTCCCACGCGGGCTATTATCCCAATGCAAAGCCCATTGCAATGAAAGTTATTTTTCGTAAATCCGATGGTCGTTTGTTAGGCGCACAGGCATTGGGTGAAGATGGCGTGGATAAACGCATTAGCGCATTCGCCGCCCTGTTACAAATGGGAGCGACTATTTATGATCTTGAAGAATCTGAACTGTGCTACGCACCTGCATTTGGCAGTGCGAAAGATCCCGTAAATTTCGCTGGTATGATTGCTGCCGATGTCCTCAGTGGCGATATGCCGCTCAGTCATTGGCGTGACGCGATGAACGAATTTCTCTTGGATGTCCGCGAGCCGATGGAATTAGCAGTGGAAAGCGTACCAAACGCCATCAATATTCCGCTGGGGCAAATTCGCGCCCGTCTCGATGAACTACCCCGTGACCGTGAGATTCATGTGATATGCCGCTCTGGGCAACGCGCCTACTATGCGACGCGCATTCTGTTACAGCATGGCTTTAACGCCAAAACCATCTCAGGTGGAATGCTGTCGCTGGCGCACAACCATCTACTCAACGCTAAACGGTAGAGGGTCATTTTTATGCTGAACAGCACTGATAAAAAAGAAGGCTTGAAGGAAAAATTCCTTCAAGAAATGACCGAGTATTTGATAAATGTTTGTTATCTCGCTGTCGTATTCGCTGCTTTTACCGAGTACCAACGCTTATTTCTGGCTGCCCATGATATTAATTACACGAATTACGGCGTGGCAGTCATCGAAGCATTGATTCTCGGAAAAGTCATTATGATTGGTTCTATGTTTCGCCTTGGTCACGGTTTTGAACAAAAGCCATTAGTGTATCCAACGCTTTATAAGACCGTCATCTTTATTCTCTTTGTCGGTGCTTTCAAGTTTATTGAATATCTCATCAAAGTGCTTTGGCACGGCGAAGAATTTACGGTAGAACTTTTTATCATCTCTGAGCAAGGATTGAATGAATTGCTTGCCAATAGTTTGGTGGTTTTCGTGGCTTTTCTGCCCTTCTTTGCACTCAAAGAGTTGGGGCAGGTATTTGGAACTGACAAAATATGGAATGTCTTTTTTCGGAATAGAGACAACCAGTGAATTGAGTCGGTATTGTCGTTTTGAATGTCGTTATTTTGTGAACACAACTCTGCGTTGACTGTTAAAGATTTTATGCTGAGCCACAGCTACATTAAAAACGACTTTGATGTGCAGAAATGGGCTGAACTAGAATTCCTTGAGCAGTCGGCAAGAGAATTACTGGAAGATCGTTGGAAGAAAGAAACGAGTAATAAGTTACCCTCCGCTTCATTCGCTCAGCGAGTCTTGAGCGGCGTACCATTTCAAGTACATCAGGGTTTAATCCTGTCAACCAAATAATTAAAATTAATTATCGTTTTTGGGTCGTAATCTTGAGCATAAACCCTTGATTTACAATACACTTCACAAGATGTTTCTCTTCAGTGTTTTTATTGGAATATTCAGTATTATTGAACATCTGGTTAAAGAACTTTGGCTGGGGGGAAGGTAGTCACAGAAGGTCTTGTGGGCTTCTTTGAGAAAGAGCATCGTAAATTGCTTGCCAACAGTTTGGTTATTTTCGTGGTGTTGATTCCCTTTTTCGCACTCAACAAAGTTGGAGCGAGTGTTCGGACAGGACACGCGGAGTCTGTATTGATATTAAGCTTGCTGGTTTTTCCCGTAATATCGCTATAACAGATTTAATACACTACTGTGAACTATTGCCAATTTGTGTGAAAACCGTAAATTATCCCGTTTTTTTTCGCCCAAAACGTATCATTGGGTATTTTTAGTATCCATTTTATACCCAAAAATACCCCATTCTTCGCCCAAAACGTATCATTGGGTATTTTTAGTACCCATTTTATACCCAAAAATACCTCATTCAGAGTCATTGCTCTTTCTACCTTCTCAAGTGAGAATGATAGCGTGAGGGCGGGGGGGTTCACTCGCTTCTGATAGCTTGTGCTGTTCCTAACTGATGTTACGCAGACTTCCAGAATAATCAATAGCTGTAGCAAATTGAAAAATTCGTAACTCATTGTTTTTCGTTATGGTTGCGTAACATCAGATAGTAACCTAATAAAACACGGCTTTTAATTTACCAGGATTCGCAAATCCAATAAAAAATATTGTTATGAAGACACATAAACAAAAGTCCAACAGCCTGAAATTGGTACTCAGCTTGTCGCTAGCACTCGGTACGCGATGTCTTTATGCCGAAGAAATTGTCAATTCAGTTAGTAATAGCAACGAAGAATTTGCGTATAAAGCGCAAAATCCTTTAAGTCCAACTTACAGCATCCCATTAAAATATACCTATCACGGTGGTGCTAAAAATGGAGGGGTATCAATCGGTAGTGTGCAACCTATTATTCCAGTTTCACTAGGTTCTTGGAATATGATTAATCAGCTTTCATTAAATTTTATCGGCACACCAGGTGGTGTACATGGTATCGCTGAGCTACCCGAACCTTATGCTGGCTCAGGGGCTTATGGTTTGGGCGATACAACGTTTACCTCACTGTTTACCCCTGTTAATTCTGATAGTGTTAGCTTGGGTTTCGGACCTACTTTCGTTTTTCCAACCGATACCCTTTTTTCAGATATAACGAATCGTGCCTCGAGGCAATTGGGTAGCGGAAAGTTTAGCCTTGGTCCTAGTTTCATGATTGTAACGCAACCTAAACCTTGGGTTTTGGGACTTAATGTCAAACAAATTTGGTCAGTGATGGGTAGTCAAAGTCGTCTTGATGTCAGTCAAATGCAACTGAAACCCTTTGTTAATTACAACCTGTCAAATGGTTGGTATCTGGCTTCCAATATGGATACGGTCGTAAACTGGAATAACCATAACAGCCCTCGTTGGACAGTACCTGTTGGTGGCGGTGTGGGCAAAATATTTACAGTTGGCAATAATGCTATCAATATTCGCGCGGAAAGTTACTATAATCCCATAAAATCCACTCAAACCCCTGACTGGTCTGCCAATCTTAATGTTCAATTTCTTTTTGGAAAATAAGTTGGTATAGCTAACGCACAATAAAATGATAACGTTCGTGGTGAGCTGTGAGCTTGTCGAACAGTCGAACCACATTCACACTTCGACAGGCTCAGTGCGAACGGTTTTGTAATCATTTTATTAGCAGTTAGCTCTAGTTCGGATTAACAATAGCGCAACCCAACATTTGCTGAGGTTTTATATCAGTGCAATGGCTTAATAACTATGTGATCAGGCGCGAAATACAAACCTAGGTTTGTATTCCGAAAACACAGTACCCAAACAGCCATTTATGAACGCAGTATTTTATAACGTTCGATGGCAATACAGGCATTGAACAACATTCGTTCACGTCCAAGTCGTTCAGCCAGTCCAGAGCGGCGTACCACTTCAAGTACATCAGGGTTTAATCCTGCCAACCACAATGTGATCCCGTTACTCGCTACCACTTGCTCGCCTTCTACTAATCTTTGTAATGCTGAATACTCAATATTAGGTACTCGACTCATATCTAATACAACGATCTGTGCGTGGTATTGTGCGATCAGCACGTTCATTTTATCAGCGACATCCTGTACATTGACAAAGTAAATACTGCCTTCAGGTCGTATGATGAGTAATCCGTCAACAGTTTCATCATTAGGGTATTCAGGTGATAACGGGCGTAGTACATCAGTATTAGGTTTGCGACCAATGGCGGATACTCGCAAATTAGCAGTCTGGCGAGAAAGTCCGAGTAGTGACACAATAATCGCCACGACAATTCCCTGTAGCGTACCGAACACCAGTACACCTAAACAGGCGATGACTGCCCACTGAAATTCCATTGCGCGGATTTTATAAATGGCAATAAATTCCTTGGGTTCAATTAAACTGGCTGAGTAGACGATGATAACCGTTGCCAGCGTGGCATAAGGTAAGAGTGCGAGCAACGGAGCTAATAATAGCATCACAGCGGCGGCAACAACGGCAGTCACTAACGATGACTTTTGCGAAACAGCACCCGCAGCACGGACGACCGCCGTTTGTGACGTGCCACCCCCTGCGGGCATGGCAGAAAATAAGCCCCCGCCTAGATTAGCTATGCCAATGGAGATAAGCTCTCGATTGGCATTAATGACTGGCTCATCTCTCTTGACAAAGGCTCTGGCAACGGCAATGGATTCAGTAAAACTCATCAAAGCAATACCCAATGCACCAGGTAGTAATTGCCTTACCAAATCAATAGTAGGGAGCGTTAGTGAAGGCAAGCCTTTAGGAATTAAGCCAACCGTCGCAACACCTTGAACATTCAGCCCCCAGAACCACGAAGCAAAAATCGCCCCGCTGATGACTACCAATGGGGCAGGAGAATGTGGCGATAAGCGTATCATGCCTAACAATATCAGCAAGGTGATAACCGCCACCACCAAGGTAGGGAATGAGGTATGAGGGAGCTGATGAACAAGTGAGAGTAAATCGAAAAAGAAACCTTGCTTGTCGATATGAACACCCAATAATTTGGGTAGCTGATCGAATACAATCACCAGTCCTACGCCCGCTTTAAAGCCAGTCAACACAGGGCTAGAAATAAAATTGGCAACAAACCCCAGTCTTAATAGTGAGGCGAGTATTAACAGTACACCAACTAAGACGGTCAAGGTAGCCAGTGCCGTTATTAATTGAGCGGGATCGCCACTAGGCACCACTAAGCTAAGCTGCGCACCTGTGAGAATACCCAGCGTAGTCGTCGAGCTGACGCTCAGTACTTTGGATGATCCCAGTAGTGCGTAGAGTATCATCGGTATAAAAGCGGTATAAAGACCCACTGATACGGGCAAACCCGCAACAGTGGCATAAGCCATTGCCTTAGGTAGCACGATTGCCGCTGCTGTAAGTCCTGCAATCACATCGAAGCGTAACGCAACAGATGTTGATAGTTGTGCTGTATTTTGTGAATTCATGTTGTTTATCTTTTTGCTGTCAGATCACAGTCAATGTTTGTAACTTCTTAAAAGTTATGTAGCAATTGTTCAAATTCCTTCACTGGCAGCGGTTTGCTAAAAAAATAACCTTGATAATGAGTGCATCCCTGTACCTCAAGGAAGTTTCGTTGCCCTTGTGTTTCCACGCCTTCCGCAATAACTTCCATGCCAAGGCTTTGCCCCAGTGCGATAACAGCATTAATAATCGCCGCATCATTGAGGTCTGTTAGGGCATCATGCACAAATGATTGATCTATTTTTAATTGATCTAACGGCAGGCGTTTTAAGTAAGATAGTGAAGAGAAACCTGTGCCGAAATCGTCCAGTGAGAATTTCACTCCTTTGATTCTCAGGTTATTCATTTTAGCAATAATATCTTCGATATTAGTCACCAACATACTTTCAGTCAGTTCCAATTTCAGTTTATTAGGATTAGCTCCCGTTTTTTCCAGTGTTGCCAGCACCTGTTTGACAAAATCTTTTTGAGTGAACTGTTTGGCACTGACATTGACGGCAAGTACCAGATGTTGCGTAGTCTGGTTATGTTCCCACGCTTTTAGTTGCATACAAGCCGTTTCTAATACCCACTGTCCAATCGGTAAAATTAAGCCTGTTTCCTCTGCCAGCGGAATAAAATCCGCAGGTGAAATTATCCCCTGTTCTGGGTGATTCCAACGTATTAGGGCTTCTGCACCTGTTGCCTTACCTTTATCGTCAACCTGTAGCTGGTAATATAGTTCGTACTGTTCGTTAAGTGCCTTGTGCATCCAAAATTCCAACTGCACACGAAATTCCAGTGCCTCCTGTATCACAGGGTCAAAGAAACAGATGCTGTTTTTTCCGATTTTTTTGGCTTGGTGCATTGCCATATCAGCCTGTTTGACCAATTCATCAACACTGATTGCATGACTATGAAATAAAGCAATGCCAATACTGGCTGAACAGCGGTATTTGTAGCCTCGTAAATTAAAAGGTTGACTAATCGCGGTAAGAATTCTTTTAGCAATAGTCTCGGCTTGCGTAGCAGCCAATTCAGTGCTTGTATCCAATGCGTCTACAAGCACGACAAACTCGTTGCCCCCTGTGCGAGCAACGGTATCATCCTCATGCACTGCCGCTTGCAGAAGCCTAGAGATTTCAATTAACAGCAGATCGCCACTATCATAACCTTTGGTGTCGTTCAACGTCTTGAAGTCATTCAAATCGATAAAAAAAATAGCACCATAGCGGCTCTTTAATTTGCGAGAAATCAGAGCCTGTTTTAGTCGATCTCTCATTAAACGACGATTCGGCAAATGCGTCAGCGGATCATAGAAAGCTAAATGGAGAATCGTTTCTTCCAGTTTCTTGCTCGCGGTGATGTCGGTGAATACGCCAATATAATTACTAACCTGTCCGTTAGCATCAGTTACAGCGGAAATGCTTAGCCATTCGGGATACAGTTCACCATTTTTCCGCTGATTCCATATTTCGCCTGCCCAGAGTTTATCTCGATTCAGAGCTTCCCACATCGTGTCGTAAAATTGTTTATCCTGCTTACCCGATTTAAGCATAGCTGGGGTATTGCCTACCGCGTCCTCAGCACTGTATCCAGTTATTCGAGTGAATGCCTGATTGACTTTAAGGATGGTTTGCATGGCATCTGTGATTATCATTGCCTCTTGTGATTCAAAAGCAATAGCGGCAATGCGCAGAGATTTTTCAGATTCTTTAAGTTCGTGAATATCAGTACAAGTGCCAAACCACTTGTAAACTTTTCCAGTCTCATCGCATACAGGTACACCACGATCTAACCACCAGCGATAAACTCCATCAGCACGGCGCAATCGGCATTCAAATGAATAGCCATTCTTGTTGTGCATCGCAATCTGCCAAGCATCCCGCGCACGTTGCCGATCATCGGGATGAAGAGCGTTGCTCCAGTTATGCCCATAGCTTTCTTCAAGGCTAAGACCCGTATAATCTACCCATTGTTGGTTTAAATAAATGCACTCTCCAGTGGCTAGGGTAACCCAGACAATTTGCGGCATGGATTCCGCCAACAAACGAAACTCTTTTTCAGTGGCGAGCAGTGCTTGCTCCATCTTGACGCGCCCAGTGATGTCGTGAATCGCGCACACCAGAAATTTTTCTCCTGAATCACTGATTAATCGCGTCTTCTTTGTGAGGATGGTTAGCGTAGTGCCTCTCACAGTCAGTGTCTCTTCGCACTGCTCTGGTATGCCAGTATCGAGAACTCTCCGATCGACTTTGATAAAATGATTCATCTCGTCTACTGGGATATTTTCCGCAAGGGTATTACCTATCACGGCGTTTTCATCCAGTCCGAACATATCGAAAAAAGCGCGATTGGCGAGGATGATACGATGGTCATTGTCCTTGACGAATATAGGACTTCCAACTGTCTCGAGAATGGCAGTTATGCGTTTCTGCTCATCGCGTAGCTTGACTTCTGTTTGCTTGCGGTCGGTGATGTCGGTTGATATACCACAAAGCCCATAAATACTCCCGTCCGCATTACGAAGAGGAATTTTTACTGCCCAGTAGCTAGCTGTTTTACCCGTTTTTAAGGCAGTACCTGTTTCTTCCTGTGCGATAGATTCGCCATTTACCAGCACGCGACGGTCAGTCTCTCGAACAGTTGCGGCGAATTGTGGATCAAATAAATCTTCGTTTGTCGCTCCAATGACTTTTTCAATCGGCAAATTCCATAATTCCAAACAGTGTTTATTGACGAAAGTGTAACGTCCTTCGGTATCCTTGAGAAAAATATAAGCACTGACATTTTCCAGAACGGTTGCCATGATGGATTCGCTTTCAGCCAACTTTTTGTCTGCCAGCTTGCGTTCGGTGATGTTTTCGTGACTCACCACAACCCCGCCGCGTGAATCTTGCAAGGGTAATACCAGCATAGAAAACCAGCGTTGCTGATTAGGCGAATGGCACGGGTATTCTAAATAAAACCGTTCCTGTTCACCTGCCAACACAGAGGCAATACCAGCCTGAACGGCGTTTGCCTCATCACCATAAGGTTGATTAACGGCATTTTTGCAGGTATCCAGATAATTAGCCCCTAATAGACTGTGACTGGATTCTGGCAAACCATTTTCTGCACCAAACTGTCGCCATGCCTTGTTGACCGCCACAATAATACCCTGCGCATTCAAGACGGCGATATGCGAGGTCAGCGAGTCAAGTACGCTAATATCAAAGGTATTCACTGCCATGTAACTTTTCTTCATTCACTATAAGCTATAAAAATTGTTCAAGTTTCAAAATAAACGAGGAGTATATTTATTCTAACTTCCTGAATGCCCCCAAATCTGTTGTTTTTACTTTTGAGCATGACTACTGCCAGTCCTTTAAAGGACTGGCAGTCATTAATATCGCTATAATCAAGTTTCACTCATTACCCACGCTTCCTAAGAAGAACATGATGAAAGCAATTTGTAGTGATGATAACCAAAAATAATGGTTGTGTAACGGAAAAACAAAACCATTTATCATTCCAGTCTTTGCTTAAAGATGTTTTACCGTTAGCATTCGTCGGTACAAATTGGATTTGCCCAATACTTACAGTGGTAATTAATGGCAGTGAATTAATGGGTAGGGAGGTTAGACATTCGGCACAATAACTGCTATCGGTAAACAAGGCAGCAAGCAAAGTTTTTAAAGACATTGCTATTGTTGCTTGGAAAAGTGACTGAGTTGACGTAGAAAACGCTTGATTTGATAGTATCATCGGCTGGTAGTGCAAATGGATAGCCAAAAACACTTATCTTTAGTTTGTTTAGCGGCTTGGTTTTATGGATAATGTAGCCATAGTTTCAAGATTTTCAATGCGTTCAAGCATTTCAACACAGGGTTTAGCAATATGACAGAGCTAATGAGTAGCGGATTAGAATTAATGTTTGCTGGCATGACAATCGTATTCTTATTTTTGATCATGCTGGTCTATGCGATTAATTTAATGTCGTTTTTGGTGCAACGATTTTTCCCAGATACACCTGCAACAAGCCTCCATGTTTCTACGGGGGGCGTTGATAAACAGGTTATTGCTGCGATTACTGCCGCTGTGCATCAATATCGAAACAAACATAAATAATTTTTAACTATATAAACGGTCAACATACCTTGTTGACGGGTTTCTGGAGAACTATTAAGAATGGCAAAAGATAAAAAAAAGCCCTTAGCAATTACTGAGGTTGTCTTGCGTGATGCGCATCAATCCATCTTAGCCACTCGTTTGCGCATTGACGATATGTTGCCGATATGTGAAAAACTCGATGCCATCGGTTATTGGTCTATTGAGTCTTGGGGCGGAGCAACGTTTGATGCTTGTATTCGTTATTTGGGCGAAGATCCGTGGGAAAGATTGCGTTTATTAAAAGCGGCGATGCCTAACACGCCTCAGCAAATGTTATTGCGTGGGCAAAATATTTTAGGTTATCGGCATTATGCAGATGATGTTGTCGATAAATTCGTCGAACGTTGTGCGATTAATGGCATTGATGTGTTTCGTATTTTTGATGCTATGAATGATATGCGCAATATCGAACACGCTGTCAAAGCGGTGTTAGCGACTGACGCTCATGCTCAAGGTACGATTTCTTATACCACTAGCCCAGTGCATACCATCAACACATGGCTGGATTTGGCAAGACAAATCGAAGACATGGGAGCGCATTCCTTATGTATCAAAGATATGGCGGGGTTACTGAAACCATACCAAGCCTTTGAATTGGTGAGCAGTTTAAAGAAAGCCACTAAATTGCCGATACATTTACATTGCCATGCAACCACAGGCTTAAGTGTTGCGACTATTATCAAAGCGACTGAAGCAGGTTTAGATCAAGTCGATACTGCTATTTCCTCCATGAGTATGACCTACGGGCATAGTGCGACTGAATCCATTGTTGCTAGTCTGGAAGATACACCATACACCACTGGCTTGGATTTAGTGAAACTGGAAGAAATTGCGCACTATTTTAGGGATGTTCGCAAAAAATACGCACAGTTTGAGGGCAGCATGAAAGGTGTGGATGGTCGCATTCTCATCGCTCAAGTTCCTGGTGGTATGCTAACTAATATGGAAAGCCAATTAAAAGAGCAGGGTGCTACTGACAAATATGATGAGGTGCTACAGGAAATTCCGCGTGTGCGTGCAGATTTAGGTTTTATTCCTTTAGTTACACCCACTTCGCAAATTGTCGGTACGCAGGCGGTGATTAACGTCATACACGGTGAACGTTATAAAATCATCACCAAAGAAACCGCTGGATTATTAAAAGGCGAATATGGCGCAACACCCGCACCTGTCAACGAAGAGTTACAAGCGCGGGTATTGAATGGCGCACTTGCCATTACTTGTCGCCCAGCGGATTTAATTGCCCCTGAGATGAATAAATTAATTGCCGAAGTAAAAGAAAAAGCCAAGGCAGAAGGGGTAAAACTCGCTAAATTTATTGAAGAAGACGCGCTGATTAATGGTATGTTTGCCCAAGTTGGTTGGAAATTTATCGCTAATCGTGGCAATCCAGATGCTTTTGAAGCCGCGCCAGACTATCAGGCTGTCGCTGCACCAAAAACTGTTGTGGTAAATAATCAAGCACCAGTATCTGTTTCTGGCACTGAAACCTATATTGTCAATGTTGATGGTAGAAACTTTAATGTAGCTGTCAGTGTTGGTAATGCCGCTTTGGATATTCAAGCTATTACTAACATAATAGAACCACCACCCAGTGAAGGCGCGGTAATCGAATCACCAATGGCGGGTAATATTTTAAAAGTATTAGTTAATGTCGGTAGCATTATTGCATCAGGTGATGTGGTCGTCATTATGGAAGCCATGAAAATGGAAACGGAAATACGTTCTAAATATACGGGCATAGTCAGTGCTATCCACGTTAAAGAAGGTGGAGCAGTGGCTGGTGGTGAATTATTAATTACCCTATAACGCTTTTTAAAGAGAACCTGCATGGAAAATCTTATTTCACTCTGGCAAAGCACAGGGATTTACAATTTTACTGCTGGTCAAGCATTCATGATGCTGGTCGGCTTTTTGTTATTGTTTCTGGCTATTAAAAAAGGTTTTGAACCCTTGCTATTATTGCCAATAGGATTTGGTGCGATACTCAGCAATATTCCTGTTGCAGGTATCGCCGAAGAGGGTGGAATACTGCATTACCTGTATTTTGGTATTAAAGCGGGTATTTTCCCTTTGCTCATTTTTATGGGTGTTGGGGCAATGACCGATTTTGGTCCTATGATTGCCAATCCTAAAACCCTGTTACTAGGTGCGGCGGCGCAGTTTGGTATTTTTGCTTCGTTGTTGGGTGCATTAGCACTTAACGTTATTCCTGGTTTGGAATTTAGTCTAAAAGATGCCGCTGCCATTGGTATTATTGGTGGCGCGGATGGACCGACTGCCATTTATGTCGCCTCAAAACTTGCCCCTGATTTGCTCGGTGCAATTGCGGTCGCCGCTTATTCCTACATGGCATTAGTGCCGTTGATTCAACCGCCGATTATGCGGGCATTGACCACCGAGGCTGAACGTAAAATCGAAATGCAGCAACTACGCGCCGTCAGTAAAACCGAAAAAATCCTGTTTCCGTTGATGCTGTTATTGTTATCTATTTTATTACTACCGTCTGCGACACCTTTAATCGGAATGTTCGCACTGGGTAATTTAATGAATGCTTGCGGTGTGGTTGAGCGGCTAAGCCAAACCGCGCAAAATGAACTCATCAACATCGTCACCATATTCTTAGGCTTAGCAGTCGGTTCAAAGCTCAGTGCCGAGGCTTTTTTACAAGTTAAAACGTTAGGTATTTTAGCCCTAGGTGCGTGTGCGTTTGCCATTGGTACAGCGGCAGGCGTAATTATGGCAAAAATCATGAACCGTTTCAGTACCACGCTTATTAATCCCCTGATAGGTGCTGCGGGTGTTTCCGCCGTACCAATGGCAGCGCGAGTTGCCAACAAAATTGGCTTGGAAAGCAATCCGCATAATTTCTTATTGATGCACGCAATGGGACCAAATGTTGCTGGTGTGATTGGTTCAGCGGTCGCTGCAGGTGTGTTGTTGAGTTTAATTAAATAAAAATCCATAACTGCCAGTCCTTTAAGAACTGGCAGTCATTACTATCGCTATAACCACTACCACTACTTAGTTATACCGCTGTCTAATTGCCTGCGCTAATTGATGCACTGCCATCGCGTATTTATTGCTGTTGTTGTA
>Ga0194060_10002861_pt1 | contig 12296 bp, 9 predicted proteins | sample SepL225m_MetaG_FD_163427 | JGI IMG/M metagenome (GOLD analysis project Ga0194060, IMG submission 163427) | Anoxic zone freshwater microbial communities from boreal shield lake in IISD Experimental Lakes Area, Ontario, Canada - Sep2016-L222-5m | ecosystem: Environmental > Aquatic > Freshwater >... | reverse complement strand
GACCTCCATGCCGCGATAATTCCGATAGCCGCGCACGTCGAAATCATCATTTCCCATCGTGGCGGAGGCGGCCATGCGGGTCAGGTTGAGTTGGTTCCGCGGCTTGGCCGGAGGCTCGCCGGGTCGCAGCTCCTCTTCCGGGTCGAGCAGCTTCAGGTTGAGGATCGCGGTGTTCCCCCGACCAGGGGGGATCAGGCCCAGCGTCTTGAGTTCCGGATCGAACCGGGTGGCCGTGAGCATCAGGCCGCTGCGGTCGAACGCGTAGGATTCGCCGGTCTGGCCCATGCGTGCGACCGAGAAGATGCTTGAGAACTCCTTCTCCGGCTTCATGCGGAGACAGAGGACGCCGATAATAGCGTTGTTGGTGGACTTGACCGGCGCGGCGACGAACATGGTCGGACCTTCAGTCCGTGGGCCCGGATTTGCCTGCCGGGCAAAGGGCCGGGACGCGGCCAGGTGCCCATCCAGCGCCTTGTTGAGAAATAGGTCGTATTGACGCGGAGCCCGTATCCCGATGAGCGACGGATCGGTCGAGGCCAGAATCCGTTTGTCCGGGGACACTACCACGTATTCCAGATAATTCTGCGCTTGCAGCAGGGGTTGCAAGTGGAGCCGCAAAGTGCGCGCAGGGGTTGAATCGGCCAGGGTCAGCTCCACGGTGTTCGGATCTTTTGCCAACGCATCGAGCTCCGCAATGGCGGCCTGGACCCGCAGATCCAAGGCCAATGACTTGGCATCATACTGCCGCTCGGTAAACCACAGGCGCAGCGCATTAATGTTCGCCTGCAGGACGGTTTGCAGGCGGGCGGCGATCTCGGCGCGGGTAGTCTGTTCCACCCGGCTGCGAACCCACAGTCCGACCAGGGTGAAGATGAGGGCACCCACCAGCGGCGCGGCCCACATGTTCTTCCAGAGCACCCGCGGCACCTTCATCACCAACTGGACGAAGGCCGTCTTGCGGGAACCTGTTCCGTCAGCGGTCACCGCTCCAGACTGGTTTCCGTAACGGCAGTTGTCAACGGAGACCATTGGGCCGGGGCTTTCTGCCTTTACACCTCACCGCCGTTGGTTTTCGATCTGCGAAGTAAGACCGATATGAAATATTTCATCCAACTCTTCCTGAGTTCCCTTTGCGCCGCGCCCCTGCTGGCGGCGCAGAGCACGATCATCACCCCCGGCGCCACGCTGCTGAAGCTGGCCGGTGACTTCCTTTTCACTGAGGGGCCAGCCAGCGATCGCGAGGGGAACGTGTTCTTCACCGACCAGCCCAACGACCGCATTCTCAAGTGGAGCATTGATGGCAAGCTCTCCACCTTCATGCAGCCGTGCGGGCGCGCCAACGGCCTATCGTTCGACCACGGGGGCAACCTCTGGGCCTGCGCCGATGAAAAGAACGAGCTGTGGCGCATTGACCCCGCCGGCAAGGCCACCGTGGTTCTGAAAGACTATCAAGGCAAGCTGCTCAATGGCCCCAACGATGTGTGGATCAGGCCCGGCGGTGGGCTGTATTTTACGGACCCGCACTACAAGCGCCCGTATTGGAAACGCGGCCCTAAGGAGATGGAAGAATGCGTCTATTATCTTGCACCGGATCACAAGACGCTGACGCGCATAATAGACGACCTGAAGCAGCCCAACGGCATCATCGGCACGCCTGATGGCATGTTGCTCTATGTGGCCGATATTGGCGCCAGCAAGACCTACCGCTACCGCATTCTGGCGGATGGCTCCCTTAAGGAGAAGAAGCTGTTCTGTGAGATGGGTTCCGACGGGATGACTATTGACAGCGAAAACAACATCTACCTCACCGGTAAAGGGGTGTCAGTCTTTGATCCCGAGGGGAAGCGGATCGAGCACATTGACGTCGCCGAGCCCTGGACCGCAAACGTGTGCTTTGGCGGCAAGGACCGGCAGACGCTGTTCATCACCGCCAGCAAATGCCTCTACTCGCTACGCATGGCCGTCCATGGCGTGGATAGCCAGTAGCCAGGCACAAGGCGCCTATACCTTCTCGGCCTTTTCGTAAACGACCATTTCGCCGGAGCCGCGCAGGTCGCTCGGATGGTAGCGCGGGATGGGCATCTCCAATTGCTTGAACTGCACCGGGGCGGTCTTTTTGTCCACCAGGCCCACTGCGACCGCTACGCCGTAAATGATCGCCTCGGGCCGCGGGGGGCAACCAGGAATGTAGAAGTTCACGGGGACGATCTTCTCGACCGGCCCAAGGACCGAGTAGGAATCAAACCAGATGCCGCCCCCGCAGGCACACGAGCCAATGGCGAAGACGAGCTTGGGCGCCGGCATAGCCTCATAGGCGCGCCGAAGAGCTTTGGCCGTGGCTCGCATCGCCGGGCCCTGGCAGAGCATCACATCGGCATGGCGCGGCGAGCCGACGAGCTTGATGCCAAAGCGCTCAACATCGTAATAGGGCGTGAGGACATTGAGGACCTCAATGTCGCAGCCGTTGCACCCGCCGCTGTTAGCATGATACACCCACAGCGACCGGCCGAACATCTTCTGGCAGAGGGTTTTTAACATTGGGGTTGCGCGCTAATTGGATTGTCCGCTAAACACGCTAAACATCGCTAAATCTCAATCTTGACGTCATCCACGGCCGCCTCGCTCGTCAGATACGGCTGCGAGCGGAGCACCCATCGCTCGTTCTGCACATCGTCAAAGCGATAGCCCTTCTGCTTTAACTGCTCCAGGTGCGACGGCTCCTTGAAGCAGCGGCCACAGCGTTGGCAGGTGCTCATGAACAGGTCGAGCCGCTGCCGGATGTCTCCGATGCAATTGGTCGCGGTCTCGAACTCATGGCTCATGGTAATCGCCTTCTCGGGGCATACATCGGCGCAGCGCCCGCAGTATGTGCAGCGGCGACCGAGGTATTGCAGGATGCGAATCTCCTGGCAGAGATCCACCACCAGGATTTCGCGCGACGGACAATTGCTGGCACAACCGGCGCAGCCGATGCACTTGGCCGCGTCGAAAATCGGCCGCCCACGGAACTTCTCGGGCACGGGCCGCGCTGTAGCGGGGTAAGGCAAGGTCACACGCCCCGCTCGCAGGCAGAGCAACGTTTCTTTCAGTTTGCTTAAGACAGACATAGCGCGGTAATCCGAAGGCCGAAATCCGAAATCCGAAAGAAGGCCGAAATCCGAAGCCCGAAATGGGAACAGCAACAGCTCGACCGCACGATTCGGTTTTCGGATTTATCAGTATCCATAGCTTGCAAGTATCAATGCGCCCAGCGCCACCACCAGCAGCGACGCAAAGAATCGAATGGCCTGGTCAATCCGGTAGCGGGCGTGTGTAGCCGCGACGAGCGTGACCAGCAGGACCAACCCGGACACCTTGGCCCAGAAGATCAGCCAGCTCAGCGGGAATGGCAGAGCCGAACCCCACGGCACAAACAGCCCCACAAACAGCGCGCTATAAACGACCAGCTTCGCCATCTGGGCATACTTGAACAGCGCCAGTTTCGGCCCCGAATATTCCATGAGTGGCCCCTCCATCAACTCGGTCTCCGCCTCTGAAATATCAAACGGCACCCGCTGCACGAACGCCTGGAACGATAGCAGCATCACCCCCAGCAGGATTGCTCCGGACCACGGGAAGCCACTGGAGGCATAGACCGACCCATTCAGCACTGTGTCCAGCCGAAACGATCCGGTATGAACTGCGCCCGTCACGATTGCCACGGCCAGCAGCGGTTCCAGTGCGATCATTGTCATCATTTCGCGGCTGGTGCCGACCAGCGAGTAGGTGGAACCGGCGGCCAAACCCGCCAGCAACGTGCAAATGCCGGAAAGCGTCAGGAGGTAGATGACCAGGATAGCGTCCCCTGCCCCGTCTAATGGCGCCGGGAAGCCCATCGGCATGAGGCAGGCGAGCGTAAGCACCGTGGTCAGCGACAGGTAAGCCGCAAACCTCTGCATGACCGGGGTCTGGCCTGATTCAATGTCTTCCTTGCCCAGCAGTTTCAACAAATCGAAGTAGGGCTGCCACAGTGGCGGTCCCTGGCGCGATTGGATGAGCGCGGTAATCTTGCGCAGCACGCCCTGGAAGAAGGGGGCTACGAGCAGCACAATGGCGACGTTGCACAGGGCGCTTAGGATGATCCAAGCAAGTTTCATAGCCCGGGGTGTGGAATCTGAAATCCGAAACCCGAAGGCCGAAATCCGAAGGAAATCCGAAGGCCGAAATCCGAAGGCGTCGGCAAGCAGCAGGCCCTTCGGCCTTCGGATTTCGGGCTTCCTTCGGGTTTCGGATTTCGGTTTTCGGATTTCACCTCACGCCTTTCCCCTTCTCGTCATGCTCTCCAACTCCTGCTGCGACCATACCTTCGTCACGCCCGACTTTAGGTCAATCGTCTCCATCCGATCCGTGCAGGAGAAGCAGGGGTCAATGCTGCCGAGCGAGATCGTCATGTCGGCCAGTTGCTGGTCTTTGATCATCATCGGCACCGCCTGGAGGTTCTGGTAGGTCGGGGCGCGCACCCGCCAGCGGTGCGGACGATTATTCTCGCCCGTGATGACGAAATGATGGCTCTCGCCCCGCGGAGCCTCGACCGACGACACCCCTATTCGCCCTACGGGTAGTTCATCTTTGATCGGCACTTGCAGCGGCCCGTCTTCCATCTTCTCCAGGCACTGGCGGATGATGCGGATGGCCTCGAACACTTCCTTCATGCGCACCACCACGCGCGACCAGACATCACAGCCGGACTCAGTAATCACGTCGAAATCCACACGGTCGTAGGCGGCATAAGGATGATCGCGCCGGCAATCAATGTCCGCGCCCGCCGCCCGCGCCACCGGGCCGATGAGGCCGATGTTCTTGACCAGCGTCATGTCCGCAACGCCCACGCCGCGCGTGCGCTTCTGGATGTTCTTGTCCTTGCTCACCGCGGCGACAACCGCCCGCCACTCAGCCTCCAATTTATCCAGCACCTGGCGCAGTTCGGCTCGCACTTCAGGCGTAATATCCCAGCGCACGCCTCCGATGACGCACAGGGCATAAGTCTTGCGGTTGCCGCTGATTTTCTCCGCGATCCACATGATCGGCTCGCGGATGCGCCAGCTCTGCATGAAAAGCGTGTCGAACCCCACAATATGGCAGGCCAGCCCCACCCACAAGAGGAGGCTATGCAAGCGCTCGATCTCCAGCATGATCGTGCGGATATATTCGGCGCGCGGGGGGGCACGCAGGGCCACAGCAGTCTCGACGGCTTGGGCGTAGGTCACGTTATGCACGCAGCCGCAGATGCCGCAGATGCGCTCCGCCATCATCGGGATGTCGTTATAAGTGAGGACAGACTCGGCGAGCTTCTCGATGCCGCGATGCACCATGAACCCGCGATATTCGCAGCCGCGCACCATCTCGCCTTCCACGTAGAGCCGGAAATGCGCCGGCTCATCCAGAGTGGGGTGGAATGGCCCGAAGGGCACCACCATGCAGCCTTCCGGCGGTTCGTCGAACGTGAACTCGCGCTCCTCGTCGTAGCCGGCCGGCACATGATTCCAGGGCACATCTTTGCGCAGTGGATGCATCCCGTCAGGCCAGCCGTCGGGCAGCACCAAACGCTTCAGGTAACGGTGCCCCACGGGCTCGATGCCCACCAGGTCGCGCATTTCCCGCTCGGCCCAACTGGCGCCCGGCACGACGTCGGAGATGCTATCCACCTTGGGATTGTCGGCCGGCAGGTAGGCGAGCACGCTGCAGAGCAGGTGGTCCCGGTCGAATGCGAAATCGTGCGCGACGAGGAACTTGCCGGAGCAAGGCCGGTCGTCCAGGCCGATGCTGGTGACGTAGCGGGCATCCAGGTCGCGGAAGATGTGCTGGCAGATAGCCTTGAGAGCGGACGGCTCCACAAAGACAAACAAGCGACTATCGCCCGGCAAGTCCGCCCGCTGGATGGCCGGGCCGAACTTCTCCTTCAACTGGTTTAGTCGTTCGCGGGCGATCATGGTGGATGGGTTGGCGATTGGAGAACCAGAGCACCTGCGCAGGGAGGACGAACACTCCCTTTCCCCTCACCCCTGCCCTCTCCCTTGGGGAGAGGGAGCCAAGTTATCCCGGTTAGCACGAAGTGGACCGGCCCTGATTTGTGGCGAGGCTGGATACGGTTCCCCCTCTCCCTGAGGGAGAGGGCTGGGGTGAGGGGGAACAGGGCGCAGGAACTCATTTAGTGTCCTTTCGCTGCCCCTCCACGTGCTTGGGCATGCCGCCCAGCCAGCGGAAGTAACGTTTGATCTCCCCGTAGAAGTTGTGGGCCGAGTAGCGGTGGCAGTCGGCTTCGCTGACATAGCCGCAGAGCCAGGGCGCGGCAGCCCGCCGCGACGCGCTGCCGAGTTTGGAGAGCCCGCGCACCACGAGGAACAACAAGCCCAGCACCAGAGCGAACACGAGCGGCGCAAACAGAGCCGTGGATTGGAACGTCTCCACACCCGCCCAAAGGCCGGTCTGCATCGGGGCGGCCTTGGCCAGAGCAGTTCCGTATCCCTGGCTGCTGGCGTCCAAGGCCAGTTGCATGAGGCGGAACCCAATCGCCGGCACCACTCCCAGCAGCACGCACGCCAGGGCCAGCGCGACCTGCGGCAACTGCATGGACCATCCGATTTCGAGCCGGCCGTGCTCGGCGGCCCGAGCCGTCACCAGCGTGCTGCTCCGCGAAAGGAAGCTCACTCCAAAAAACTTGATGAACGACGCCAACGTAAGCGCGCTGGTCAGGATGGCAATGACGGCGAACACCGCGAGATACTTCGCCGAGGCCGTCCCCTGCACCGCCGCCACGTAAATGGTCCACTTGCTCACGAAGCCATTGAACAGCGGCACACCCGAGATCGAGAAGGAGGCCACCATGGCCGTTACAGCCGTCAGCGGCATGAACTTCATCAGCCCGCCCATCTTGTTCAGGTCCTGGGTGCCCGTCGCGTGCAGCATGGATCCGGCGTTGAGGAACAGCAGGGCCTTGAACAGCCCGTGGTTGAGGACGTGGAGCAGGGCGCCGAACAGACCGATCGCTGCAAGTGCCTTGGCGTTGGGCCCCATGGCCGGCAGGAGACTCATGCATACCCCGGTGCCCAGCAGGATGTAGCCGATCTGGCCGATGCTGTGGAAGGCGAGCAGGCGCTTTGTTTGTTCCTGTTTGAGCGCCTGCATCGTGCCAGTAAACAGCGTGATCGTGCCCAGCAGCGCGACAAGCAAGCCCCACTTCGCCAGCGGGTAATCAGCTTGCCCGGCAGGCGGCACCAGCCACAGGAAGTAGCGCATCAGGCCATACACCCCTGTTTTAATCATCACACCGGAGAGCATAGCGCTCACGGGCGACGGCGCGGCAGGGTGTGCGTCCGGCAGCCAGAACTGGCCGAACGGCCACATCCCCATCTTGATGCCGAACCCAATCAGGAACAACGCAAAGGCCAGCGCCGTGGCGGTCGGCCTCGTGCTCAGCATCGCCGGCAGATTCGCGCTCACCGTGTCGAAATCATACTTCAGGCCCGCGCTGCCGCTGGCCGCCGCGCCGGTCACGGCCAGCAACTCGGCGCCGATCATGGTCGCCGCGCAGGCAATCTGCATCATGATGAGATACTTATTGGCTGCGCGGATATTGGAGGGGTTCTTGTGCTCGAACCGAATCAGCGCATAGCCTGGCAGCGTCATCATCTGCCAGAAGATGAAGAAGAACCACATCATGTCCGTGGTGCTGACCAGCCCATACATCGCGGCCAGGAAGAGCAGGAAATAGGGATAATAGCGCGCCACGCTATAGCCCTCGTAGTTCCGCATATAGGCGATGGAATACAGCGCAGCCGGCACCGATATCAGAGCCGCCAGAAGGAGGAATACAGCCGTCAAACCGTCCACATAGACGCGCAGCACCAACCCGATCTGCGGGATGATCGGGAACTCCTGCTGGTGTCCCGGACCTGAGATGAGCACGTGGGCGACTGTCGAGATAATCACCACTGCCGTCGCCGTAGTGAAAATGAAGGCCAGCCAGCCCGCGACGGTCTTATTGCGCGAGGCCAGCAACGTCACTACTGCGCCGACGATGCAGATGACGATGGCAGCGATGACTGATTGCTCTGGTGTCATGCCCTCACCTCCGTGGTCCTGGTAGCAGCCGAGGTAACGAGGCTCAAGCATTCGGGTTGTTTGAGCCAGCATTCCTGAGATGTTAGAGCCTCGTCACCTCGGCTGCTACTCTTCAAACAAGCTCCTAGCAGGTCGAGCATGAGTTCAAAGGTCGTTCGGACTGCCGGGGTTAGCTCTTCGCCCGACCGGAGCGACTCCGGCTGCACGCCGAGCAGCCACGTTTTCGTCCGACCATTCGCCTCTACTTGCTTCGCCAACAGCCCCAGGGAGAGTTTGTGGGTGGAAATCTGCGGGAAGCGGGCAGCCATTTCATCCGAGTTCAGCAGCACGACTGAACCGGGCGACCCTCCGAATTCCACGGCGTCCAGGAAGACAACATGGTCAGAATGCTCGTCAACCACACGGCCAATCAGCCATTCCGGAGTCGTGCCGGCAATGATGACTCGACATCGAATCCCGACGACCGAAGCACTGCTAATAAGTGCTTCCGCCAACCTGACGCCGAACCCATCATCCCCATACGCGATGTTGCCGAGGCCCATCAGGCACACGCGGCCCTGGAGGAGTTGCTGGAGTTGTTCGCGCAGGTCGGGCATCAGATATCCTCCCCGAGTTTCTTGATCTGCTCGTAGGTGAACACAGGCCCATCAACGCAGACGTATGCCACGCCGATACAGCAGTGGCCACACTTGCCGACGCCGCATTTCATATACCGTTCCAGAGTGGAGACGATGTCCCCTTCCCGGAAGCCCATCGCCAGCAGGTCTTTGATCACGAAGCGGAACATGACCGGCGGGCCGCAGACAAACGCGGTGGTGTTCTCCACCGGCACCTGCACTCCGGGCTGCTTGAACAGGCTGCCCACCACGCCCACGTTGCCGCTCCAACTGTCCGCCGAGCGGTCCACCGTCAGATAGCACTCAATGCCGGACGACTGCTGCCACTCGCGCAGATTGGGCAGATACATCAGCTCCCGCGGCGTCTTGGAGCCGTAGTAGATCTGGATGCGCTGGTATTTGTCGCGGTGCTTGAGCGCATAAACAATACAGGAACGGAGTGGTATCAGCCCAATGCCGCCCGCGACGAACACCAGGTTCTTGCCGTAGTAGTCCTCCATCCTGAACCCGTTGCCGTAGGGGCCGCGCACCGCAAACTTCTCCCCGGGCTTAAGCTGGTGCAGCGCCGCCGTGCAACTGCCCACCTGCCGGATGGTGAAGAACGTTTCCTCCTCGGTCGGGCTCGGAGGAAGGGACGCCGGGAACTCGCCAATGCCGAAGAGTGAGACCTGGGCAAACTGACCCGGGCGAAAGTGCTTGAACTTGGCCTGCTCGGTCGCGTCCTCGAAGTGCCAATAAAAGGTCCGCACTTCCGGGATGTCGTCGGTCACCCGATCCAGCACGGCCAGCTTGGGCAGATAGATGTTCTCCGTCGCCACGGCGGCAGCGGATGCGGAATTATACGCAACGCAGCTCATACCGAAATCCGAAGCCCGAAACCTGAAATTACTGAGGAGGATGTTTGAGCGGACTGACGTCCGCTGCTACTCCCCAAACCTGCCGATGCTACTCCCTCTCCCCTTCCGAAGGGGAGAGGGCTGGGGTGAGGGGTTCCTCTGTGTCGTCTGCTCATACCGGTTGCAGCTTGTCATTTTCAGCGGTCGCCCGCCGGATCATCTCCACCACGCTCGGCATGCCGATGTCTCCGTGGCACACCGCCGCGCAGCGACCGCACCCGACGCAGGCCATCGAGAGCTCCCGCTGGATGAAATAGTGCGCCAGCTTCCGGAAGAAACGGCGGTTGCGGCGGTCGTGGACGGCGCGGCGCGGATTATGGCCACCCGCCATGCGCGTGAAACCGCTCAGCGCGCAGGCGTCCCAAATGCGCACCCGCTCGATCTCACCCGGGCCGATCTGCCGGTCGCTCACGGTGAAACACGTACACGCCGGGCAGACGTAAGTGCAACCGCCGCACTCCAGGCAGCGGCTGCCGATTTCCTCCCACGTCTTGTCCAGGATGGTCCCCTGGGAGACATAGCGTACCGTCGCCGGGAACCAGCTCGTCGTGGTCTTGAAGCGCTTGCGGACCTCGCCCAGGATAGCGCGGCGCTTCTCGACATGCGCCTCGGTGGCCTGCTTGAACATGGGGTTGGCAAAGAACGCCTCCCCCGCAGGGCTGCCCGCCACCACCATGAACTCATCCCCCAGATCCATCACTTGCAGGTCAAAGTTCTCGCGCGCCGCCGGGCCGGTGTCGGCGCAGGGGCAGAAACACTCCTCGCCAATATCGCGCTCCGGATCGGTGCAGACGACGTTTACCAGGAAGAGATTCTTCCGGCGCTTCTCGTAGTAGAGGTCACGGAAATCGCGTCCCAGATAGAAGCGGTCGAGATGCCAGATGCCCGCCACGTCGCATGAGCGGATGCCAAAGATAGCCCGCTTCCGGTCCCGGTAGGTCGGCTCGATTTGAATGTCACCGTTGCTCTTCCGCACCTTCATCAACCGCTCAATGTGCGGCAGCACGAATCGCTTGGGCGGATAATACGGATTCGGCAAATGCACCTGCACGCGGCCACGGTTCTCGTCGGTGACCAGGTCGAACCATGTGTCGCGCCCGCGCCCGGCAAACGGGGCGAAGACTTCGTGTCCCTGCTCGCGGAGCAGGTCCACAATCTTCAGCACATCCCCGTGCTCCAGTATTCTAGCCTTCATCCTGCCTCCTTTACCACGCGGACCGGGATGAGCTGCACGCCGTTCTCCGTCGTGCCGCGAATCTGCTGCTGCACCTGCCGCACGAAGTACGGCACGAACACCGCCCCGCGGCGCACTTCGGGCGTGACGCGCGCAGCCGTCACCGCCGAACCGCCCGCCGCGTGCAGGCGAATCTTCTCACCATCCCGGATGCCGAGCTGTTTGGCGTCATCCGGATTCATCTCCACAAAGCCTTCCGGGTAGTCGAGCAGCAACATGCGATACTCGCGTTTCAGAGTTTCGCTGTGCTGGATGAGCACGTTCTGATTCCAGTAGTAGAGCGAGTGGCCGAATACCAGCGTCAGCGGATAATCGGCTGGGGCTGTCACCTGAATGTCCCGGGTGATGGGCGTGAACTTGAAGCCTCCTGCCGGCAGCCCTTCGGCGAAGAGCGACCGCGTGCCGAGCGGGCGGTCTTTGGTGCAGGGCCATTGTCGGCCGTATTCAGCGGCCAGGTTGGCGTAGTTGGCCCCGCTGTAGAATGGTACCACCGTGCCGATCTCGTCCATGACATCGGCTGCCGAGTCATACTTCCAATCCGCGCCCAGGGCCCGTGCCACCTGGGTCAACTGCTGCCATGCGGGACTCGTCCCGGGCAGCGGCTCGATAACCTGCTCGGCCAGTTGAATCCGCCGCTCGGTGTTCGTGAAGGTGACTCGCTCTTCGCCGAACGCCGTGGTCGGCAGGACCACATGGGCATACCGGGCGCTCTCGGTCAGGAAGAGATGCTGCGCCACCACCAGCTCGCACTGCTGCAAGACGTTGGCCGCGTCCCCGAAGAACGCGGTGCTGACCGGGTCGTAGCGGCAGAGCCAGAGCGCCCGCACCTGGCCCTTGCCCCGATCCGCCAGCAGCGAACGCGAGGCCAAGCCCGGCTTGGCAGGCAATTGGACGCCCCAGACCGCCTCCACCTCCGCGCGCGCGCCGTCGTCGGCGATCTTCCGATATCCGGGCAGCCGGTCCGGCAACACCCCCATATCGCAGACACCTTGCAGGTTGTTATGTTCCGTCAGCGCGAAGATGCCAGCCCCTTCCTTGCCAAGCTGGCCGGTCAGCAGCGCCAGGTTCACGATGGCCTCCACCGGCGCGGCGTCCCGCGCTTCGATGCCCGTCGAATATAGTATCGCCGCCGACCGGGCGCGGGCATACGCCAGCGCCGCTGCCTCGATCTGTTCCGCCGCCACACCGCAGGATTCGGCTGCCGCCAGCAGGTCGTAATCGCGCACCCGCGCTAGAAACTCCTCGTAGCCCCGGCAATGGGCCTTGATGAACGGCAGGTTCATCAGCCCCCGATCTACGATCACCTTGGCCATCGCCCCGTAAAGCACCGGCTCCGTCCCAGGCTTGAGCTGCAAGAAGAAGTCCGCGCTCTCCGCCACGCGATGCCGCCGACTGTCAATCACCACGAGCTTCGCCCCCGCCAGCTTTGCCCGCAGCACGGCCCCCCCG
>Ga0194060_10002860_pt1 | contig 12298 bp, 8 predicted proteins | sample SepL225m_MetaG_FD_163427 | JGI IMG/M metagenome (GOLD analysis project Ga0194060, IMG submission 163427) | Anoxic zone freshwater microbial communities from boreal shield lake in IISD Experimental Lakes Area, Ontario, Canada - Sep2016-L222-5m | ecosystem: Environmental > Aquatic > Freshwater >... | reverse complement strand
GGACTGATCACCGCCGGGATCATCATGGCCAAGGCTGCTTCGATCTACGAAGGCAAGCAGGCTGTTCAGTCGCAGAGCTACGGGCCCGAAGCCCGTGGTGGCGCATCAAAGTCGGAGGTCATCATTTCTGACGGCCCCATCGACTATCCAAAAGTCACCGCGTGCGATGCGCTGCTTGCTATGACTCAGGAAGCAGCAAACAAGTATTCACACGATCTGAAAGAGGGAGGAGTCCTGTTGATAGATTCTGACCTGGTAAAAAATGTCCCACCGGGCAATTTTAAAACCGTTGCATTTCCGATCATCAACACAGCCAAAAACGATGTAGGTCGCGAAATCGTTGCCAACATCGTAGCACTTGGCGCAATGGTTGCCCTGACCGGTCAGGTAACGAGGGAAAACGCCGAAAAAGCAGTTCTTTCCAGCGTTCCGGAAGCATTTATCGAACTGAACAGAAAAGCGTTCAGCATGGGATATGAGCGAGCACTGGAAGCCAGCGCCTAGTATTCGACGTTTTATGCAGTAAAACATCAAAGGTCCGCTGCGTCAGTAGCGGGCCTTTGATGTGTGTAAATGGTGACTTCTTTTTTTGGGTTAAGTCCTGGAACGAACCATTTCAAGCCGCTGCAACTCTCGCTTAGAAGTGCCTACTTTTGGTAAAGAGGGGGTGGGTGGTCGCCTTTGACTTTAGCCTTTTTCTAACTATAGCTGATACCCACGTCCTCGCCCTGCTGAACAAAATCAAGAACCTTGCAGGATCAGACTTCTAAAATTACAGAATGTTGGTCTCGTAAAAAGTCCTTATCACCCTTCGACAAGCTCAGGGCGAACGGACTTAAATAGTCTAAGTTATTGAAAATCCGTTCGTGCTGAGCTTGTCGAAGCATGAACCGGGGCAGCGAATTTACTTACTATTGCCAAAATCTGGAAAAGACTCATTCACAATGTTGCCGAGCTTTATTGCTTAGCTTGCCCCTCTTGACATAAACCTTGCAAACTATACGGTGTCGCGATACTCCAGCCGACCCCGTCACTTACCAACTCTATGGTGCCGTCAAGGTCTGTGCGATAGACAGGAATTTTCCTGCTTGCCAGCAAATCGAGTGTGAGAGAGGATGGAAGGCCAAAACGGTTGGACGCGCCCGCCGAAATCAATGCCACTTCAGGAGCGACTTTTTCAAGAAACTCCTCTGAAGTGGAATAGCGACTGCCGTGATGTCCCACCTTTAGTGCGGTTGATTTAAGTTCATAGCCACCTGCCAGCATCTGATGCTCGGCAGAAAAACCGGCATCTGCAGTGAAGAGCATGCTGAATTTGTTAAAAGAGAGCCTGAAGACGAGTGACTCCTCGTTAACGTTCATTTCATCGGTATCAGAATCAGGCGATCTTCTCATGCCAGGCGAATACACCTTTAGTACAACCCCCTCCGACAGAGTTATAACGTCGCCTGCTGCCATTTTACATAACGGGATATGCTTTTCCGAAAGCACTTTCCTGAGATCCTCCGAATATTCAGATATCAAACCGGCATTAGTACTGCAGAATTCTCCAACTTTGAAATTTCCGGCAACGAAGGCGAGACCACCGATATGATCCGGATGGTCATGCGTAGAAATTATCCTGTCAATCTCCCCCACCCCAAGAGCTCCTAGAGCCGGTGCGAGAACCCGTTGCCCGAAATCTCGTCCGGTATCGTGCAGGTATCCGCCTCCATCCACCAGCACTGTCCGGCCATCCGGAAGCCGTATCAGCAGCGATTCAGCCTGGCCTACACTTAACATTGTTATATGCAGCCTGCCGTCAACCGCTTCTGATGGTAATACATGAATAATTATGGCGGCAACCGGCATCGCCATCGCAAGCGAGAAGCGATACTTTCTGCTGTGGATAAAGGTCATTATGCTGATGAACATGAGAAATAAAAACATATCCCATACTGTAATCCCGTGGAATCTTATTACCGGGAGATCGGCGCAAGCCATAATAATCCAGTTGGATAGCTCTACCAGTCTGGCGGAGGGATAGAGCAGGATATGGTTGTATGACGGGTTAATAAGAAGCAGCGGCAGTACAAGGAATCCGGATAGAACCGCTCCGTATCCCAGTAGTGGCACTATCAGAAAGTTTGTCAGAATCCCGTTCAGAGAAGCGACCTTGAATGTAAAGAGGACAGGAATCAGAGTAACGCATGAAGCGGCAACTGATGCAGCGACAAACTGGATGATCATGCGGCCGGCAGCAGAAGTGACGGCGGGGATCCGATCGGTCAAGGCGGGTACAATAATGATGATCCCCCATAATGACAAAAATGAGAGTTGAAAAGAGATATCAAACAGGGTAGGGGGGTTGATTGCCACCAGGAAGAAAGCGGCCAGAAGCAGAGTGTTGACAGGGTCGCTCTCTCTCTCCACATACAACGCAAATGCAAAAGCGGCCAGCATGATGACCGATCTGGCTGTTGCCGGGGCATTGCCGGTAATAAACAGGTAGAGCAGCATGGAGGGAACCGCCAGAAGCACCACCAGACGCCGGACATTGCAGCGCAGGGCCAGATGTTCGCTGCGTGTAAGTAACCATAATGATACCAGTGTGATAAATGCGGCGATAATACCGACGTGGAAGCCGGAAATTGACAGTATGTGATTTGCTCCGGCTCTGGTATAGGCATCTGCCAGTTCGCGTGGAATCCTCTTTTGATCTCCTATCAGCAGTGCGGCAAGTACCGATGAAACCTTGGCATCAGGAAGCGCCAGACGGATGGCGTCACCCAGCTTCCGTGCAGCAAGGTCGATGGAGCGCTGCCATGACTCTTCGGCTGCCGTTCTCATCAGCACAATATCCTCCTGCGATTCGACTCTGCCTATAGCAGATACCTCCTGAAAGGCAAGAAATCGCGGAAAATTGAATTCGCCCGGTAAACCTAAAAGGCGGGGAACAGATATTCGGGTCATAAAGCGAATTCTGTCACCGCGAGCAAGAGAAACCTCCCCTTCGGAAATATAGAGCATCAGATTCCCCTGAACCGGATCCGGAAGGTTGTTGCTGAAGATAATCTCAGTTTTAACGACAACGTTACTGCCGTCTGGCGATACAGAGGGGCGCGACATAACAATCCCCTCAAGAATCAGCGGAGAATCTGAAACCCTAAAACGGATTGAATCTGCTGATGGCGAGGGTGTTAACCAGGGAGAAAGGGCATAGAGACCAAAGATGAAGAAAAAGAGGGAGACGCAGATGGAAAAGATCCGGTTACCGCGAATAAATGAAGCGAGAAGCAGACAGGTGAAACCGGAGGCTACAAAAGCCGGGGAAGAGAATATGCCCTTTTGGGCTGAAAGGGTCAAGCCGACGGCCATCGACACAAATGGTATCAGAAGCGGCCATTGACTCGACATATATAAAACTATTTCCTGGTAGAGCAGACTGCCTGTACGCTTTTGAGAAATGCTCCGGCTTCATCCGCTGTGATCGGACGCTCAGCGGGCCCCTTGATTCCGGCCAGCTTGAGAAGTTCATCCGGAGATGTGCTCTTTTTCCTGAACTCCAGGGTATCGATTCCACCCATCGGAGGGAGATCTATTGTGATCATATTATCGCCAGATTCGAGGCGGTAAAGCCCCATACTTACCTTGTCTAGGTAAGGTTTCGCCTTAACTTCAAAAGAGTTCTGATTGATGCTCCCCCTGATTCTCTCTCCCATGATGTTGGCCGTAATCGTATAAAACCCGGTGTCGGCCACTACGGCAGGAATTTGAAGAGTAGCCCCTCTGTAATCGGCTCTGACCCATTCACGGGAAGTAAATTTACCAAGATATGGCGCAACGGTTTTTGCTGCTGCAGGCGGAATTTGTGCAACGTCGGCGACCGACAATGATGTAGGTGAATTATCTTTAGATTCCGGCAACTGTGAATTGAGTGAAGCCATCGCAAGATAAATTTCCGCCATGCGTCCGGCAGTTAACTCTTCTTTGAAGCGCCACCCTATGAGTGGCTGAATCGGTGCAAGATCGGCAGCGGTGAGAGCAAATGAGTCTATCGCCCCTTCCGGCGGAATGGTCACATTTATCACGAAAATCCCGGCTTTCAGCGGAATATTTTTGACCTCCATCTCCCGGAAATTACCGGAGTTGGAATCTATCCGATAATCTGTGTTATTCAGATTCCAGACAAAACCATCTCCTTTAACGACCGCCTTCATGGTGTATTCCCCCTCTAACGGCAGTAAAACCGAAAAAGCAGCGGATGTGGTATCCGAGACACCAAGTATCCACCCTTTGCCGGTAAACGGGCCAAATATGTTGAATTCTCGAACAGTAACCCGATCCGTTTTTTCATTATAGATATTCTCTGCTTCAAATCGAAATGTGCGCTTTCCCGCAAGAATCTGGAGATAATCCCGATCGGTTGGCTCTGCAGGGAGTCCGGCAGACCAGGAAAAGTTACTGAGAATAAGCTGTGCAAAATCTTTCTGAGTAAATACCGTTTTGGCGTCCCCCCCCCACACGGTGGAATTTAAAAGAAAAAAAACTGCCATGACTGCAAAAAGCCTTCTATGCATGGTGACTCCCATCTAAATTGTGAGGTAGAATGGTACTCTTTTTGCCGATTTTATAATGATTTCAGCCTAGCGCAATATATCATAAACGAAGCTACTTGAAAACATGGGAAATGAGTGATAGAAGATACAGTACAAACGTATCCGCATGCCATTATTTCTGCATGACGGTTTAACTGGAGTAGAATGATGACTACTGCGGCAGCATCTACGAAAAGACATATCCTGCTGGTTGATGACGAGGAGATGATTCGTGACCTGTTATCTTCGGCTCTCTCCCAGGAAAACTACATCTGCCACCAGGCGACCAATGTTGATGACGCATTCTCTGTAATTGAGAATCAGGCGGTTGACCTTGTAATATCTGATATCATGATGCCTGGCAGAAGCGGAGTCGAGCTGTTGCGAGATATCAAAAAAGCAGATCCGGATATTGCAGTGCTGATGATTACCGGATTATCCGATATGAATACCGCTATGGAGTGTATTCACCTGGGGGCTGATGACTTCATTACCAAGCCATTTGGAATAAATCGTGTAATACTTACGGTGAGAAACCTTATTGAGCGCCGTACTCTTGCCATTGAGAAAAAAGATTATCAGGTCAGTCTTGAGTTTAAGGTTATGGAACAGACAGAAAAGATTCGTAAAGCGATGAATGATCTCTCCCATGCCTACAACGAAACCCTGATGGCTCTGATTAAGGCGCTCGACGCGAGAGAAAAAGAGGTTGGCTCCCATTCCGAGCGGGTCATGGCCTACACGACATTTTTAGGTAAGCGTCTTGGAATAAAAGGAAGAGAGCTGGAAGAACTTGCCAGAGGTGCCCTGCTGCACGATATCGGTAAAATTGGCATTTCAGACAATATCCTGCTGAAGCAGGGGGAGCTTGATGAGGATGAGTGGATTGAAATGCGCAAGCACCCTCAGGTCGGCTATGCAATTCTTTCAGAAATCAATTTTCTGAAAGTACCCGCTGACATCATTTTAGGGCATCATGAAAGATTTGACGGCTCCGGCTATCCAAGAAAACTGAAAGGGGAGCAGATTCCTATAGGAGCCCGCATATTTGCCCTTGTTGACACTTTGGACGCCATGACTTCCAATCGCCCGTATCGTGAGGCACTCCCCTTTGATACCGTGGCGCAGGAGGTAATCAGATGCCGTGGATCACAGTTTGACCCGAAACTTTGCGACCTGTTTTTGACCATTACCAAGGAACAGTGGGAAAAGTGCGGGGGGGTTGAATTTACCTGAGATATCGCTTCTCGATTTACGGGAAAGAATCAGGAAAATGTGCTGGAGATTAGATAGGTGATCAGACCATCCAGCAGAAACACTGCAAAGAGGCTGGACATGACAGCACGGGTCGCCGCCTGAGGAATTTCGGTGCTGCTCCGCCCGACACCCAGTCCGTACCAGCAGCAGATCGACGAAACAAACAGGCCAAAGAATATACTTTTCGAAAAGAGCATGACAATTTCCTTTAAACCCAACGACGCCATAATTCCCTGAAAAAGGTGGTCAGGAGGGATATGCCATCCAACCGAGCCTATAATGAAACTGCCGATAAAAATGGAGAGTACAAAGTGGATCGTCAGAATAACCATTGAGACAGTCACTCCAAAAATTCTGGGCATTACAAGATAACTTTCTGCTGGGATACCTAACATTTCGATTGATTCAATCTCGCCATTTATCTTCATAGACCCGAGTTCGGTGGCGATCGCCGTGCCGCTTCTTGCAACTACGATAATGGCTGTCAGGAGCGGCGCCAACTCTCGCAACACTACCCAGACCAGTATTTTGCCCGTCAGAGATCCGTTATCACCAACCAGACTTTCAACCTGTGCAATCACAACTGTTCCGATAATAACCGCAATAATAACGATGATATACGTAGCTTCAAGTCCGGTAAAATAGAGCTGTCGGAGCAGTACCATCCGAATGGCCACCGTTCCCCTGGAGCAGGCACGAACAGCATTTTTGAACGCCTGCACCAGCATGCCGCTGATGTCAATCAGCATCAATATTCTTACCAGAAACACTCTTCCCAGCAGATTTATCATGAGTTTTGAATCTGCCTCAGATTTCGTACAGAGAACCATCATGGAGGAGCTCAATACCTTGAATTTCAAGGCATTCAATTTCGCTCCTTATGATGTCATAGTACTGAGGCTTCGGGTGGGTAATAAGGATACGTCCTGGCAGTTCATCAATTTTGGCCAGCTCTTCAACCAGCATGGAAGACGTCAGATGCTTCGTAATAAGAGCCAGTGACTCCATATTGTTTGGAAAGGAGACTTCAACAATCAGGGCATCAACACCGGAGCAGTGCTTCCAGATCTCTTCAGTCGGTCCGGTATCTCCGGTATAAACCAGTGTCTTCCCCCCTGATGAAACACGGAAACCGACAGCGGGGACTGAGTGGTTAACCGGAATGGCCTCAATTGAATAATCTTTTACCATGTATTTCTGATGAGCTTCGATGGTTTCGTACTTAATCACCGGATTTTCAGAAGAGGGCAACTTTGTGAAATCAGGCCAGATTACTCCGTTAAAAATGTGATCCCGCAGGGCAGATATCACCACACTGGTGCTATGCACTGTAAAACTGTGCTTTAAGTTCTTCATGATAATATTATCTGCCAAGGCCGGAATGCCACGAATATGATCAAGATGCGAGTGGGTGATGAAAATATCCCTGATTTTCCACTGTTCATCTTCGTTTAAAACTGAGCCGATGGTGCCGGCATCGAGCAGCAACTGCCCATCTAATAAAAAAGCAGGAGGACGGAAGTCTGGAAATTCAGCACCGGCACTACCAAGTATCTCTAATTTCATAAAACAGCCCCCCTGCCGCTGGCAATTACTACGCGGTTAAACTATCTGCGATATTATCAGCACTCCTGATTAAGTCAAGGAGTTGAAAGCAAAAACGGATAAAAAATAAAAACCCTCGTACGGCAGGAGACCGGAACGAGGGCTTTTGTTTGGAAGATAATCAGTTATCGGCTACCTGTAGTCAGGCATCTCGTCAAACTGCAAATATTTGTAAATCTTGTCTTTATTCGGTTCAATCTTCTCTTTGAATATCTTGAGGAATTCTGAAGGGTTTGGCAGTCTGCCGAGCAGCGCCGCTACCGCACCCAGTTCGGCGGAACCGAGATAAACTTTGGCGCCGTTGCCGATACGGTCATCAAAGTTACGTGTCGATGTAGAGTACACGGTGACTCCATCCGGAACACGCACCTGGTTCCCCATGCAGAGTGAACAGCCGGCTATTTCGATGCGGGCTCCGAACGCGCTGTATACCGAGAAGTATGCCTCATCTTTCAACTGTTGCTGATCCATACGCGTCGGCGGGCAGATCCAGGTGCGGACAGCCGGATTAAATGGCTGACCGCGCCAGATTTCGGCAGCGGCACGGAAGTGACCGATGTTGGTCATGCATGACCCGAGGAATACATCCTGAATCTCTGTACCGGCAACTGCTGAGAGCAGCTTGACATCATCCGGGTCGTTCGGGCAGGCCAGGATCGGCTCTGTAATCTCCTTCAGGTCGATTTCGATTACAGCAGCGTATTCGGCCCCCTTATCCGCCTTTAAAAGTGTCGGCTTCTTGAGCCAGCTCTCTGCATCCTTGATACGGTTTTTAAGTGTGTCGGCATCGGAATAACCATCAGCAATCATCTTCTTCATCAGAGCAACGTTGGATTTAAGATAGGTGGCCACCGATTTCTCGGAGAGCTGAATGCAGCCGGCTGCGGCGGAGCGTTCGGCTGCGGCGTCGGTAAGTTCAAACGCCTGCTCGACAGTCAGGTCAGGGAGACCTTCCATCTCCAGAATTTTACCGTTGAATACGTTAACCTTGTTCTTTTTGGGCACAGTCAGAAGACCCTGCTTGATCGCCCAATAGGGTATGGCGTTGACAGCGTCACGAAGAGTTATACCGGTATTAAGTTTCCCCTTGAACCGAACCAGAACGGATTCAGGCATATCAAGAGGCATAAAACCCATCGCACCGGCAAAGGCCACGAGACCGGAACCGGCCGGGAAGCTGATGCCGATCGGGAAGCGGGTATGGGAGTCACCGCCGGTACCGACCGTATCGGGGAGCAGGAGACGGTTCAGCCATGAGTGTATGACGCCATCACCGGGGCGAAGGGCGACGCCGCCTCGCTCTGCAGTGAAACCGGGGAGGCTCTTGTGCATCTTGACGTCAGCCGGTTTCGGATAAGCAGCGGTGTGGCAGAATGACTGCATATACATCGGAGCCTGGAACTTGAGGCATGCCAGCTCTTTAAGCTCGTCTGCTGTCATAGGCCCTGTGGTATCCTGTGAACCGACAGTAGTCATCTTCGGCTCGCAGGCTGTGTTGGGAAGGATGCCGGTTACGCCGCAGGCAACACCAACCATCTTCTGAGCCAGCGAAAATGCCTGCTTGGCCTTTGGTTTGGGATTGACCGGCAGGGTGAACACCGTTGTCGGCTCAAGCCCGAGAACTTTCCTGGCCTTGTCGGTTACTGCACGACCTATTATAAGGGGAATGCGGCCACCGGCGCGGAATTCGTCAGCCACGGTATTCGGGCTGATGGTAAATTTGGAGAGAACCTTCTTCCCCTTTTCATCGGTGATAACACCCTGTTTGGTATCAATTACGATTACGTCGCCGGTCTTCATGTCGGTCACATCAGCCTTCAGCGGGAGAGCACCCGAATCCTGAGCCGTGTTGAAGAAGATCGGAGCGATAACGCCGCCGATAATAACTCCGGCAGTTTTTTTGTTCGGCACACAGGGAATATCGTCACCAATAGCCCAGAGAACAGAGTTGCAAGCCGATTTCCTTGATGAGCCGGTGCCTACAACGTCACCCACAAAGGCGACCTGAAACCCCTCTTTACGGAACCCGGCTATGGTTGCAAGCCCATCTTTAAAGCGGGTTTTTCCCATGGCAAGTGAGTGCAGCGGGATGTCTGGACGACTCCAGGCATCGCCGGCGGGAGAAAAGTCGTCGGTGTTGATTTCGCCTTCAACCTTGTATACCTTGACCTTGATTGTTTCCGGCACTCCTTTGCGATGCGTGAACCAGTCAGCATCGGCCCAGGATTTAAGTACCTTGGCAGCGGAAGCGTTCTTGCCGGTGGTGGCAAGTTTTGCAACTTCGTCAAAGGCATCGTACACCAGCGTGATGGATGAAAGTGCGCAGGCGGCCTCTTCAGCAAGTTTTTTGTCCTTAAGAGCCGCGACCAGTGGGGCAACGTTATATCCACCTATCATGGTGCCGAGCATTCTGATGGCGGCAACCGGATCAATCAGAGAGGATTTTTTAGCACCGGAGACGATCTCGGCCAGGAATTCCGCCTTGACCTTGGCAGCCGGATCAACACCTGGGGAGACACGATCCTTGATAAGCGACAGCAGAAAAGTTTCTTTACCTTTGGGTGGTTTAACCAGCAGTTTACACAGGTCAGCGGTCTGCTCCGGGGTGAGCGGCAGTGCGGGAATACCGAGTGCGCTCCTCTCCTTCTCATGGGCTAAATAAGCTTCAATCATCACTGTTCCTCCTTCGTGGGATATTGTGGGGTGTAAGCGGCTACTGTGGCTTGTAAGAAAAGTTGCTACTGTATACATTTTTAGCGGTGAGCTGTCAATTGAAGATTTCCCGCAATATCAGGCAGGTGTCCGGTTGTTTGCGAACGGTGCGAATTAATCCGAATTATTGCCTGTACAGAAGATGCTGATTATAGTATCTCTGTGCGAGCGTCTGTTAACCTCCCATTTTCTCTCCTTGAGGGATATCAAATGGAATACCTGATTGCACTGATTGCCTGGATAGTTATGCTGGCAGTTGTCTATGCTCACTGCTGGTGTGTGTCGGCTCTTTTTTCCTATCGCTTCCCTGCAATATGGGGGATCGCCTGGTTTTTTCCACTCGTGCTGCTCCCTCTGTTGGGTCCGATAATATTTTTAGCAGCAACCCGTCGCTTTCGCGAATTGAACCGCCCCTCCAGAAAACGTGAAATTATCTGCTTCATTGCCATATTTATTCTATTTTCGGCTTCTGTCGGATACATCGCTGTCAAACAGTATAACCATTTCAGCAGGCGTTCAGCCGACGCGGAGGCTACGGGCGATATGACGAGAGCCCGCGCTCTTATCTGGGCTCATATCGAAAAAACCGGCCAGCTCCCTGATGATCTGGACGAAATAGGATTCCTGCCGACAAAGCCTGTAATCCACGTCATTTATAAAAAGGTCGGAGACGACAGTTTTGAGCTTAAAGCGTGGCATGACAGGGGGGAGAGGGAGATGCGGACATCAAGTGCTGGCAATGATATAGAGCGTCTGCCGAGAGAGGGGCTGCGCTGACATGGGCAACATGGGAACCGGGGCGTTGGGCGAGGAGATCGCCTATAATTTCCTTATCGCTGGCGGTTATAAAATCCTGGAGCGCAATTTTCGCTGCAAGGGGGGGGAAGTTGACATCATCGCCCGCGATCCGGGTGACAGAAGCCTGGTCTTTATTGAAGTAAAAGCCCGCCGTACCCTGGCTTACGGTGTGCCGCAACTGGCGGTGACACCGTTTAAACAGCGACAGATTTCAAAGGCCGCACTTACATGGATATTAAAGAACCGCCAAAATGACCAGATTGCCCGTTTTGATGTAATCGCCATACTGCTTGGCGAGGGGGGATTGCATAGAGTTGAGCATATTTTGAGTGCCTTTGATCTGGCATACCTGTAAGCAAAAACCCGATTCGTTCTGATCTTCCGCTCAAGGTTCGACAAGCTCACCACGTTCGAGTCCGCTTGCCCCCATAACCAGCCCTACCACCCCTTTGACAACACCTCCCGCATACTCACTCTGTTCAAAACAGAAGCGCAACTCTCCCAGTCGGCGTCTTCGACTTTGCTGTATTTCATATCAAACGGATTCCGGGTAACGGAAGTCCTGTCGATAAGCTGCCGGGCTACCGCTTCGTCGTTCAGGGCAACCTGCACCCATACATCTTCCAGCGTATCCGGTATCTGACCGAAGAGTCCGTGAATCGCTTCAAGTCTGTCTGCCAGCACCCGATGCACCCGATCCTCCACCGAATCACGGTAGCGCAGGTTGGCTATCCATATTTCGCTCTGTGCCTGGCCGATACGCTGGATTCTTCCCTTGCGCTGTTCAAGTCTGGTCGGGTTCCAGGGGAGATCGATGTTTATCAGGGTGCCAAGTCGCTGCAGGTTCAACCCTTCCGAAGCGGCGTCGGTGCCGAGCAGCAGCTTCAGCTCACCGGAGCGCACACGTTCTTTGAGAGCATTCCTGTCACAACGCTGAAACCTGCCGTCACGCCAGAAACCGGAGCGATTGCTTCCGGCATACAGCCCGATCTCCATTCCGGCGAACTCTACCCGGCGAGAGAGTTCGTCGCCAACCCAGCGGACAGTGTCGTAATACTGTGAGAAGAGGATGCAGCCCAGATCAAGCCACCCCTTGACTCCGTTCGATTGACTGCCCAACAGATAACCGATCACCGCTTCCAGCTTAGGATCGTTGCTGCCGCCCTGCCGGAGCAGCGCCAGACAGCGGCGCAGTGACGCCAATTCCGCCTCGCCAAAGTTTTTAAAGACAGTGGCAGCTTGAGATGGTCTCCCTGTTTGCGCTGTTTCATCAGATTCGGAATCCTCAAGATCGTCATCATCCTCATCATCAGGCAGATCCGGCTCTTCCCCGAGCAGTTTGGTAATGG
>Ga0194060_10002859_pt1 | contig 12299 bp, 10 predicted proteins | sample SepL225m_MetaG_FD_163427 | JGI IMG/M metagenome (GOLD analysis project Ga0194060, IMG submission 163427) | Anoxic zone freshwater microbial communities from boreal shield lake in IISD Experimental Lakes Area, Ontario, Canada - Sep2016-L222-5m | ecosystem: Environmental > Aquatic > Freshwater >... | reverse complement strand
GTGAGCATCATGCCCAGCGTCGTTTTTCCCGATCCCGACTCACCCACCACGCCCAGCGTACGCCCCTTGTGCAACTGGAATTCCGCATGCTTGACTGCCTGAAAAACGCTGTGACCGAACAGCCCCATTTTTAGCCGATAGTCCTTGCGTAAACCGGTGACCTTGATCAGGGGTTCGTCGCTGGCCGGGGCACTGAATCTTTGCTCCGTGGCGAGGGGAAGGTTGTTTACAAAGTCGTCAATCACCGGCAAACGCCGGGGCCGAGCATCGAGCCGGGGGCGGCATGCCATCAATGCCTGGGTATAGGCGTGCTGCGGACGGTGGAAGATGGCTTCCACTTCGCCGGTCTCTTTCACTACCCCGTGGCGCATGACGACCACGCGGTCCGCTATCTCACCCACCAGTCCAAGGTCATGGCTGATGAACAGCACGCTCATCTTTTGACGTTGCTGCAGCCTGGCAATCAGGTCGGTGATCTGGCGCTGCACCGTCACATCGAGCGCCGTGGTGGGCTCGTCGGCGATCAACAGCCGTGGCTCACATGCAATGGCGATGGCAATCATCACCCGCTGCTGCTGTCCGCCCGATAGTTCATGCGGGTAGGACCTGAGGCGCTCCCTGGGATTGGGGATGCCCACCAAGGTCATCAGTTCCAGCGCGCGATCGAGCGCCGAGCGGGAGCTAAGGCGCATGTGGATGCGCAGTACTTCTGCGATCTGCTCCCCCACAGTGAATACCGGATTGAGCGAGCTCATGGGCTCCTGAAATACCACCGAGATGTCTTTGCCCCGCAGGCGGCGCAAGTCTTGCATCGGCGCGGTCAGCAGGTTGCTTCCGTTAAACATCACTTTGCTGTCGGCGCCGACGACTGCGTTTTCGGGCAGCAGGCGCACGATGCTCATGGCGCTCACGCTTTTGCCGCTGCCGGACTCACCCACCAGGGCCACAGTCGTGTTCTCGGGGATGTCGAAACTGACCCCCTTCACCGCCTGGACACTCTGGTGCTTGCCCATGCGAAAGGATACCTGCAAGTCTTGTACGCGGATGAGGCTGCTCATAGGTTTTTGAGTTTCGGGTCGAGCGCATCGCGCAAAGCATCGGTAAGCAACGCGAAGGCGGTTACAAAGGTAGCCATGAACCCGGTAGCCGCCACCAACTGCCACCACTTACCCAGCACCAGTTCCACCTGAGCCTCGGACAACATGGTGCCCCAGCTCACCATGTCCACCGGCACCCCCAGCCCCAGGAACGACAGAATGACTTCCGACTTGATAAAACTCACCACATGCAGGCTTAGCTGCACCAGCACCACATGGCTCACATTGGGCAGGATGTGCACAAACATGCGCGACAGGTGCGACGCACCAATCGCCTCAGCCGCACGTACGTACTCGCGCGAGCGGTGCTTCATGTACTCGGCACGCACCAGGCGGTAGATGCCGGTCCACCCCACCACGCTCAGGATGATGACCACGGTCCAGATGCCGTTGCCCAGGCTGCCTGCCAATGGACCCGACTTAAGCACTGCAGCCAGCGCAAACACCAGCAGAATGTAGGGAATGGCGGTGAACACGTTGTAGATCCACTCCAGCACGTCACCCACCTTGCCACCGAAATAGCCCCCCACCGCACCGAGCACCGTTCCAATGAGGGTCGCAAACAAAGCAGCCACCAGACCCACGGCAATGGACACCTGTGCACCCTTGACGGCTTTGGACAGAACGTCTCGTCCCAAACGATCCCCGCCAAAAGGCAGGGTATCCGTCTTCACCGTGTCACTGGTCGTAAATTTTGCGGCGCGCTCGGCCCACTCCTTGTAGCGTGGTGCCAGCGGATCAATGGCCGACAGGTCAACCATCGCACCGGTGGGGGCATCCACCACGGCGGTCTGCGAACCGTCGGCGATGGCACCCACAAAATGTGGTGGCGCGTACGGTTTACCCACTTCACGCTGCCAGTCTCCAGCCACCCACCCCAATTGCGCCAGCAGTACCAACCCGACAAAGAAAACCGTGATCGCCAACGCAATCATGCCCACGCGGTCGGTGCGCAACCGCATCCACGCCTGCGCCCATACGCCCGGCGAGCGGGGAATTTGTTGCAACAAGGCGGCGTTCATTGCAGCGTCACCCGTGGGTCCACAAACTTGTACAAAACATCTGTTGCCAGGTTGATCACCATGGTCAGGCTGGCCAGGTACACGGTGGCGGCCTGGATTACGGGATAGTCACTGCGGTTCACCGCCAGCAGCACCTCGCGCCCAAGTCCCGGAATCGAGAAGAACACCTCGATCAGGAACGAACCAATGAACACTCCCGGCAACTGGGTTGCCACGTTGGTCAGAATCGGGATCATGGCGTTGCGCAGCACGTGCTTGAAGAGAATGATGTTTTCGCCAACTCCCTTGGCACGGGCAGTGCGCACATAGTCGTGGTTGATCTCATCCAGAAAGAAGCTTCGGTACAGACGGGTATTGGGCGCCAGACTCACCAGCACGGCCAGAAACACGGGTAAGGGCGCATACACGACCAGGTTCTTCCAAAGGCTGTTGCTCCAGCCTTGCACCGCAAACCATCCCAACTGAAAACCAAACAGGTACTGGCCGACAATGATGTAGACCAGAAAACTGACAGACAGGGCCACGGTGGTCACCACCATGATGACCCGGTCCGTCAGGCTACCGCGCACATAAGCCACCGCCAGCCCGGCCACGATTGCCAGCGCCACTTCGAGCACCAGAATCGGAACCATGATGGTCAGTGTGGCCGGTAACCGGGTCGCAAACAGCGCGGCAATCGATTCGTTGGTGGCCCAACTGTTGCCCCAGTTAAAGGTGAAGATGTTCTGCACAAAGAGCCAAAGCTGCTCTGCAACTGGTCGATCCAGACCCAATTGCGTGCGGATGGACGCAATCTGTTGCGGCGTTGCCGACAAGCCGGCCAGAAGTTCGGCCGGGTCGCCACCAAAGTACTTGAAGAGAAAAAATACCAGCAGAATCACCCCACCCAGTGTCGGAATCATTTGCCAAACCCGTCGAAGCAAGTAGGAAGCCATGGCGGTAAGAAGTATCGTTTGTAACTAGGGTGAAATGCCAATGCACACAACGTGCAGGCACATTATGCTTAGGGGCAGCCGTGCGCGCATCGGTGTTTACAAGGGGATCTATGCAATGGTTTAAACGGGCCTGTGGGATGACCGCAGCCGCTATCCTGCTGTGGAGCGCGCCACTCACCGCGGCCAACGCGCAGAGCCTGAGTACGACCGGTAGTGCTGAGAAAGTGCTTCGTTACGCCTTTCCGGTGGCCGAGACGGGTTTCGATCCGGTGCAGCTCAGTGATCTGTATTCGATTTCACTGGTAGCGAACATCTTCGAATCCTTGTACGAATACGACTACTTGGCGCGCCCTTTCAAAATGCGCCCGCTGCTGGCAACTGCCATGCCCGAAGTTTCCAATAACTTCAGGACCTGGACCGTTCGCCTGCGTCAGGGCATCGTGTTCGCCAACGACGAGGCCTTTGGTGGCAAGAAGCGCGAGTTGACAGCCTCCGATGTGGTGTACACCTACAAGCGCCACTACGACCCCAAGAACAAGAGCCAGAACCTGTATCTGCTGGAGAACGATCAGCTTCTGGGATTATCCGAGCTCAAAGCAAATGCAGACAAGCCCGGCGGCACGTTTGACTATGAGCGACCCGTCGAAGGCATCCGCGCGTTGGACCGTTATACGGTTCAGTTTAATCTCGCGCAACCCAGCCCCCGCTTTTTGTATCGTTTGTCTTCCGCAGGAACGTTTGGCATTGTCGCGCGCGAGGTGGTCGAAAAATACGGCGACAAAATCATGGAGCACCCGGTGGGCACCGGTCCGTTTCAGCTGGACCAGTGGAAGCGTTCTTCCAAGATCACCTTCGTGAAAAACCCCAATTTCCGGGAACAGCACTACGAAGCCGAGCCGCCGGCCGATGACCCCCGTTCGCAGGCCATTTACCAGACCCTTAAGGGCAGGCGCCTGCCACTGATTGACCGGGTTGAGGTGTCCATCATTGAGGAGGCGCAGCCGCGCTGGTTGTCGTTTCTGGGCAATGAGTTTGACCTGATGGAGCGCCTGCCCAACACCTTTGCCTACCAGGTCATCCCCAACAACCAGCTGGCCCCGAATCTGGTCAAGCGCGGGATCACCATGGACCGTTCACCGCTGCTGTCGGTCGCACACACCTACTTTGGGATGGAGAACCCGATTGTGGGTGGCTATTCCCCCGACAAGGTAGCCCTGCGTCGCGCGATCGGACTGGCCTACAACTCGGACGAGGAAGTGCGCCTGGCGCGCAAGAACCAGGCAGTGCTGTCCCAAGGTCCGATGACGCCAATGGCCTATGGCTACGACCCCCAGTTCAAGTCCGAGATGGGCGAATTCAGTCGAGCGCGCGCCATGGCACTGCTGGACATGTATGGCTACGTGGACAAGAACGGCGACGGTTGGCGCGACATGCCCGATGGCAGCCCGCTGGTGCTGGAGTACGCTACGTCGCCCGATGCATCTTCACGCGAGCTCAATGAGTTGTGGAAGAAAAACATGAATGCCGTCAAGATCAAGATTGAATTCAGGGTCGCCAAGTGGCCAGAGCATTTAAAGGCATCACGCACTGGCAAGCTGATGATGTGGGGCCTGGGCTGGGTGGCGACCGACCCCGACGGAGAAACCTTTTTGCAGTTGGCCAATGGTCCGGCAAAGGGGGGCGCCAATCATTCGCGCTTTGACTTGCCGGAATTCAACCGTCTGTTCAATCTGCAAAAGCTGCTGCCGGACGGACCTGAGCGCTTTGTCGCCATGCAGGAGGCATCCAAACTCATGATCGCCTACATGCCCTACAAGATCAACGCACACCCTATCGCCACGGACTTGATGCATCCTTGGGTGGTGGGCTACCGCCGCCACGCCACCCTGCGCGGCACCTGGAAATTTATTGACATTGACCTGAGCAGGCTTCCAAAGTCCTGACCATGACACCTTGTGCACTGCGCTCTTGCGGCTTGGAGTAATCTCGCGCCTTCTGATTGGAGAAATTTCATGCAATACCGTCGTTTGGGCCGCAGCGGCCTGCAGGTCAGCGAGTTGTCGCTGGGTTCGTGGGTAACGTACCACAATCAGGTAAACACCAAAGCGGCTACCGAGTTGCTGGCTGCCGCCTTCGACGCGGGCATCAACTTCTTTGACAATGCCGAGGTCTATGCTCTGGGCCAGAGCGAAATCGTGATGGGTGAAGCCTTCAAAGCATTGAACTGGCCGCGGCTGAGCTACGCCGTATCCACCAAATTTTTCTGGGGGTTGGCACGCACCGGCAACACGGTGAACCAGCGCGACACCCTCAATCGCAAATACCTGATGCAAGCCATCGATGGCTCGTTGCAGCGCATGCAACTCGATTTCATTGACCTGATTTACTGCCACCGCCCCGACCCGCGCACGCCGATCGAGGAAACCGTCTGGGCCATGAGCGACATCATCACACAGGGCAAGGCACTGTACTGGGGCACCAGCGAGTGGAGCGCAGCCGATATCCGCGCCGCCTACGACATTGCCGAGCGCCACCACTTGCACAAGCCGGTGATGGAGCAGCCGCAGTACCACCTGTTTCACCGGCAACGTGTGGAAGTGGAATACGCTCGCCTGTACGAGGACATCGGACTGGGTCTGACCACCTGGAGCCCTCTGGCATCGGGTCTGTTGACCGGAAAATACCGCAATGGTGTACCCCAGGACAGCCGCGGTGCTGTCAAAGGCATGGATTTTCTGCTGGCCGGTCTGACCGACCCGCAGAAGAATGAGGCCGTCACCAAACTGGTGGACATCGCCACGGAGTTGGGCGGCAATGTAGCTCAACTTGCCATCGCCTGGGCCAACCGCAACCCGCGGGTAAGCACGGTGATCCTGGGAGCGAGCAAACTTAGCCAGTTGCAGGACAATCTGGGCGCCCTGGCGCTTGGCCAGAAGCTCACACCCGCGGTGCTGCAACGTATCGACGAAATTGCCAAACCACTCGCTGCATAAAACCCCCTTCAAACTAACCTCAGACTTCGCATGTTTCGCTCAAACTATCTGGACTACGCCGCGCTCATGGCGCAACTCGGCACCTGGGCACAACAGCATCCTGAGTTCGTTCGACTGTCGGTGCTGGGCAAGTCGGCCGAGGGCCGGGACATCCCCCTGCTGACGCTGGGATGCAACCCGGATACGCTGCGACCGGCAGTGTGGGTGGACGGCAATATGCATGCCTCCGAAGTGTGTGGCTGCAGTGTGGCTCTGGCCATCGCCGAAGACATCATCAGTCTGCATTTGGGACAGGCCAGCGGAGGTGCCAAGACGCTGCCACCCCACATGGCGCAGGCACTCACCGGAACGCTGTTCTACATTGTTCCGCGCATGTCACCGGACGGCGCAGAAGCAATCCTCAAAACCGGGCGTTATGTGCGCTCCAGCATGCAGAACACGCGCGTGAACAAGGGGCACGCATTCTGGCAGGCCCAGGACATCAATGGCGACGGCATGGCTGGCTATATGCGCCAGCAGGACTCCAACGGCGATCTGATCGAACTGCGCGATGAGCACAACGTCCCGCTGGATCCACCCGTCATGACAGCGCGCATGCCCGAGGACGCCGGTCCTTTCTACAAGATGTACCCCGAAGGGGTGATTGCCAATTTTGACGGGCGGCGCATTCCTGACCCCTACTTTCTGTCGGACAATCAGTACGACTTCAACCGCAACTTTCCCTACTCCTGGGCACCCGAGCAGGAGCAGGCCGGGGCGGGCGACTTCCCCGGCAGCGCCCCCGAGACCCGCGCGGTGATGGAGTTCGCCACAACCCATCCCAACATCTTTACCTGGCTCAATTTGCACACGTTTGGTGGTGTGCTGATCCGCCCCCTGGGCGACAAGCCCGACAGCAAGATGGACCCCACCGACCGTGCCATCTTTGAGCAGGTGGAAGCCTGGATGACCGAGCACACAGGCTACGCTACCGTCAGCGGTTTCCATGAGTTTCTGTATGAGCCCGACAAGCCCTTGCACGGCGACCTGTCTGACTATGCCTACCACCAGCGCGGAGCGTTAAGTTATGTGGTCGAGTTGTGGGACCTGTTCACCCAACTGGGAATAGAACGCAAGAAACCCTTTATTGACCATTACCAGAAGTTTGAGCGCAAGGATGTTTTCGCGCTGGCCAGATTCGACCGTGAACACAATGCTTCGCGCATCTTCAAACGCTGGCAGAAGGTACCCCATCCGCAACTGGGCGAAGTCGAAGTAAACGGTTACGACCCTCGCATCGGCATCTCCAACCCTCCCCTGGAGCGACTGGCACACACCTGCGAAACGCAGAGTGCCGCATTCTTGCGGGTGGCTGCGTTGACTCCTAACCTGGTGGTTGAAGTTGTTTCCCAGGAAAAGGTGGATGCCAGGTTGACACGCGTCGAAGTACGCGTCGCCAATACCGGTTACCTGGGAAGCTATGGGCTGGCGTCTGCAAAGGCGATGCCTCACACCGAACCGCTGCGCATGACTTCAGTAGGTGCTGGGGTCAAGGTTATTGCTCCTCAACAAGCCGTGATCGAGATCGGTCACCTGGACGGTTGGGGCGCCGGCAAATACGGTGGCACCAGCATCTTCATGCCCTGGACGCGCGGCAATGCCCATGAACGCTTTGTAACGCTCGTCGTAGAAGGTACGGGCACGCTGCTGGTGAAGGTGGGTAGTTGCCGCATGGGCGACCGCGAAATCACGATCAGACTGGCAGCCGAAGGTTACGCGAAGTGACACTATGCAACCCGTTTTCGATCCGGGTTTACTGGGAAGATACCGATGCCGGTGGGGTTGTTTTTTATGCAAACTATCTGAAATATTTTGAGCGTGCAAGGACTGAATGGTTGCGCTCTTTGGGCGTAGAGCAACGCACGCTGCAGATGGAGACGAAAACCATTTTTGTGGTTGCAGACGTTCAGGTGCGCTACCTTGCACCAGCCCGACTCGACGACGTCCTCACCGTCACGGTCAATGTCTTGCGCCAGGGAAGTGCGTCGCTTCTACTAGAACAACAGGCGTGGTGCGATATCTCCCTGCTGGCAGAGGGACGTGTGCGGGTAGGCTGCGTTGACGCAAGTAACTTGCGACCCAGTCGCATACCGGAATACGTCAGAAAACTGCTGACTCCGGCATCTCTACCATGATGTACCGGGCACTCGCGCTGGCGTTAGGTCTGCAACTTGTCGCGTGCGCTGCGGGCCCGTCTTCGGATGAGGCAGACGACACCGGTGTAGCAGCAAACGCCTGGACGCTCGCCCCGCTGTGGAAGGAGTTGCCTGCGCCTACAGTCCCGTTATGGGAGCATTACCGTCTCCCAGGAAAACCGGCAACGTCCTTTCGATATCGGCGCAAAGATGGACGCGATGCGATGGAAGTGAAGGCGGTTGCTTCGGCCAGCGCATTGCGCCAAAAAGTACATATTGCGCCGTCTGAGCTCAGGCACATCAAATTCTCCTGGAAAGTTCCTGCCTTGATCGCAGAAGCGGACATGGCCATGCGCGACACCGATGATTCGCCGGTACGTGTTGTGCTGGCTTTTGAAGGGGACCGATCCCTCTTCTCCAGCAAGAACACCATGCTCTCGGAATTGTTGAATGCGCTTACAGGAGAACCACTACCCTACGCAACCCTCATGTACGTCTGGTGTAACACACGGGCACCCGATTCGATCATCATCAACCCGCGTACCGACCGCATTCGCAAACTGGTAGTCGCTTCCGGCGGTGCCCAACTGAACCAATGGCTCGAATACCAGCGCGACATACGCACAGACTTTGAAAGGGCATTTGGCGAGCCCCCCGGGGCCCTTATTGGAATCGGCATTATGTCGGATACCGACAACACAAAATCCACCGCACAGGCTTGGTACGGACCCGTTTCACTGACATCGGCAGCGGGATCGGCGGGCAGCGGCAACACCGGGCAATAGAAACACCATGGAACTACTACTCGACCCCCAGATCTGGATTGCGTTTGCGATGCTGACCTCCCTGGAGATCGTTCTTGGAATTGACAACATCATTTTTATTTCCATTCTGGTCGGCCGACTTCCCGTTGAAGTGCGCGACCAGGCGCGCAGGCTCGGGTTGGGGTTTGCCATGGTGTCGCGCCTGCTCCTGCTATTGACCCTGAGCTGGGTGATGGGGTTGACTGCGGAGCTGTTCAGCGTCGCGGGCAAGGGCTTCAGCGGACGCGATTTGGTTCTGCTCTGCGGCGGACTGTTTTTGCTCTACAAAGCTTCTCACGAAATTTTTGTCGAGGTGGAAGCCCGTGAAGACCAGGCTCGCGCGCAAATCGACCCGGAGGCCGCGAAAGCGGCCGGAACCCGACTTTTCTGGGCCACCATAGGACAGATTGCCATCATTGATATCGTGTTCTCGCTGGACTCGGTGATCACCGCAGTTGGCATGGTCGACCGGATTGGAGTGATGATTGCCGCGGTTATTGCGTCGGTCGGTGTAATGCTGTTGGCGGCCAAGCCGATTGGCGAATTTGTCGACCACCATCCCTCCATCAAGGTGCTGGCGCTGGCGTTTCTGGTGATGGTGGGTATGGCTCTGACGGCCGAAGCCTTTGACCAGCACATCCCAAAAGGCTATATCTATGCGGCCATGGCATTCTCGCTCGGCGTGGAGGCACTGAACATTCGTGCCCGCAGCAAGCGCAAACCAAGCCACCCTTGATTCAATGGGGCATCAGCCTGGAGATGTAATCTGCCACCGCCTCGATATCGTCGCTGCCATAGGCGCCAATGGCCTTCACCATGTCCGGGTTGGCGTTGCCGCGCTTGCCGTCACGGATAAGCACCATTTCACGGATCAGGTACTGGTAGTGTTGTCCGGCAATCAGCGGCATAAATTTCCTGGAATCCCCCTCGCCCCGATTGCCGTGGCACACGACGCAATCCGTGCCATAAAGTTTCCCGCCCCGGTCCAATGCGCGCCCTGGGCCCCTTGCTTCGGGCAAGCTCCTCGCTGGCAAAGACTGTAAATACGCAGCGATGTCCGCAATCTCCTGCGTTGTCAGCACGTGCTCATCGGAAAAGGGAGCCATCGTGGGATTGACACGTTTGCCGGCGCGAATGTCCGCAATTTGCTCGACCAGTACGGTGGCATGCTGTCCTGCCAAACGCGGATACAGGCCGCTGGGACTACCTACCGCGCCGCGGCGATGGCAACCCTGGCAGGGTTGAAACGCTTCTGCACCACGGGTGACATCCCCCTTGAGCTGCAGGGCTTCGAGTTTTTCTCCCCTCAACTCGTTCCACACCTGGATCTTGATATCACCGGTCGCAGGTGTGGAACTCTGTGCCAGTCCAAACAGTGGCCAGCACAAACAAAGACACATAGCCTTGACGAAAAAATTCACTTTGATTCCCTTCACGATGAGTTCCCTCTACTGTGCAGCCAAGAATTCGGCAACCGCCTTGATTTCTTCTTCACTCATCCTTTTCGCCACCTCGCGCATGAACTTGGCGCTGGGATAAGTGTGCACGTCGTTGCGGAACTTCTGCATTTGATCCATCAGGTACTGCCGATGCTGACCGGCCAGGTGCGGGAACCTTTTGCTGCCTGAACCGTCCTCTTCGTGACACCCCGCGCACGCTGGCAAGCCGCGAGGCTCGTCTCCCTCCAGAAAAATTTTCTTCCCAACGGCAGCCAATGCGGCATCCTGCACCGGTTCGGAGGTTGACTTTTGTTTTCCAAAGTACGCCGCAATGGCTTTCATGTCGGCCGAATCGATGGTCGGGGCAATGGCTCCCATGATGTCGCTCTTTCTTTTTCCCGCACTGAAGTCCTTCAACTCACGCAGCAAATACTCTGGATTGCTCCCTGCAAGTTTCGGAATGGTGGGGATGGTGCTGTTGCCATCGACTCCGTGGCAAGCAGCGCACACCTGCGAAACCATAGCAGGCACTGCTGGCACCTCATCGGCCATGGCACCGCCGTAAAACAATATGCCCAGCAAGAGCGCATTGACATTGGGCATCCCCACATTTCGTACCATGCTGAAGACTCCTCTCGTGCTCCAAAGATCTCACACTGTAATGGGCAGATTGCCGATCAGCTGTCCACTGAACTCAAGCTGACACCGAGGCTCGGGCCGAGCAGATCAACGCGGCCACCTTTTCTGCAATCATAATAGTTGGCGCGTTGGTATTGCCGCTAACCACTCTGGGCATAATGGACGCGTCCACCACACGCAAACCCTGAATGCCGTGCACGCGCAGTGCATGGTCGACCACATCCATAGAACCTTTTCCCATGCGGCACGTTCCGACCGGGTGGTAGGCCGTATCGGCATTTTCCCGGATGAAATGCTCCACGTGCATATCGCTGACGGCTTGTGCCGAGTGGGCAGCCTCCTTGCCGCCCAGCGCCGCCAGCGCCGGTTGCTGCAGCAGGGTGCGCATCAGCCGAAACCCCCGCATCAGACGCTCCACGTCGTCGCGCTCGCCCAGAAAATTGGGGTCGACCACGGGGGGAGCAAAGGGGTCTTTGCTGGAGAGCGTCAGACTCCCGCGGCTCACCGGACGCAGCAGGCACACACTGCAGGAGTAACCGTGTCCCCACACGCTGGTGCGTCCATGGTTGGCCAATTTCACAATGGCAAAGTGAAGCTGCAGATCGGGCGTACGCTCACCTGGTTGGCTTTTGACAAAGCCTCCCGCCTCGGCAAAGTTGGTGGTCAGCATGCCGGTACGCTTCTTGCGCCATTCAAGGAGGCCTTGCACGGCACGGACCGCCCCGGGCAGCGACACGCCAAAGGTCTCGGTCAATGCGGGCGCGTCGACCATCTGCACGACGTCGATATGGTCATGCAGGTTTTGTCCCACGCCAGGCAGGTCGTGCACGGTGGCAATGCCCTTCTCCACCAGATGTCGGTGCGGCCCAATGCCAGAGAGCATAAGGATCTGTGGCGACTGCAGGGCACCCGCACACAGCAGCACTTCGCCTGCAGCATGCAACTGTTTGACAGCACCTTCGTGTACGAATTCCACCCCCATCGCGCGTTTGTGCTGCAGCAGAATGCGCGTGGTATGGGCGCCCGAAAAAACTTTCAGATTGGTTCGGTGCAAGCTCGGGGTGAGGTAGGCCTTGGCGGCACTGGAGCGCTCGCCACTTTGTTGCGTCACCTGATAGCGGCCCACTCCTTCCTGGCCAGCCCCATTGAAGTCGGGGTTGACCCGATAGCCCGCTTGTTGTCCCGCCTCCACAAACA
>Ga0194060_10002858_pt1 | contig 12300 bp, 10 predicted proteins | sample SepL225m_MetaG_FD_163427 | JGI IMG/M metagenome (GOLD analysis project Ga0194060, IMG submission 163427) | Anoxic zone freshwater microbial communities from boreal shield lake in IISD Experimental Lakes Area, Ontario, Canada - Sep2016-L222-5m | ecosystem: Environmental > Aquatic > Freshwater >... | reverse complement strand
ATGTAAATTCCTATCAATGAATATACTGATTTTAAACCTAAATCTAATGCCAAGGGAGGACCTTCATTAATCTTAGGTTCAAATATTTAACGCAACAATTTAACTTAGTTAAACTGTTGCGTTAAATATTTGAACCTAAGTTATTAATTAACTTAATTTGACTTTGACTTTTTTATGATATATTTAATTTTTACTTTAAATAAAGACTATGAATAAAATTATGTACATCATTGCGCTGTTTTTGCTAACCTTTAGCAGCGCCCAAGCCCAAAACACTACCGTTTCGGGTAAGGTTAGCGATTCTAAAGGAGCACCCTTGGAAGGTGTTACCATTAAGGAAAAAGGAACCAATAATGGAACCAAAGCCGATGCGAATGGTGCGTTTAAAATTGTTGTGAAACAAAAAGCAGTACTTCAATTTTCGTCAATAGGATTTGCCACAAAAGAAGTGAGTGCTGCAAATGCTTCTAACGTATTTCTAACCGAATCTGTAGACGCCTTATCTGAAGTAGTTGTTACAGCACTAGGTGTAAAAAGAGAAAAGAAAGCATTGGGTTACTCTATTCAAGAAGTAAAAGGCGAAAACTTAACGATTGCAAAATCGGTTGACGTGAGTTCCTCTTTAGTAGGTAAAGTAGCAGGTGTTAAATTAATTGGATCACCAAGTTCTACTTTTGACAATGCAGACATTCTTATTAGAGGTGTAACTGGACTTGGCTTAGCTGCTCCCATATTTGTAGTGGATGGTACAATTACCAATCAGTCTGCTGTAATTATGGATAACATTGAAAATATTTCTGTGTTAAAAGGACCTGCTGCCACTGCACTTTATGGTCAACGCGCTGCTAATGGTGCGGTTGTAATTTCAACAAAAAAAGGAGCTAGAAAAAAATATACAAGTGTTGATGTAAACCTTGGAACAACATTTGAACAAATCGCATTGATACCTACATATCAAAATAGCTATGCGGGCGGAAACGCTTCTAGTGCTTCAGTTCCAGGCACCACCTACGATGCACAGGGCGCCCCAATTTTTAAATACAATGCGGCTATTCACCCTGCATCTTGGGCTTCATTTAATGGACAAAAAATGCTTGACTATGGGGTAGATGAAAGTTGGGGACCAAAATTAGATGGTTCTCAATATCGTCCTTATTGGAGCTGGTTTCCAGGAGATGAATTTGGTCAAACAACAGCACTTGTTCCTCAGCCGAATAACGTAAGGGACTTTTTTAAAACTGGTATCAACTCGAATAATTCAATTGCTTTAACCAATGGTTCTGAAAACCATAATTTTAGATTTTCATATCAAAATCAAAATAGAACTTTAGTGATTCCTAATGCTTCTAGAGACCAACATCAGTTTGGATTAAATGGTTCTTATGATATTGGATCTCGTTTTACAATTTCTAATGACATCACATATACAACCTCGAAAACAAAAGGACAGCCTAATGAAGGTTACTTAACTGATGGTACCAACATTACGCAAAACTTTAACCAGTGGTTTCAAAGACAATTGGATATTAAGCGTATGAGAAATTATCGTGAAGCAGATGGATCTTTAAACAGTTGGAATATTGGTAACCCTAATTCTACTGGCAACTTAAAAACTTTGTTAACGCCAGCTTATTGGGATAACCCTTATTTTATTGCTTATGAAGATTATAATACCAATAAAAACAGCAGATTGGTTGGTAACATTGGGTTAAATGCAAAAATTAATAGTCATATTAATGTACAGTCTAATGTAAGAATTAATACATATACCAACGAAACAGAACAACGTATGGCTGCTGGTGGTTGTGAGATTAATTCTTATGGTTTGTCTCAAAACCAATACAGTGAGTTGAACTACGAAACCAATATGATTTATAAAAATAAATTTGGTGCCTTTTCTGTAGATGGTTTAGTGGGTGGAAACGCTCGTAGTAACTATTACTCTCAGTTGACTATGGCAACATCGGGTGGCTTAAGTTCTGTAGATTATTTTGACATTGCTGCTTCTGTTTCTAGACCTACTGTTTCTCGATCTTATGACAAGAAAAAAGTAAACAGCGTTTATGGAAAAGCTTCATTAGGTTGGAAAGAAATGTTATTTGTTGATGGAACATTAAGAAACGACTGGTCTTCTTCTTTACCAGCTAATGCAAACTCTTACTTATATCCTTCATTAAGTGGTAGTTTCATTTTTACCGAATTGCTTAAAACAAACTGGTTAAGTTATGGTAAATTAAGATTGTCATACGCTTCTGTAGGATCTGATTTAGCTGCACACTCTTTAGACTTGTCTATTTCAAACGGTAGTTTTTATGGATTAAATCCATCAGCTACTATTGGGGATCAATTTAGAGGAGGTAATATTAGACCCGCATTAACAAAAGCATACGAAGCAGGTTTTGAATTGAAATTCTTTAAAAAGGTTGGTTTAGATGTAACCGTTTATGAGAATAACAATACCGATCAAATTTTAGGTATTTCTGTTTCTCCAGCAAGTGGTTTTTCTACCGCTCAAATTAATGCCGGAAATATTCAAAGTAGAGGTATTGAAATTTCAATCAATGGTAAGCCTATACAAACAAAAGACTTCTCTTGGGAAACAAGTGTAAACTTTGCTAAAAACCAAAACAAAGTTATTGAACTGGCTTCAGGTATTACTTCTTACGTATATTATTCTACAACTACTGGAGACGTCCGTTTAGAACATAGAGTAGGTGGCGATTGGGGTGTGTTTTATGCAAGAACATGGAACCGTAACGCAGAAGGTAAAGTACTTATAGACGCAACTGGTTTGCCAACTTATTCTACCAACCAGGAAATTGGGAATGTACTACCTAAGTTTACAGGCGGTATGTTTAACACGTTTAAATACAAAAATTTTGATTTAGGCATGTCAATGGATTTCCAAAGTGGCGGTTTATTTTCTTGCGTAACTCGTTTTTATGGAACAGGTGCTGGTTTAACAGCAGAAACTGTAGGTGTTAACGATAAAGGAAATGATTGGAGAGATTTTCCAGGTGCTTACACTACAACAGGTGGAAGTGATGGTAAGGGTGGTATTCGTATTCCGGGTGTATTTGCCACTGGTACTGCGCTTGCCGGTCAAGAAAATAACAGATACATTCCTGCAAGATCTTATTTTTACACTTCTTTACAGCGTGACGCAAGCAACTATATTCTAGATGCTTCTTACATTAAATTACGTGAAATAAGATTTGGGTATACTATACCTTCATCTGTATTAAAGAAAGTGTCATTTGTAAAATCTGCTAATTTTGGTGTGATTGTTCAGAACGCTTGGTTGATTTGGGCAAATACAAAGAAATATGGTATCGATCCATCAGAATTAGAGTCATTCTACAGAGAAGGTGGTCAGTTATCTTCTACACGTCAGTATGGTCTTAATCTTCGTGTTTCGTTCTAATTCAAATGAGCTCAACAATAAAACAAATGACAATGAAAAAATTAATTATACTAATTGCAATTATAGCTACGATGCAGAGCTGTAATAAGTTTGGAGATACCAATGTAAGTCCAACGCTATTAACTGCTGCATCTACAAAAGCGTTATTAACCAACTCTCAGCAGTCTATTAAAGGCCTTGTTTTTGGTACGCGATACGCAAACTTTTATATTCAGCACTTGTCTGAAGGCCCTTATCCTGCTTCTTCTTTGTATAGTGATAGAAACGTAAGTTCTGGTTCTTTTTATACTGGACCACTTTACAACTTGCAAACTATCATTGATTATAACAATAGTGGCGACGCAAGCTCTTTAGGTAATGGTTCAAAAAATAATCAGATTGCTGCTGCTAGAATATTGAAAGTTTATTTTTATATGCTTGCTACAAATATCTGGGGTGATTTGCCTTATAGTGATGCGTTAAAAGCAAATAAAAACTATTCACCAAAATATGATTCGCAAAGCGATATTTATACTGCTTTGTTCAAAGAGCTTACAGAGTCTGGAGCTCAAATTAATACATTAGAACAAGGTGTTGTAGGTGATATTTTATTTAACGGAGACATGGCTGCTTGGAAGCGTTTTGCAAATACCATTAGAATGGCACTTGCTATTAATGTTTCAAAAGCAAATGCAGCTCTTGGTAAAACTGAATTTGCAAATGCTTTAGCTGCGGGTGTAATTACCAGCAACACACAAAACATTATGTATAAGTTTGTTACTGGCGACCCTGGCAATTCCAACCCTTGGTATGATAACTACACAGTAAGTAAAAGAGATGATTATGCAATTAGTAAGACAATGACTGATTATATGTCTCCTAAGTCTGACCCTCGTTTAAGCATTTATGCCGAAACATTGGCGGGCGGTGTAATTAAAGGTTTGCCTTATGGTATTTTAGCTACGCCTATTACCAATGCTTATAGCAGAATCGGTAATACACTTAGAGACCAAGGTTCTGCATTACCAATTTTTACCTACGCACAAGTTTTATCTTGGCAAGCAGAAGCTGCTAAGCTTGGATATGTAACAGGCGGAGATGCCGAGGCAGAAGCAAAGTATTTAGCTTCAATTAAAGCGTCTTGGGAGCAATACGGTGTGTATGATGCAACTAAGTATGCAGCTTATGTTGCCAGTGTTACTTACACAGCAGCAAATGGACAGAAACAAATTGTTACAGAAAGATGGGTGCATACCTATTTAAACAGTTGGGATTCTTGGAATGACTGGAGAAGAACAGGTTTCCCTGTTTTAACTGCAGCCCCGACATCAGTTGATTCTAGAGGTATTCCTTTTCGTTTAAGCTATTCTACGACTGAACCTGCTTTAAATCCTACTGGATATAATGATGCGATTGCTAAACAAGGTGCAGACGATAACTACACTAAAATGTGGTTGTTCAAATAAAGAGTTGAGAAACTTTTATTTTATCAAAGAGGCCGCCCAATGGGCGGCCTCTTTGCTTCAGTATTTGTAGGAATAAAAAAAGAGACCCCTATTGCTAGAGGTCTCAGTCGTATTTTTCCAAACTTTAAAAATATAAATTACTTAAGATTTACAACATCTTTAGTGTCATAAATAGGCCACTCGTAAGTAATTTTTCCATCTTTATTAATGCCAAATGAATTAAATACTATTGCCTTACCTGCAACTCCTTTTTTAGATTTCCAAGACATTTCCACCCAGCTATGTCCATATTTATTTCCATCAGGCATCGTAACTACTTCATAAATGGTCCCCCCTATTGTAAGATTACCATCAATTAATTCTCTTTGCTTTTTAAATACTTCAATAATTACTGGAATTTTTACACCCACTGTTGTATCAGTATTAGATGGCCAACTATTATGATAAGACTTTGCAGTATCGGCATAATTAGAAGCTACAGTAGCCCAATCTCCATTGGCAAAAGCTGTAGTACCTTTTTTAAGCATATCTACATCAGGTCCAGTTGTTGTTACAGTGCCTGTTGTTTCAGTTTTTGCTTCTGTTTTTGATTCTTGGTTTGTACAAGCAATTAATGATATCGTTGTAATTAAGAATAAAGTAATTTTTTTCATAAATGTATTTTTAGAAATAGAGTATAATCCATTTCAATGTTTTAATAATTAATATATTATACAATAAATAACCAATGTTATCTAGACAACAGATTTAAATACTTAAAAATCCTACTCAATGTTAAATTGATTAGGATTAAACTTCATTACTAAATGAAGTTTTTTTGGGGTCATTAAAAATGGCTACTACTACCTGAAGCAATACATTGCCATTTACCATTTCTTTCCATAAAAGTATCTGTCCAATTAGTTGTTTTTGTATAATCTTTACCCGCTTCATCCTTACCCTTAGTTACATGAGATCCAACTATCGAAGCTACATTATCACCATAAAAAGTAACGCTCATATTGCCATTAACAACACTAATTATTGTTCCTTTTGTATCATTTAGTGAGCTTAGTACTTCCGCTTTACCTTGTTTAACACCTTTATCACTAAAACCCGAGAAATCATTAGCAAGAAGATCATCATTAAATTTAACGCCACGGTCTTTATCTAAGATTGATAAATTCCAAGAACTTTCCATCTCTTTTAATCTTGATTCCAGATCTGTTTTATTCACTGTGCTTGTTGTTGTAGCAGTTTCAGATTTAGTAGCAGGAGTTGTACAAGCAATTAATGATGCTGCTACAAGAAAACATAATAATATTTTTTTCATGATTTTTTTTTATGATTTTTTTTTTATGATTTTTGAGATGTGTTTTTTAACCAGGTAGTACCTACAATAATTAAAAATACAACTGAAGCAAAGATGATACTAGGTACACTAGGAGCAAGTGCAGGATACCCGTCACTTAATTTAGCTGAGCTATTAGTAATATAAAATTCTGAAGCTGAAGATAATTTAACTCCCGTAGCCTTAAGTTCAGCTAAACTAAAGGCTAATCCTGATATTCCCAAAGCAGTATAGGAGCTAATTTGTATCCAATGAAAAGTTACTATTGCTCCATAAAGGGTCACGAAAGATTTAGCTAGCATGTTCCCGTTTTTTTCATTTACAACTCTTGCAAGTCTAAATGCGATAAAGGTATTAATCACTACTGCAACTGTGTAAATTGCGTTTTGAATAAACCCCAGTTGGCTGTTGTTTAAAATTTCAATTTCTGTCATAAGATGTGGGTTTAGAAATAGAGTATAGTCCATTTCAATGAATAAATAATTTTTGTGGAATGATAGTGATTACAAGAATTGTAAATAGAGCTGTTGCGTTAGAATTGCAACAGAGTGGGTGATTTACTTACCTAAAGTAAGTGAAAAATTGGATTGTAATACTTTTATTCCATCTTTTTACCACTACTCAGGGTAAAAACCACGATAATAGTGATACGAATTCCATCTATACTGTAGAGCTATTTGAATTTTTCAACTGGCTCTGCTTGTAACACAAAATAATGTCTGGAATTTGGGGAGAGGGTTTGTACAAGGTTCTCCAATGCAAGTAAATAATGCGACAAATCTGACAATCCGCCCTAGAATTATAAGGCAATCACATCAATCTTGTTTAATTTTGTAAAATGAAGCCAAGATTATATTTTGATACATCTGTTTTTGGTGGACATTTTGATGATTAATTTTCAGAACATACTACTCCATTATTTGAACGTTTAAGATAAAATGTATCAAGGCTAAAATATACAGTTAGATCAAAACTGCTGCCTAAGTGAACATTATTCATTAAATTACTTAAAATATTCAACCATGTCTAAATACGGTTTCTCATTCTCATGGAAAAGAGCATTAGGTATATCTGCTGCGAAACAACGTTTTGCTCGTCAAACTGGAATTCCAACCACACAATCAGGTTTAGAAAGAAAAGTCGGTAGAGGTAGTATAAGTTTGTTATTGAGTTTAATTACAAGCAAGAAGTAAAAAAAGTCTACATTGGTTTGACGACGGACAGTGTCTAAGCACCGGGTAATGCCAGCATTTAAAAAGAAGTTTTTAGTATAAAAAATCTATTAACAAATTTATTAACTAGTTTAAAACTAATACTATGCATTTACCTGGAAAAAAATTATTGTACAGCAATCTTATTTGTTTTTTTGTAGGAATACAATTTATTTCTGCACAAAACAATATTGCTGATAACAACAACCCGCTCTTACAAAAAAGCCCCCTTCAATACCAGGCCCCGGTTTTTAACCTTATAAAAGATGCGTATTTTAAACCGGCATTTATATATGCATTAAAAAAACATGATGAAGAAATTGATGCAATTGCAAATAATACGGCTAAACCTACATTTCAAAACACCGTATTAGCTTTAGAAATAAGTGGTGAAGATTTAACCAGGGCCACTACCATTTTTTATAACCTCACCATCTCCAATACCAACCCGGAATTGCAAAAAACAGAAGAAGAGTTTGCAGCAATTTTTTCGGCACACAGAGATAAATTGTATTTAAACAGTAAGATATACAATCGTATAAAAGCAACAAATACCCCAGTATTAAAAGGAGAAGATAAAAAATTAGTAGCATATTATTTACAGCAATTTGAACTGGCTGGTGCTAACCTATCGGATGCTGACAAGGTAAAAATGAAAAAAATAAATGAAGAGCTGGCAACATTAAGTACCAATTTTAATAACCGTTTATTAATTGCCAGAAAAAATGGCGCCTTGCTGATAAAGGATGTAAAAGAAATGGATGGTTTAAGTGATGAAGAAATAGCCGCGGCTAAACAAAGTGCAAAAGATGCAGGATTTGATGGCCAGTATTTACTTGGCCTGCGAAATACTACGCAGCAACCTTTGCTTCAAAGTTTAAAAAACAGGAGCGTAAGAGAACGGTTATTTAAATCATCATGGAATCGCGCCGAAAAAAGTGACAGTGGCGATACAAGGAATGTATTGGAGACAATGGCAAAATTAAGGCTTGAAAAAGCGCAACTGATGGGTAAAAAGAATTTTGCAGAATGGAAACTGCAGGATCAAATGGCAAAAGAACCCACAGCAGCATTTAACTTATTGGCAGGTATTGCAAAGTATTCAGTAGCCAAAGCAAAAAAAGAAGCAAAAGAAATACAGGATTTGATTGATGCACAGGAAGGCGGTTTTAAATTAGAACCATGGGATTGGAATTTTTATTCGGAGCAGGTTCGTAAAGCAAAATATGATTTAGACGAAAGTGAGATAAAACCTTATTTTGAAATAACCACCGTGTTGGAAAAAGGCGTTTTTTTTGCAGCCAAAAGAATGTATGGCATCAGTTTTAAAGTGCGTAAAGATTTGCCTGTGTATCATCCTGATGTTGTGGCTTATGAGGTTTTTGATAAAGACGGTAAATCTATGGCTATTTACTACTTGGATTTTTATACTAGGGATAACAAAAGCGGGGGTGCCTGGATGAACAATTTTGTAAACCAGTCACACTATTTAAAACAAAAACCGGTAATATCAAACGTTTTTAATTTTCAAAAACCGGCCGAAGGTAAACCGTCCTTAATAAATTTTGATAACGTAACAACCCTGTTTCATGAATTTGGGCATACATTGCATGGGCTATTTGCCAATCAAAAATATGTGACCCTTTCTGGTGCAGCGGTACCAAGAGATTATGTTGAATTTCCCTCTCAAATAAATGAGCACTGTGCATTAGACCCCATTGTTCTAAAAAACTATGCCCTGCACTATAATACAAAAAATGTAATTCCTCAAGAACTGATAAATAAAATAAAAAAAGCAGAAACTTTTAATATGGGATATATTGTAACAGAGGCTTTGGCAGCAGCCACTTTAGATATGGCCTGGCACAGTATTGAAAATGCAGCAGATTTTACCTCTACTTTAGATTTTGAAAAAAAATCTTTGCAGCGCTATGGTTTGCTGGTAAACGAAGTGCCCCCACGATATCATTCTCCGTATTTTGCACACATTTGGGGAGGAGATTACAGTGCGGGATATTACGCATATACTTGGAGCAAAACATTAGATTATACTGCTTTTGATTGGTTAAAAAGTCATGGCGGTATGACAAGGGCTAATGGTGAACGGTTTAGAAAATATATTTTATCGGTTGGCAATAGTATAGATTTAAAAAAAGCATTTAAAGACTTTGTCGGTCATGATTTAGATGTTATGTCCTATTTAAAAAACGCTGGATTGCTTGAGTAATTTTTCTAAAAAAAATATATATAATTAAGTATTAATTAATCAGGTTCCACCCATTCACCTACATTCACCCCTGTTTTCCCTCTAAAAACACAAAACCTGGCCCAAACTTGGCCAGGACTTACACCAAACAAAAAGGGTCTATGCTTTTGACAGCATAAACCCTTGATAATGTTGCCTTTCGGCTGTGGGCCCACCTGGGCATGATCCAGGGACCCCCTGATTATGAGTCAGGTGCTCTAACCAACTGAGCTATAGGCCCTAAACCTTTCGGCTTATAAGTCGGCAAAAATAGTTATTTCAGCCGTTTTTCCAAGTACTGATTTGAAATGTTTTAGAACTTACTAATATTAGCGCCTATTTTGGCTACCATAACGCCTATTTCCGCTAGGTCTACCTTTTCTAGGATTGTATGCTGGAGTTTCACCAAACTGTTCTGGCACAAGGGCTTTAGGCACTGGCTTACCCAATAACTCTTCAATTTGAGCGAATTTTTGCTGCTCTTTTTCGCTAACAAAAGTATAGGCTGTTCCTTCGTTGGCTGCGCGAGCTGTACGGCCAATTCGGTGTATGTAATCTTCGCCATCGTTTGGAACATCGTAATTAATAACCAAATCGATGTCTTCAATATCAATGCCTCGGCTTAAAATATCGGTAGCTACTAATATTTTTAATTTCTTGTTTCTAAAATCTAGTAATACTTGTTCGCGTTCTTTTTGATCGAGATCTGAATGGATTTCTTCAATGGAAAACTTGGCGCGTTTTAATTCGTTACTCAATTGTTTTACGTTGGCTTTTTTAGAGCAAAACACCAACACACTTTGAAAATCTTTTAATCGCAACACATATTTTACCAATGGAATTTTTTGTGTTTCGTATACAATAAAAGCTTCTTGCACAATTTTTTCTGGTGGCTTAGAAATCGAAATATTTATTTCTAAGGGATCGAATAAAATTTTGCGCGCCATCTCACGCATTTTCATGGGCATGGTGGCAGAAAATAAAAGGTTCTGTCTTTTTTTAGGTAAGAACGAAATGATTTTCATAATATCATCATTAAAACCCATATCTAACATTCTATCTGCTTCGTCTAATATTAAATACTTTAAACCTTGCAATTTTACATAGCCCATGTTTAAATGCGCAATCATTCTTCCGGGTGTACAAATCACTACGTCTACCCCTGCCGATAATGCTTTCTTTTCAATAGCAAATGAATTGCCATCGCCACCGCCATACACTGCTATTGAACTCACAGAAGTGAAGTAGGATATACCTTCCATCGTTTGTGCAATTTGTACCGCTAGCTCTCTAGTAGGTACAATTATCATGGCATTAATTTGATGCGCATCGTGTGGTGTGGTAATTAATTTATTCATTAATGGCAACAAAAAGGCAGCCGTTTTTCCGGTTCCTGTTTGTGCAGAAACAATTAAATCTTTTCCTTCTAAAATGGGTTGCATTACTTGTTCTTGCACGGGCGTTGCAGTGGTATATCCCATTGCATCTATTCCTTCCATTAATCTATCATCGAGTCCAAAATCTGTAAAATTCAAAATAGTCGTTTGTTTTAATCAATAAATCTATTGTTGTAAAGATAGGTTGATATGAGTATCACTTAATAGATGCTTTATTTTCAACTGTTTGTTAGGTATTAATTGGGGTAGGATAAAAAATAGTAGGCTAATACTTTTTTAATTCTTCTTGTAAAAATGCTACTACCTCTTGGTATTTTAGTTTGAGTAAAATAATCATGGTTCCCATCTGATGTAGGTTTTCGAGTTTTTTGGCATTCAACTCAATTGTTGCTGCCAATGTTCGCATTTCTTCTACACTTATTACAGATAATGATGATTTTGCATAATGGGCCGATTTGCCAACCTGATCCCAATTTTGGGCTTCAAAAGCCGTCTCTATTTGATGAATAGTTTCTGGCATAGTATCCAAAAACATATTAATGATGGTTTTTTTATAGGCATTATCTGTTTGCGAAAACTCATTTAACAAACTCAAATCAACAGTTACCATTTCTTTCAACACTTTAGGGGAGACCTCATTTAAATTTTCTGAACCTTGCAATATAATATTTTCTTTTAATGTTTGATAAAAAACGGCTAGTCCAAAGGGTTTGGGCAACATACTTTTAATGCCTACTTCGGCAAATTTCAATATGTCTTCTTTTGAATTCCAACCAGTCATAGCAACAATTGGCAGCGTGCTATTGATATTTGCTCTGATGCGTTTGGTTGCTTCGTATCCATCTAAAATAGGCATCCCTATATCCATCAAAACCAAATCGTATTGCTCCTTCATTATTGCTTCAATAGCTTCTAATCCGTTTGAAACAATATCAAAATAGGCACCCGTGGTTTGCAAGGCATGGGTAATGAGTTTTTGATACACGAAATCATCCTCTGCAATTAAAATCCTCTTTTCGAGTAAAAAATGATCTTGATTATCCACTGTTATGAGTCTGTTAGGGGTAGTAAAGTAAATAAATAAGCGTCATTTGTGGCTTTATATTGTTTAAAAAGGCAAATTCTGCATCTTTTGACTAATATTTAACCAACCCTTGATAACAATTCTATTATTTTTGCGCACTAGATCTGCGGCAACGCGTCATTAATTGAATAAAATGAAACAAACTCTATTATTACTTGTGGGAT